>Ga0307928_10004576_pt1 | contig 10475 bp, 12 predicted proteins | sample AceLakmetagen232_FD_201815 | JGI IMG/M metagenome (GOLD analysis project Ga0307928, IMG submission 201815) | Saline water microbial communities from Ace Lake, Antarctica - #232 | ecosystem: Environmental > Aquatic > Non-marine Saline and Alkaline > Saline | place: Antarctica: Ace Lake...
AAATCATTTTCAAAGATGTCGGGCGGCACAAAAAAGACCATTAGTTGGATAATAGGATCAACAGTTGTTTTGGTTGGTATGTCGCTTGCTATAAAAGGTATTACCGTCGCTCTAGGTTTTATGGTAGACGCATTATCTATATTCAGTGCAAAAGCTGCTGTTGCAACAACCACTATGACAGCAATGACGGGACAGGCCTCGTTAGCCACAAAAGGATATTACTCACTTGCTACTTCTATCAATGCTGCGTCCCTTGCACAAGGGCAATTTAATATTGGGTCTGTTGGTTATGGTCTAGCCCCCGGATTTCCATCAGCAGCCGCTGCTAAAAAGTCCATTGTGGCTGCTAAGAAGGTTGGTAGTGCATGGAAAAATACGGGGAAAAAAGTGGGGACGTTTTTCACGGGCTTTCGGTACGCATCTGTTGGAGCGGTTGTTGGAGCAACAGCTGTGGCTGCCGCTGCCTTGGCTGCTGTGGCTGCTGTTGTGATGGTGAGCGATAGCGTCATCAACGGGCCTATATCGGGTGTTGGTGTAGACCTTAGTTGGTTAGATATATTCTCCGGGAAACTAGATGAGATAAATAAAAAAATAAGGAACGATGGGGATGCTCTACGATCCTTTAATGCCCAACAAAGACAATTAGCTGATGAACTAAAAAAACTTCAAGAAACTCGAATTGGCTTAAAAGGAATAGATAGGACACTAAATAGGATAGAAATACTCAAGAAAAAAATTGAGGAACTTCGGTCTCTTGCTGGCGAAGGGGGGTTTTTGTTGGGGGGTATGGGGGCAGAAGCAGGTGTTCTTAGAAAACAGGTGGAAGAACAAAAAGCCGCTATCAAAGAACTTTCCTCCACGGGCGATCCTATGGACACCAAGTTAGCCGAAAAAATCGCGATTGGGTTGGCTGGGGACGAGAAAAGACTTGCTAATCTTGATAAGCGAATTGCTGGCCTTCAAAAAGCTACCGATGCACGAAAAGAACTAATTAAATCCCTCGAAAAAGAGGACGCTTTTGAAAAGAAGGTGATGGTCTTCAGAAGAAACAGGGAAGACTCCTTAAAGAGACAAATAGATTTACAAGACAAACTAAACAAACAAACAGACAAAATCAAGAGCAGTAAAGAAAGTACTCTCCGTAGTATGGGCCAGGGTGGCGCTGCTGATGAGATAGCAAAAGAAAGAGAAATAACGGCTGCTGTACTCAATAACATAAAAACAGTTCGTAAGGCTAGGGAAGATGAACAAAAATTCTTGCAGGGTGTTGTAGCACTAATCGAGAAAAACGTCAAGGATGAATCCCAAGCTGCTAAGATGGTTGAGAAGAGAAAAAAAGAATCAGCTTTGAGAATCACGTCGTTTGCCGCTGGTGAAGCCGAGAAACGCAAGTCAATTATATCGGCCATCAATGCAAAATACAACAAGAAGAATTTAGACTTAGATAAGGAAACAACAGATCAGAAAATACGCAACAGACAACAGAAGGAAATGGATGCTCTTCAGGCCCCTATAGCTGGAACCCCAAAAGAAGAATACAAGCATGCTATAGCATCAGCTAATTTGGTGTTCAAGCATAAGATGGAATTGCTTCAATTAGAGGCCAACGAGTATCTGAATCTTGGAGTAGATCGAGATATCATCAATAAAAATGTAGAGACAAAAAGACAAGAATACGCTGTGAAGCGCCATCAGATGGAGATAAAAGCATCAAGAGACCTTGCGAAAAGACAAATTGATTCGTTGAAATCATCAGCAAAATTCGTTCAGCAAAATATAATTGATAAACTCAATAGTATCTTAGACAAACCATCACAAAAACTCAAAGAAGCACTTGATGAAAAGGTGCGAACAGGTGATATGTCACAGGATCGTGCTGACACGCTGAAAGAGGGTTTGGATGTAATTGCCAAGATCGAAAAAGCAAAGATGGAAAGCGAGAAAGCAGGTAAGTTCCAAGACTTCGGCAAGCTTTGGCGAGACTTGCAAGGCGCTAGTGCTAAACCTATCGTCGTAGCCACAAAGGAACAAACCAAGGTCTTGAACGATTCTAAAAAAGTCCTTGAGGATATTAGAGATGAAATTAAGACGCTGAGTGTACCGGGCGTAGCAGCCCCTTAAGATAGGAGATACCATGGCATTTACAGCAACAAGCGACTTAAAAACAAAGTGGGATGGCTCACATAGCTATTCATTTGCGCAGAATACCACAGACATCAAAATGAAGTTCTGGTGTGATTGGGGTGATAGGTTTGATGCCAAAGACTATCTACTGAACAGCCAGTTTTCTGACCTCTCTCTTATACCGGGGTCTGGTGTTGGTGGGTCGGATATCTCAAATCTCTTGTGCACGGCAGTCAACATCGACCACAAAGGGACGGCAGACGGAACAGGCCCGGAATCAGCGGCTCTCACAACCACATGGATTCCTGCAAATACTTCAGGTGGGCTAGTAAAAGACTCTGATGTTCTTGGGGATACCGACAACTGGGATAACAACATTACGTTCTCCGGTCAGGCTATGACTATTCCGTGTTCGGGTTGGTATTGGAGTGACGCCACCGTAAATGGGACTCCCATGCTGAATGACGATCCAGCGTCCCCAGTTAAGATATTCCCGTTTGCTGATATTAACATCACTGGGAAATGGAAATCCAAGCCTCCTATAAATGTTCTGAAGTCTACGTTGGGTCACATAAACAGCGCAGAGTTTTTGGGTGTGGCTGCAAATGAACTTCTATTCACTGGACTAGAGCAATCACAAAATAATGGAAACACACAATACCCATACGCTCTAAATTATCACTTCACTTGGAATCCTACTGGATGGAACAAATTTTGGAGGGCTGCTGATAATAAAACATACAGAGTTCGCTTAAGTGATACCGACAGTCTCCCATATGAACACGCCCAATTCAGTGACCTTAATCCAAATACCTGGTAAACAATGTCACAGTTCCCTACAAATTCACCAGAAGGTATATCGGTAGGCGACCCTATACGGGCCGACTTTTTGAACCGTGTAAAAAGACAGGGCGGAAAGATATCAGTTAACGCCCCACTTACAATCACCCAAACGTCCGTGGGCGATTGTATAGGATTTGAGAAGGGGTATTCTTATCTGCGGTGGGGTATCGTTACTCAGCCCCCTCGATCAGACTATGGCTATGTGTTGGTTCATTCTGTAAAGGGGTTCAATAACAGTAGTAATGAGGTTAATAGAGATATTAAGGTGTTTTTTACAAACCCCGCCTATGAACAAATATCTGACATAGCTTCCGACGTATATTCAATCCCATCTGATTCTATAGTAGCGTACCTTAATTTTTCTTCCAGCGATTCCAATGACTACGGGATGCTTTTGGGTGGGGATTCCAATTCCACATCATTGGCTTATGGACGCCCCACATCGGATTTCACTAATTCTAAAACAATAAATCTAAGTCCGTGCGACCCCGATGGAAACACATCCAGTCTGTCCGACGTTGTAGTTCGCACCTGTATGGGAAACCGTACATTTGAGGGTAAACTAACGTCTTCAGATGTCTGTGCGTATATCACTCGAATCACACAATTGTCCAGCGATGTGTCCATAGGTGATATGGTGGGAGTTCGCAACGGCACCCATGTTGAACCAGACGAGTTGTACAACACATACGAAGGAGTGGAAGACCCGCAGACGGATGCATGGGTAAGAACAGACCAAACGGGCGACGGTCTTATCATCCCTGTAATAACACGAGTTGGTTACTGGGACTCTGGTGATGAAATTCTGTATGGCTATTACAGGAATCTAATGATTGACAGTGCCGGGATGGCCCACTCAGTAGGCAGTGAAATTCAATATATCATAGATGAGCCAGTTGAATGTACACCGACTGATATTGATGGGGGTACTTACTAATGGCCCGATCTGACACCATCCAATTTTACAGGGGTTCAGGCGCACCCTCTGATCTTTATGTTGGCGAGCCTGCGTGGGACCACCTGCACTATAACTTCTATCTTGGCAACAGCCTTAACGCACCTATCCTTGTTTGTGGCCCGTCTAAAGGGCATGTTGTACGGACCACCACCAGCGACTTATCACTCACTGCCTATGATGAGATTATTCATATTGATGGAAACACGGCAACAAGTGATATCACAATCAACCTGCCGTCTACATTGGAAGGCAAGTGGTTCAAGATAGTGAATGTCTCAACATCAGACATCGACGTATTGATAACACCAAGTGATTACAACATCTTTGGCTCTGATGTTTGGAGAATGAACCGGGCCGAGATAGCGGACATTCATCTGGGATATACCTATGGGTGGTTCTAATGCAGTTCATTCACACATCGCACTGTGATTCGCATGAGTACTGCTATATATGCAGGAAAGATGCGAGATGGCGTGGGTTTGTGAACGGTCCTGATGAATGCCCGTTCAACTTCCGTATCGACATACTGCCAAAAACCCAGCAGGATGTTCAAGGCTCATGGATACCAGTTTGTGATATGTGCTCAAACATGGATTGCGACACCTATAGACTTATGAAGATCGCACCCTGCAAGTGCAAGATAGAAAAACCACGGTGTATGCTAAAGAAGTTCTAGCCCTATGATCTGGACAATAATAGAACCTCTTGGCATAGGATATCGACCTCGCGTTTTGGGACTCCTAAATAAATCGACATCGCAAGTCGTCTTTTCCGTAGTCCATTTTCCCTACTGATTCGGTCTTGCTCATCGTCTTTGGGTTCTAAGATGGCCCTTATCAAGTTCATGGCATTTTTCGATGGGAATTTTCCACTTATTTCTCTTATGAACGTGCTAGAATCATTCCTCTTCGTGGTATTTGGTTGGCTGTGGTCATCATGCAGCGGTTTCTTGTGCTCTCGATATGCTTTGAGCACAATCTTGGAGAAGTGGTTCATCAAAGACCTTGTGAAGTATGTGAAGAACGAAGCTCCTTTTGTCTCGTCATATTTGCTTAAAACAGTGTAGAACAGAAGCCGTCCTTCTGACACCAAATCATCCAAGTCCATATCCGATGGCATGGGCAATTTTCGTAGGCAGGTGTATGCCTGTTTGTGGATCATCTTGTCCATATCTTCTATCCGGATACATTGTTCATTAGGTGTCATTATTTGGTCCTTAAAAGTGATTTGGTGTTTCAGGGGACTCAAACTAGGCTAGACGCCCGTTCGTGCCTTGTAGGTCTGAAAAAGGTGTCTGAGAGCACTCTACAGACCGTCATTTCGTTCCGAAGGACACGACTTCTAGGATACCATGAGTAATTCCCTGATCTTGGTAGTAATCTATGATAGAATCCCGAACAACTATGGCCTCATCGACATCAATGAACGACGTTGCCTTTTTCTTGCTCACCAAGTCTACAGTCTTGTTGTGGACGAATTCCACCGGCTCACCATCCGGATTGTCTTCATCATAGATGGCCTCTTGGCGGGTGTTGATTAAAAGGAATTTTCCTGTTTCTTGTTCGCGAACGTAGAACTTTGTCATTTTTTGCTCCTTGCAGGGTGTTAGTATAGTCTAAGAGAACAACAATTGCCTCTTTTTGTTTGTTGGATCATTATTAGTCTATGTCGCCAAAGACATCCATCACATCGGCGTCGTATCTATCACCGATCCAACTGTCGATGCAGAACTGCCCGATGTCAAGGCAATGGGATATGGTGCATGTAGTTCCTTGGCTCCCGCTGGATCGGCTGGCGACAACAGTTAGTTTCTTCATTCCAGCTTTGTCCATGTCCTCATTTGATGACAGGGCGAATAGGAAGTCTACATTGCCTACCTTTCTCTTATCATTCGCAACATCTTTCCGTTTGATTTTTGTCTTTTCTAGGGCATCGGCAGTCACCTGCGTACCTGTGATAACCACGATGTCTCGCTCGTCGGCCATGCCCTTGAGTTTGATGTACGTTTCATTGATCTGGTGTCGTTCTTCTGTGCCATAACTAGAGATGTCCATAATCTCAACATAGTCTGTAATCACAACATCGGGAATGAACCCATGGAACTTTTCAATGTAGTTCATGTACCGTTCCATCTCTTCGACAGTGCATGTTCCCATAGGATACTTCTTAATCACGATATTTCCACCAAGGCGTCTCATAGCAAGTCGAGCGCTTTTGATCCTGTTTTTGTCGTACAGACTTTTCACAATCTCAGTTTTCTGAATTACTTCATCATTGTGGTTGTCGTATACTGAATATGAAACGGTCTCCCCAATTTTCTTCTTGCCTTTACCGTTCCCACATCTGGCAACCATCATATCAAATCTGTCTTCCAGTTCTTCCTGTGTGCATTCGTGGGAGAAGAAGCAGACGTTGAGACCCTGTTGCATGATAGACATCGCCATATGTTGCATGGCCCATGTCTTCCCACCTTTGTACCCCCCAGCAATCAAAACAAGCTGCTTCCCTTGTAGACCACCAATGAGTTGGTCCAACGCACCTATGCCGGTCTGACATCTGTATTCTGGCACTTCACCACGCATGTAGATACCATTTAGGTCGTACAGGTAGTCAAGCCCTTTGTCCTGTTTGTGAATGCCCTTCTTGAGTGTTTGTAACGCTATCTGCTCAATAGATGGGATGTCCCCCTTTACTACTCTATCTGCCATATCTATAACAGCGGATTCCCACTCACGCTCGCGGATAAAATCGTTCAGTCTATTGAGTACATATTCCTTCTTGGCAGTGTGGGCTACTTGCAGTTTCTTCACATGGACAGACACAAGCTCTTTGGTTTGGTCATCCTTGTCCTCCAACTTGAAAGCCAACTCATCTTGGAAGTGATATTTAGGCGATTTCTTCTCCACAGAAAAGTAATCGACACAACAATTGAAAATCATGCGTCCTGATGCGGATGTGAAGTAGTCCTGTCGTACTTGGCCAACCACCAATGAAATAAACTCATCGTCTGTTATGCAGAGTTGTAGGATGCAATCTTGAAAATGTGCGTTTAGATTATCAGACATAAGTGACTTGTAGTTCCTTTTTGATCGTGTCTTCTGTTAGGTTGTCTGGGTCTTTGCCATCTGGGAGTCTTACTATACCAACACTCTGAAATAGTGGGGCAATCTCTTGTGCAATCTTCAATGATTTGAGATACACCTCACTATCCAATGCTACTCGTACCTCTGTATATCCAGAGTTCTTTAGTACGATCTTCTGCTTGGGATGTAGTTCCTTGCCGAACAACGATGCGGAGTCTGTGTTGATTCTCCAAGCATCGAATATGCCTTCCACCAGATAGCACACATCGCATGTTTTTTCTGTGAGGTACAGGTAGTCGTGCAACTTTACTCCATGTGGGTTGTCATACTTTCGTTTGTCTCTGTCTGTGACATCGCGTGCTTGGTATGATATCAGCGTATCTCCATCATAGATAGGGAGCACAATTCGCTTTGCTAAGTAGTCGTATCTCGCTTTGTGTTTTACGCACGTTGCTACTTCTATTCTTCTGCGAATCAAAAACACGCGAAGTTCATGGAAGAAATCAATCACTGAATTCTTGATTCTTACGCCGGGCAATTCTATGACAGACCTTTGTTTTTCACACACACTCAGGCTCATCTTATCTCTCACCAACTCGCTGACCGTCTTGTTAACAGGCATCTTCTCGTCTGTTAAATCTTTGTATTCTTTGTGACTGATGCCTAGTAGCTCGCTCAACAACTCGTAGAGAGTTCCTGCTTTGCTGCACCTGAAACAGTAGAACCCTTTCAGGTCTTTGAAGATTCCACATCTGAACTTCGTGTCTGGCTGTCCACTTGACCTACCCACACAGAACGGACAACAGATGTTCCACGCCCTGTCTCCGGGGTGGTATTCTACGCTATTGTCCAGTAGTAGTTGTGGCAAGTCCATTACAGCACTTCTTCTCCAGTCAATACTCGCTTCATAGTTATTTCCCTTCTTTGGTGTAGATATCTCATTCTTTTAATTTACAGGCCACATACAGATAGCTTTTGTGGTGTTTGGTCCTGGCTGGCCATAATCTTCATCCCCGATTATTTCACTACCAAAAAAATCCCCGTACCATGTTGTTATCATTTGGTATTCCCCTGTTGCCATGTCTGATAAAGGAGAGAAATCATTTCCTTCGCCATCTTTGGCAATTACGATTTCCACATCATCATCCACATTTTTTAGTATTTCTCTTAGTTCTTTTACGTTCATCATGCTTCCTTTCAAGTTTCTTTTTCTTCACTACATTATAGACATCCCACTCCCATTTGTCAATTATTTTCTTTGATATATTTTGGCAACAGGATTTTCCATGTGTTATCCGATCCAAGATGTCCGGGAATAATTGTGTCGTAATTGTGCTTCATACATGCAAATAGGTAATCACACAATCTACTCTTGTTCATCGACGTTTTTGTCAGCACCTTTGTGATATTGGCAGATGCCTGCATGAACTTTTTGTATTCGGGGGATGGATTCACCAAACCAAACGTGTCGCGTGATAGATAAACACTTGCGTACCTATCCGCAATGTACTTCGTAAGCTCAGGATTAGGATCATCAAACGCCCTCGCAATTTCACGCTGCCACCAAATAGTCTTCCCATCCTTCGCCTGAACCAACAGTCTCTTAACAAGCCCAAGGATGTTGTCGTATCCTTTGTTCTTGCCCTGGTGGATGTGCTCTTGATTCTCACAAGCAGTCAGATATGTTTGAACATGGAACAGAAGCTCATCAATCCCCATAACCTCTAATGCTTTCTCTAGCACAGGTTTGTTCTTCTTACACATGTAGTCCGATATCTTGTTGTTCCTACTCTCTTTAGCAGCAACCTCCAAATATGGATGTTTGTTCCATGCGTCCACAATCTTTTGTTCATCCGATGTGAGTTTCGGGAGCGGTGCGGCTTTCCGTGTCTTCGTGGCTTTGGGGGGAACTACAGTAACTAGACACGCACCTTCCCACGCCTCTCCTGCCAGCACAGCTTCTTTTGCTTCATCTGGGAAATCTAATGTTACTTTCATGTTTCTCCTTAATACTCCGAGCGGGGGTCGAACCCACAACACCCGGTTTAGAAGACCGGTACTCTATCCAATTGAGTTATCGGAGCGATACCGCCAGCAGGAGTCGAACCTGCACGCCGAAGCACTGGAACCTAAATCCAGCGTGTCTGCCAATTCCACCATGACGGCTTTACTCTCATTATAGACACTTAAGATGAAAAAACAAGGATAAAATTTATTGTGCTTTCAAAGGAGCTACTGGATATAGCTTTCTCACAGAACGCACTAAATCAGTTTGATTTTCCATCACATCATCAATGTCTTTATATGCCATAGGACTCTCATCAAGCGTCTTCTTATTTGCCTCATAATGGATGCCTTCCATAGCAGTCTTAAATTCATCCACACTCCACATCTTCTTGGCCTGTGTTCTACTGCACTTCCTTCCAGCACCATGGCTGCAACTAAAGAAGCTGTCTGGGGAACCAACTCCTCTGGTTAGGTAGCTGGATGTACCCATAGAACCCGGTATGATACCAAATTGGCTGTGTGCCGTATTGATAGCACCCTTGCGATGCACACACAACTGCTGTCCGAAGTGGGTTTCAATACTCGCATAGTTACTCCGCTACGTCAATAATCTCTGGCTTAGGGCGCTTCCACGGGAACTCAACAGGGACACAGCTATCCTTGCTTGTGTATGTGCAACCTGTCGGGGTTCTAAAAATCTTCCCGCTAATCCAGTATGCCCCAGAGTCATTCTTAAACACCTCGCCATCCCTTTTGTTCTGATACAGCGTACCATCCTGCTCTGCCACATCTACCCATTCGCTATCCGCTCCTGTTAGATCGGATAGTGGTTTAAAAGCCGCCAACTTCCCAAACAGATTGAGAATGTAAGGCGCAGACGAACCGCTATGGCCTTGACTTGAGAACTCTTCGAGAAGTGCTATCACATTTTCACACACCATCTTCTGCATTTCGTCGTCTCCGGGCCATCCTAGCGCCTCAAACTCATTCTTTGCGTGCGTAATCAAAACGTTATTCATCATTCGTTCCTTTCGTTAGAGTTTCGCTTCATTGCTCCCGGCAGGAATCGAACCTGCGACCGCCCAGTGGTGACGGACTTCCTTGGTTCAGTAGCGACCTGAACCTCGGGAGCGGGTGAGAGGCGGGCCGGTCGCTACTCCGGCTTCCACGGAGCTATGCAAGGTTCCGTTTAGCGCGTCTGGATTAGGTCCGCAGCTTAGGGTGCTTACTCGCTCCGGCGTGTCTCCAGCGGGTAGCTATTTCCCGCAGCGATTTCCACGCCGCCGCCTCTCGTATTCGGTTGTAAATTGGGCTATGAGGGAATTGAACCATCCGAGTATCCACTACGCAATTTATACTCCAGAGGGTTACAGCCTCCTGCGTAGAACATAGCCCGATACCTGCGGTGGGAGTCGAACCCACATGCCGAGGCACTTGGGCTTAAACCAAGTGTGTATGCC
>Ga0307928_10004577_pt1 | contig 10475 bp, 12 predicted proteins | sample AceLakmetagen232_FD_201815 | JGI IMG/M metagenome (GOLD analysis project Ga0307928, IMG submission 201815) | Saline water microbial communities from Ace Lake, Antarctica - #232 | ecosystem: Environmental > Aquatic > Non-marine Saline and Alkaline > Saline | place: Antarctica: Ace Lake...
AGGGTGTAAGCTTTATAAATTCGATGAATCCTCATTTTACCATTATTCAAAGGCACCCGGAATTCCAAAGGATAGTAATTTCTGGTTGCTCCGGAATCAATAGCCAGTTTATCCTGGGGCGGTTGGATATAACGTCCGGCAAGGTAGTAGGTTTGTCCTACCTCGTCTCCGCTTATGGTGCCACCCTCATCTGCTCTCTTGATTCTGATTAATCCTTTAGCCAAATCAATTTCAAAGTTAGTTGCTATAGCTTCTGGATCCCATGTAGTCGGAGTTGCGTTATCGTCTTCGATTAAAGTTATTTCGGCGATATTCTCAAAAGGTAGTTTTTGCATTCGGCAACTATACAAAATAACTTCCTGGGCGTCATCTCCAGAAAACTCTACAACAGTTTCATCTGTTTCAGAAAGAGTCCCTTGTCCGATGTATCTCAAAAAGGTTTCTTTCGCTGAAAGCTCCATGAAGTTAACTTTCAAGGTACATCCTTTTCGGGTCGGCTCCTGTCCCACAACACGCATTGGAGAGCCGGTTTCAAGCTCTTTGGTTTCATCAATTACCGCAAACTCAAAGCTTCCTTTCACGGCTCCAATGCAATTCAATTCTTTTTGCAAGAAAATACTGTTAAGCCCGCCAAAAAATAAGTAACCATCACCTACTCCCATTTCCGTAGGTTCGTTTACAATTGGTCTTCGTTCTCCCATGATTTTACCTCCTTATTTATCGTTTTGATTTTAAGTTTCCAAAAAACAAATAACCATCACCGGGGGGTCTTTTTGTTTTTCTTATTATTGGTCTTAATTCTCCCATGATAATTCCTCCTTGTTTATGCTTAATATATCCCAGCTAATTGCTCTATAACATGGAGCGGTATTTTATACTCCACTTCAACAGCAATCAGATTATAAAGAATATCGTCGTTTTTTGTTGCATCAATAGTTAAGATACTTAATATTTTTGCCCATTGCGAATAAGCATCTTTCCCTGCCGCATTATTCAGATACAAATTGTTTTCTATAACAAGTTTTATCGCCTGCTTAAATCGCTGTAACATGCGTTCTGTTATTTCAACTTCATCACTCTCCCAATAGAATTCTATAATAACATGTAATAAAGATTCTTTAGGTATGCTATACCCTGCGTTATTTGGTGTTTCAAGAGGACTGTAAACCTGCAAGTAAGGCGTTACATCACCATTAAAAATCCTTCCATACACATATCTAACAGGAGGATGAAGCGTTAATGGCACATCAAATTTGACGATGTCCGACGCTGATTTTCTTGCATTATAAGTAGTGAGAGTGCCGGGCAATTCTCGTTTCAGAATTTCAAGCACTCTATCAATTACTTCTTCCATTTTACAACTCTTTTCACATGTCTTTATGCGTGGGGTTTCACTTGAATCTTATTCTTATTCATTAATTAACATTAACTCTGATTATATTTCACTATGCTTTCGGCGGGGCATACTTCTGGCGGCCCGCCTTCATAATTCGCTTTCCTAAAGACCTCTTAAGTAATGCACCCCATCTTCGTTTTTCAGCTTCCGTTAACCAGATAGGAGGGCGTGGAAGCATTTTTGAAGTTCCCTTCTGATGATATATCGCATACTCAATACCTGTTCCAATCTCAAAACTCATGTCGCTAATTCTATGGATATTCCCCGGCGCACCCTTCTTCGTTAATGAATCTCGCAAATTACCATGTAATGTAAGAATAGGTTGACCTGGAAAATGTCTATCCTTCCATGCTTTATATATATCTGATAACCCTACCCAGGGTTTATTCCCTTCGAAACTACCGCTACCCGCAAATTGACTTTTCTCTGTCTCATAAAAATCTTTGGCAATCAGTTCAAATCCAGGTTTCATGGACTTGACAGAATCTTTTACAGCCCGGATTTGTCGACGCCATTGAGGAATTCCAAGTACCGAGTATCCTACTGTAATATTTTTTGCCATGATAAATCACCAATTCAAAATTTCTTTTTTTATTTTAATTAGAACTTCTTCACCCTTTTTAGCCTCATTTAAAGAATAACCCAAAAGATTATATTCCACACAAGTGAGATTACATACTACTGGTTCTGCCTCACAACGCATGTTTAAAATTATAGGGTCTTGTATCAATATTTCTTCGGAAGCTATCAAGACCACTTCTCCTCCATCCTTTATGTCATATAACTCTTTTTTTTCTCTTCTCATATTTATCTTTAATGCTAATATAACTGAGAGTTAGAATGCTGGTTTGAGGAATAATCATAGTGTGTGTTTGTTCGTTTATTTTATGTTTCAAAGTCAATGAATCGCTGTAAACAAATTTTACATTACCCATAACATGGCTTCCAGTTATTAACTCAATGAAAACTTCTATTCCACTTTCCTCTTCTGATAATTCTCTTAAAAATCCCATTTCATTTTCCTTTCATTTTACCATGTAATGTTCTAAAAATACTTCCGGGTCAACCCAGGCTTCTTTCCCCATTTTTCTAACATCGGCACAGAACCCCAAATTATCGTCTTTGCCTTTTTTCTTTACATGGTAGTTACACGATTCGGCAATATCCCGCCGTATCAATGCAATGCCTCCCACCCACCAGGCTTTGTAAAGCTGTCCCGGCCTTGTCCTCATTATTTCTGCCATGTCGACCCTAGCGCGCCTGCCTGTAGTCTTCTTGATGACATTTAAGGTTATGCTTTGCTTATTCTTATCTACATTGCACATCCCGCATACATAGCCCTTATCATGTCTCAATAGCTTCGCGAGGGTATCCGGCTTCATAGGGGAGTCTGTATCAATTTGTAACCAATAATCACAACCCGACTTTAGAAACATGTCTTTTACGGTATTCTTCAGCATGGCGAAATGGGGGTAAAGTCGAGAGCGAATATTTGTCTCCCGCACATCTAATTCCACGCCAAAGGAAATTTCTTCAACACGAATTGAGCGATATTTCTTCAAGTGAGAAGCTCGAAAGTCTCGCAGGATTGACATGGACTCATCCCCTGCTTCGCAGTCATTGACATAAAAAAAGAGAGAGATAAGATGGCGAGGGTATTCAAGGGATAGGATTGAAGATAAGTATTTAGGCAATATCCACCCATGGTTCCGGGTGGCTATGCCCAGGAATATTTTAGGTAGTGAATTATTTAAATCCATAATAACTCCTTAATAATATCCAAACCTTCGCTTTACTATAATATTTATTGTTTCCCCTCTTATAGCAGAGGTTAGGGATTCACCAAAATAATCAGCCCTTAAAAGGGTGGGATTTGGACTTAAATCAACGGCATAAGCCATTATCTTATCAGATATAAAATCTAACTCTACTTTCTCTCCGCATACTATATCTCTGTATGCTATAGCTTTACATGAAGAACCATCGGGCAATTTCTTTAATTCTAAATATCTTTTTCTTAATTTTTCTCTTGGCGACATCTCTGCTGCTGCCATTGCTTCTGCCTCTGCTTTCTCTTTTTTGCTCTTCCTCCAAATATACAATTGAACAAAACCTAAAACGAGAAGCCAAAAAACCATGAATATTATAATCCAAAATTCTTTCATTTCCACATCATTCCCTTCCTTTCAAAACCTCTTTAAATACCTCAACATACTTCTTAATCTGTATCCTTATATCATGGTATTTTAATACCTTCTGATACCCGGCTTCTCCCATTTTCTGACATAAATCCGGGTTCTCAATCAACTGCTCAATTCTTTCAATAACCTCTTCAACCCGTACTTTCTTTTGTTCTTTTTTCCAGAATCCAACATGGAAGCCGGTGACTTCGTGGTCAACAATATTTGGAATCCCACCTACCGCCGTGGCTATGCATGGCTTTTTACTTGCCATGGCTTCCAGGAGAGTAGTAGGAAAACAATCAATATCTGTGAGGAGAAGGAATGCATCGCAGGAAGCGTAGTATTCTAAGAGTTCCTCAAATGGTCTTTCCCCGTGACTGGCCGGATAAACCTTGACAAAGTTTTGCAACCCGCTCTTCGCTATACTCTTCCGGAGTTGCTCCAACTCCCCTATAACATGTGAAACAATATGGAAGCAGAAGTCGGTTCTTCTGCCCTTCAGGTGATTCGCTATTTCAACAATCCGATATATGCCTTTCCAACCAAAGAGTTGACCTACATACAATATATTGAATTTCCCCTGGTCTTTCTCATTTTTAAACTTATTCCCTCCACTCTTATATCTCCCCACATCAATCCCATTTGGAATTATAGCAAGTTTGTCTTCCGGTATCTCCTTTTTTCTCATGTCAAATTCCTTTTCAGAGAAGACAATAAATTTGTCAACAAGAGGGAGATAAGGAGCGGGTGATTGTGTGAAAGAATGGATATTCATGGTTACGGGAATGTTCTGGCTCTTTGCCCATTCTGCAGCTTGTTTTGATAATGGATTCTCCACATGATGAAGGTGACAAACTTGCGGTTTGCGAGATAGCAAGGTCGGATTGAAGGCTTTTGAACGATTTATTTTCAATCCATTAAAACTTTTCATTCCATTCGCCGTGATACAAAAGAAATCAAGGTTCAATCCTGCTTCATAGAAATGTTTAAGCTGCAAGTATTCAGGGATAGATTCCATGCCGTCCACAAATCCCCATCCCACTAATGCTAACTTAATGTTGTTTTTCTCCTTGATTTCCAATCTTTTACTTACATGAATCCTGTCTAAAACCGAGTCCACTTTCCCGGCAAACTCTTTCACTTCATTTCTTTGTATTACAAGTTGTCTTCCCATCTCTCCTATCTGCTCTCTCAGTTTCTTGTCTGTAATTAATCGCATGGTTTCCCGCACAAGTCCAGTTATATCTCCATCTTTCACGGCAACCCCACCATTCCCAATGGTTTCTTTATTGGCAAAATTAGCATAAGTTATCACTGGTTTTCTGAGATACATAGCTTCCAAAAATGCCATGCAGTATCCCTCCCACTTTGTGGGGTACAGAAATATATCCATGCAGTTTAGAAGGTCTGCCTTCTCTTGCTCTGAAATTTCCCCGGTAAATAAGATGTCTTTGCCATCTTTCAGTCCAAGCTCACGAGCTTTATTCTTCAATCCGTCCAGGTATTGCTGGCTTTTAAAAACGGATAGAGCGCCGCCTATGATGAAAAATGATTTAGGATGTTTCTTTTTAAGCTGCTTCGCTGATTTCAAGAAGTCTTCCGGACACTTCCCCGGCTCTAATCTTCCCATCCTGCCTATAACAATTCTGTTTAAAGGTATTCCATACTTCTTCTTAATCTCCTTAACATCACACGCATTATCATAGGGAGCGAAATCAAGGGATAGGTGAATACTGTCAATTTCCATGTTTTTAAAGCTTTCGTTCTGTTTTATTATTAATACATTATTCTTGGAAGTCGTGATAATGGCGTCGATAAGAGAAGCCGAATAAATCGGCAGGAAAGCGCAATGATGAAAAACTACAGTCGGAATGCTCAGTTCCTTTAGCTTCACCACGGAATTTCGACTCGTGTGATTCACGGTATGATGTAAGAACATGTCGACCTTCTTTTGCTTTGCCAGGTCTGAAATCTCATGGTCTTCGCAAATCACAATTTCCTTGACATTCGGCAGAGCCTCGAATAGCTTTGTCATGCATCCGCTTTTATCGGCAAATATAATAAAGTCATTTTGGGAATACCTCATGTGATTCAGCATTTGAATCTGAATACCACCCCAAACGAGGTCGAAAGATGAAACTCCTATTAGCATGTTATCCTCCAATGTTATATTTTTTCCAGGAATAAAGCCCCAAAAGTATAGGGCTTATCGTCGAAAAATGGTCTTACAAGATAATTCTTTTCGTTGTCATAAAACTCTTGATTCTCCCTCAATTTAAACAAGCCGGTGGATAGAAAGCTTCGCTTAATATCTTCCCATGTTGTAATCTGATTCTCCGGGTCTGTATTTGGAATGTGTCCTTCTTCTATGCATAACATGGGGGCAGGATTTCTATAATCGAATGTAATAGATAGAGTCCCTCCGGGCTTCAATACCCTGGCAATCTCCCGCAGGGCTTTCTGCTTATCATGGAAGGGAATGTGTTCAAAAACACAAACCGAGAAAACATGGTCATAGTGATTGTCAGGGAATATCATGTTATTCATATTCATAAAGAAGGAATTCATATTCCATCCCATTTTTTCTGTTATCTTATCCCCTTGTATGAGCAAATTTGCGTTCATATCAATACTGTCAACCTTGTAATTTAAAGAGGCGAGATAGCAAGTAAACAGCGAAGCGGTTCCCCCGGCGTCCAATAATCTCATGTCAGAATTCAATTTAGGACAATTCTGCAGAACCCACAATATCTCCCAGTATAGATACCAGGGTATTCTTTTGTCATCAGCCGAGCAAGGCAATGCCTCATAATCTTTACCTCGGTTCCAAACACCAATTCCCCCAGTCTCCTCAATCTCTTTCTTCTCCTGCTCTGGTAGATACCCATACCAACTTGTAAAATAACAATTCTTGACATACATATCTATTATCAACTTGTCAATATCGCATGTAATCTTTTCTCCTTCTGTTGTAAATAGGTCATCTCTATCCATCGTTTTGTTGATAATTTTCATTCTATGTCCTCCATTCGGTTTGGCGAAAAGCATTGTTTCCCTCATAAATGAAATAGTCATACATTTTTTTAGTGCATTTTGATAGAAGTTCTTTAATAAATTTATCAGTCAATCCCTCCGCTAATATTCTATCCAAATATCCTTCGTATTCTTCCCCCACAAAAGGTATATCACTCCTAGAGCTTAATCTTCGTGAACTCAGAGACATGTGAAAGACGAGGTCGGCAATGTTTTGTCCGAAACTACCTTGCTTTTCCACTTTTCCAATAACGGCTACGATTGGCAATCTAAATGATTTTCTCTTCATTACAGAATAAGCATAATAGTTAGCTGCAACGCCTGTGTCAGAATGCCCTGTAATTGGTGTATATTTGGGAGAATAATAATCATATTTTTTATCTGACTTTTTATGCCTTTTAAAACCACAATTTTCTGAAAGCAGTTTAAAGTCTTTTGCGGTCGAAACCCGATAACAATTATCAATTATCAAGAAGGGTATCATATCAGGGTTATTCTTGCCAAACGCCATATATGGCTTTTCAAATGCTGAATTCCTACCAGCAAAGATATAGCCTTCATCAACTTTATCAATAAGATATGATAGCCATGCTTTTGACATAGGAATGCAATCACAATCAAGCGAACAGACATAATCTGTTGTAACATGCGAGGCGGCAATGTCCAATGGGACTCCAGCATTCTGTTCTTTGTCTTGCCTGCCTGTTTGTAGAACTAAATGCTTATTCCCATATTCTTTCTGAATTAAGTCATAACTTCCATCCTGCGAATTGTCATCAACTATGATAATCTTCTGTTCAATTTCTGGATTCTTCATGTATCCAATCCAACGCAAACAGGCTTCCAAAAAGCAGAAACTTTCCAAATGTGGAATAATTATTGTGCATGATTTCATTTTATTACTTCTAACCTCCATTCAATGGTTTGTGGTTTTCCATTCTCAGAACATGTAATTTCAAAACATTTGATTTCCTTTTTTAATACCTTAAATCTCGCTTCTGACATGTAGTTCCAATTATAATGTGGTGTAAAATAGTCAAAGTTATCAACATGCCAACAGAGTTTATGTGTTGGATCCTGCCAGAAGAATGGATTCTCCGGGTGAGGTACTATAACATGAATCTTAGCCCCTGCCTTACAGACCCTCCATAATTCTTCAACAATATGTAATTTTTCTTTGCCATGCTCAAATGAATGAGAAGCAACAACTCCTTCAAAGGTGTCATCTTTAAATGGCCACTCTGAATCCATATCCATTATAATTACAGATTCATCAGTTTTAATGCAATCTGCATTCACCCATTCTTTAGGGTCTTTTATGTTTTTTCCACATCCGAGATTCAGCTTCATTTTTCAAATACTCCTATCAAGTTGTGATCGCACAATACAATTTTGACAGTCTTAAACCCTGCATTTTCCATGAGTCGCTTTAGGTATGATTTGTCAAAAACAATTTTATGAGCACCCCACGATGTTATCCAATATGAAAGGTCTTCGGCATCATACAAGAAGTTGGTTCCCAGGCCTGGTCTCTTATATGGCGTTTCGCCAGTTCTCTTATACTCCGTATATCGCCTTGCCAATTCCTCTAAGTCGGGTACTAACAATTCTATCTTTTCCCCGGGCTTTAAAATGCGAAGTATTTCGGGCAGAACCATCTCTTCTAACTCTTTCTTGGAAAAATGTTCAATCACTGCAAAGGCATGAATGTGAGAAACAGAGTTGTCTGCCACAGGGATTCCAAATCTTATATCACAACAAATATCAGGGTTAACATCCTTCCGGATGTCTATATTGGTGTAACCTTCAATTCGCTTTGGACCTGAGCCGAGGTTAATCTTCATGTTAATCCTTCCTCAATAATATCGAAGCAAAAGTGTAGTTTCCGTAAAGCGGGGGATTATCCCAATCTGTCATGTCGTATATGTTGTTATTCCCCACAAGTTCCATGTTAGAAGGATACACAATTTTCTCCAGGATGTTTTGCCAGTTATAGAACCTGGTATGCGAAGACCACTTCCACCCGGCCTTGCCGTATTCAATGTAATCCTTGTGGTAGTCAACTGTCAAGAAGAGTAATCCCTTACGCTTCAATACCCTCCTGAATTCGCTCATCGCCTTTTTCACATGCGACAAATCCTGCAGATGTTCTATACAACTAATACAAAAGACTTTGTCGAAATAAGAATCAGGGTAGGGAAGCTTGAGGAAAGAACCTCTATCAGCTTGTATATCGAGATTTAGCTTCGCTGCCAAACAAGCTCTCTCTTCCTGGTAATTCAAATCCAGTGAATGCACATGGCACCCCAGGCGTGCAAGTAAAACAGGAAAGAGCGAATAGCCACTCCCGGCGTCCAAGACTCTGTCGCCTTTCTTCACTGCCGTGCAATTAACGGCATGCGAATATTCCCAGAACCGAGGTTTCCATGTCTCTGAATTATCCATCCCGTCAATGTTGTATGGAATATTCTTCTCCTCGCAAACCTCTTTTGTCCTCAATAAAGTCATGGTATAATTCGAAAATTCTTCCAAGTCTTCCTCTGAATAAGTTTTATTAATAGCCTTCTTTTTTACCAAGTTTAGGCGATTCTGATTCTGAATTTTTGCCTGCTCTGAGTTTCTGCAAACACCATCAGCACAGCGATATGTATAGAGAGGAAGAGCCAGATTGTCTGCCTTATGCCCCTGCGCTATCAATCGCTTCCACAATTCTAAGTCTTCAATATGTAGATGGTTTTTGCTTGTAGAATAATGGTTATCCTTTAAAATGTCAGCCCGAATCATGACGCTCCCATGCGTGAAAGCATTGTTGTACTGCAACAACTTATTGATTTTTGCCATCCCTCGCGCCTGCGGGCACATGCGCAGGTAAGAGCCGTCCTTATCAATAAGTTTGGCAGAAGAGCCGATGAAGGATATATCAGGATGTTTTTCCAAGTAATCTACCTGCACCATAAATCGATTCAAATCGCTTAAGTCATCCCCGTCCTGCCTGGCAATGTATTTTCCTTTTGATTGTTCTATCCCATGATTTAAAGCATTAACAAGATTCGCTTCCTCCATATATAGAATTTTAACTCGCTTATCTCGTTCTGCATACTTCTCCATTTCCGCTAAAATGTCCGGGGGAGTCCCATTCAGAACTAATAGCAATTCAAAATCATGGTAGGATTGATTCAAAATCGAGTCAATTGCCTCCCTGAGATACCTCAATTCTTTTTTATATATCGGCAAAATCACTGATATTTTTGGTGTATTCAAACCCTTCACATCGATGTCCCTCCTACCGTTCTTGAAATATTCATAAAATCTCTCGTAAGCAATGCTTTCATAATCATGTATCCCTCGCTCTTTACTCGCTATGATAGGAGAAGAAGAAAAACCTGCAACCGCACCCAGCACCGCAAACAATCTTTTTAAATCCTGTGGTTTTTTCCTATAATCTTCCATCAAATCTTTTAAGAATCCAGTCATAACCTCAAAGCCATATAACTCTTTCTCTGCCAATTGTTTATATCGCATAAAAGTTGACTTTAAATCAAAACACGGCTCATGTGTCCCGGCGACTTCCTTCACTATGTCAATTTTGAATCCTGATTGTGTCCATTGACGAATAATATCCATTTCGCAATCGACCCGGTTTTTGAAGACAAAGGATTTCATGGGTTCTGTCTTATAGATTTTCACGCCTTGAATCTGTTTTTTTAATCCCGTATCATACAAGTCCAAACAAACACAAATTACATTACCAGGAGCCTTCTCAATCTTATCGTGCAATCTCTGGATACCGTCGGGATAAAGCACCATGTCTTCATCAACTTGAACGAAATATTTAAGTGAGGCTTCACGAATCATAGTATTAA
>Ga0307928_10004578_pt1 | contig 10471 bp, 8 predicted proteins | sample AceLakmetagen232_FD_201815 | JGI IMG/M metagenome (GOLD analysis project Ga0307928, IMG submission 201815) | Saline water microbial communities from Ace Lake, Antarctica - #232 | ecosystem: Environmental > Aquatic > Non-marine Saline and Alkaline > Saline | place: Antarctica: Ace Lake...
ACCCCAGGCACAGGGAAAACATCATTTGCAAAAGCACTTGGAAAAGAACTTAATTTAGAAGTTATTAATGAAAAAGATTTTGCTCTAAAAAATGGTATTGGATCATTTAATGATCAAAACGAACTTGAAATCCCAATTGAATTATTTGAAGAAAAAGTTAACGACTATTTAGAAAAAAATGATGACATAATTATTGAAGGTCATACTTTATGTGAAACCAAGCTAAATGTTGACAAATTCATCATTATTACACTAGATCCTGAAAAGCTACAATTAAGACTTGAATTAAGAGATTACGCACCTGAAAAGATAATGGATAACCTATTTTGTGAAGGGATTGAATATTGTAAAAAACATGCATCTCGTAATTATAAGAAAAATCTAATCAAAATTGAATCAGCAGACCCAAATAAAATGCTTGGCGAGATTTTACCAAAACTTGTATAATTTGACAAATTATTAATGTTTTAAAACCTATTTTACCAATAATTGGTTATGAGAAAAAGTTTTTTGTTAATATTTTGTATATTACTGATAAGTTTTACTTTAGCAGCTGATTCTTTATATAATTCTGGATTTAATGGAATTGAACTAACAGGGTCAAATCAAAAGGAATGTAGGACAATTTTAGTTGATTATTCAGAAAAAGAATCAATTTCAGAAGATGGAGTTCTTTCACTTCGAGCAGAATTTATTGGACGAGATAATGATAATTCTTATGTTTTAACAAAAATTAATGGTGAGGAAAATATAATTTGGCCAGAATCATTTGCTTGTGAAGATAGTTGTTGGGCAAGAGTATACATTGAAGAATTAAAATACACACCTACAGAAATCGAACTTTGTTTAGTAACAGGTGGAGCTACTCAAAAGGCACAAATTTTTTCAGACTCAATCATTGGGCTTTATAGCTCTCCAATTATAAAAATAAAAAATGTTGCTCCCGATAAAATATTTTTAGGTCAACGCGCAGAACTTATAACTACAATAACAAATGTTGGGTCAAAAGAAGCAGATATTTTTGTTCAATTTGTTGGAGAAGATATAAGAGCACTAATCGAAATTAGTAGTTTTGATATTGTTGAAGGGGAACCAAAAGCAACAACAACAATTTTACCAGGTCAAACAAGAGAGTTTTCATATTTTATAAAACCTAATCTTACAAGTTCGTATAATTTACCTTCTTCTGTTTTAACTTTTAAAAATGTGTTTGGCGAAACTCAAAAAATAATTAGTAACCACCCTTCACTTCGAGTGGTGGATCCAAAACAAGCAGAAATTATATTAATTAGTGAAGGGCTTAGTGAAGACGTTTTCAAATTTAAAGTAAAAGTAACAAATAACTGGCCTACTCAATTTATAGGGAAAATACAAATTGCCCCAATGGACCTTTTAGAAAATCCTATTTTAGATATTAATGTTGGTGGGAACGGAGAAAGCGAATTCGAATTCCAAACAAAAAACTTATCTCTTGGAAATTATTCAATTTCAGCAACTCTTCTTGATGGTAATATGGCATTTACAACAAAGAGTGTTTCTTTTCAAGTAACTCAAACAGATTTTATATTTGAAATAATACTAGCTAGTGTTGGTGGAATTATTGCTCTTGCAATATTTTTAATAATTTATTTTTGGAAAGATTAATTCCAATCTTTTTCAACATCTGTCTTTTTAGAATTTGATTTTGTCTTTTCATTTTTTAGTTTATATTTTAAGACTAAACCAATAATGACAATTAGTAAAATTGGGATAATAAAATAGGGTATTGAACTTGATTCAGCATATGTCTCTTGTAATGCTAAATATGCAGATAAATAATTATTATTGTCAATGTATGTTTTAGCTTTTCTAAGTTGTGCAGAGGGGGCATTTTTTTCAATAGCAAAATTGTATTCATCAATTGTTTTAGTTTTGAGATAATCAATTGCTTCTTGCAATTCTTTTGAAAAATTAAATAGTCTTTTTTCTTGATTAGCAAGAGATAATGAATCAATTCCAATTAATTCAAGGTTTATTTTTTTAAGTCTTGATTTAGTAATAGGTGGAACAAATTTAGCTTTGATTAGGTCTTCTTCACTAACATTTAGTTCATTTGTAAGAAAATTTAGATCTGCGAGTAATTTGTCTTTAAGTATAGTAATTTTGTTTGTTAGTTCTTTTTCATTTGTTTCTAGGTTAAATTGTAGTTCCGCCTTAGTTTTCAAAAAATCAGAAAATAGTTCTTTTAAATTTTCATAAGCAGCATACCCTTTTTCTAAATCATGCGAAATATACGAATCAAAAATTTGTTTTTGTTCAAAAAAGGATTCTTTCAAAGTAAACAACTCAGAGGGCAGTACTTCAATCTCATTGATTTCTTTCCACATTTTTTCTACATCTTCAATCAATTCTTCACTAATCACAAATTCAAACTTTTCAATATTTGATAAAGTAGCTAAAATATTTGATTCATCATCGCTTTCAACAGATAATAATGCTGATTTTAATAATTCTTCAAGTTGGGTTGTATTAGTTATATTAAATTTATTCGCGTTTTGCAAGGTTTCTTTTAATTCGGAAATTTTTGCTTCTAATCTTTTTTTTGCAATTAACAATTCACTTTCAGATAGTTTTTCTTTATTTAAACTTTCAATTTTTGCTTGAGCTTTTTTTAATAAAATTTCAGCGTCTTTAGCATAATTTTTCCCCTCAAGGACTTCTAAAAATATAGTGATCTCAGCACTTATTTGCATTTCTCCAAGAGAGTTTAGTTTATTGAGCGCATTTTCTAACAGGGTGTGGTAATACAAATAAACATCATTAATTTGAAGGGTTAAATAATATTCTTTAACCTGTTTGGGTAAAAAAGCATTATTTTCCACTATAAATTCATCATTTAGCACAGATACTTTCAAATTTTTACTTTTCTCGTCAATAAGGGAATAGTGATCTATGGAATTATTGTATTTAATTGGCAAGGTTAAGGTTGCATTAAGTTCTAGATCAGTTGTATTTTGCATGGTTATTTTAAATTTTTCAATAGTAGCACTATTTGTTTGGTAAGATTGTGTTAGGTTATAATTTGATTTAATTAAGTTTGAGATATAAAAATAATAAGTAAGTTTTTCTCCACTTTTAACCTCGCCGACAAAAATGATGTTTGAATCAATTTCACTATGTTGTTGTTCAAGGCCATTTTTGAATAAAATTGTTTTATAGGTTCCAACCATTTTTTGTGTTTGTATAATTATTTTAGGATATGAGTTAATTGAGTCTAGTTCAATTGTTTTTTGAAAAATTGAGTTATTATTAGTTATTAAAATTGGTTTAATGCTTTCAATTAACAAAATATTTTCATAAGTATTTAGATCAAAACCATGTTTTCCTTTGGAGAGATTATCAAAACTTATTTTATTTTCAAAAGGATCTATTAAGTTTGTCTCTTTTCTAAAAATAGTTCCATTAAAGGGCAAGGTTATAAAAAAAACTTGATCAATATCGTGAAAAGGGTTGTTTAGTATAAGTTTTTTTTGTAATTGTTGCTTTGTCCCAGCTAAAGGGATAGTATTTCCAACAACTTCAATAAGGATATTACTTTGAACAAAATTAATAACCTCAGCTAAGTATGTTGGCTTCAAAGTTTCATAAGTATTTTTGATTTTGAATTTAAAATCATTTTTTATTGGTAACAATTTACTAAAATCTATTTGGGCAGCAGTATAAATCGAATTTTTTACTAAATTAAATGTTTTATATTTTTTTTCAAAGTCTTTTTGAAAATCTTTTTCAAAATAGATTATGTTTTGGTTGATTTCTTCAAATAAATTATTGGTTTTTATTAAACTTGAAAGAATCTCTTCTAATTCTGGATCTGAGTTCAATTCATAGTTAATTTGTTTTTGTAAATTTTCACAAGCGTCTTCAAAAAAGAATAGATTAGTGCTATTTACAGTTGTTTGTTCTAATTCGTTAAACAAATTTTCAATTTCATAAAATGAAGTGTACTCAAAAATAGTTTTGAGGTAACTAAAACAATCTTTTGTTAAATCAATTTTTTTTGATTCAAGTTCTTCATAATTTTTAAGTCCAAGCTCATATTCTTCATTAGTTAAAATCAGTTTTTTACAATAATTTAACTGCAAGTCATTTTTTGTCTTTGTTTTTGTTATTAAGTATTCTATTTCATTAATATAATTTTGTAAAGGCTCTTTGTTAGTAAGTTGTTTTTCAATAGTTCTTGCATAAGTTGTACAAGCACTAACCAAATTTTCTTCTTCATTAAAAACATTTTCTTCAATAGACCTACTTAACAAAATATACCCGGTTCTTAATTTTTTTAATTCACTAAATTCTTTTCCAATAGTTATTTTTCCCTGAGCTCGTTTTTCATTTAGAGCAATATGATCTGTTTTAAGAGAGTTTATCTGATTTAAGTAATCTATTTTAGGAGTGATTTTGCTTGCTAGAAGTTTTGATTTTATAAATAGTTTAATTGGATCTTGAGTAATAGTTGAATATTTTTCTAAAAGTGCCCCCTCAAGTTGGTTAACTTCGGCGATTAACCCTTCTTTTTTATTTATTAGTAAAATATAGTTAATTGAAACCTTATTTAATAAATCTGAAAATCGTTGAAGGGATGAGTTCTTTTCACCCCCAAGTTTTGAATAAAGCAACATAAATTCTGATGCAGGAAATGATTGTAATGCTTTAAGGGATTCTGTTTTATACAAATTGAATTCAAGATAGTCAACTGTTTGTTTGAAATAATTTGTTAAAAATGGAAAGTGCCCTTTTTTCCCAAGCCCTATTTTTTCAAGGAGTAAATCATCAATTATGTGATATGTTGAAAGCCAAAAGGTGTTTTTTTCAATAACTGGATAATATGCTCCTGAATTATTTTTGTTAAAATTATTTACTTGTTCTAAATAATACGAAATATAGCTATTGCTATTTGTTGGCCCATTTTCAAGTTCAGATAAAATTTGTCTTAATTCAAGTAAAGATTCATAAATTTTTTCTTCTTTTAACAAATCAATATCTTGGCTAGTAAATGTTTGTTCTTGAAGATTAATTATCTCAAAAGTGTCGCGTGTTCCATTATCCAGTTCAAGAAATGCTTTTTCTAAATAAAAGTTCATTTGATTGATCGTACTAGGTAAAGCGCTTACTACTCCATTTTTACACTGGGTTGAGATTTTTTTCATCTCTTGAATTGCTTTATTGTAATAAAACCAACTTCTCCCAATTTTATTTTTTATTTCATATAATTTTGTTTCTTGAGTGGGTGCTAAATTAGTTTGAAACAAAGCATCTACTTTTGCATAACAACTTTCTTCAGTAATACAAGTTGGGATATAATCATAGCTACGGGTAGTAAATGAATAACATAAATTTTTTTCACTTTGGGTCATTTCTGTACACCCAAAAAGAATTAGTATTAAGACTATACAAAAAATTATTTTATATTTCATTAAGAAGTTGTTTTTGTTTCTTTTAAAAATCTGTTTAAGATTTCGTCAATTAGCTAACTGTTTGTATCTGTTGGTTGACAAGAATTAATTAAAGTAGGATCGTTAATGATTGAGTATAAACAATCATGTTCTTTTGTTAAAAGTTCTTTTGAAGCCATACAGGATTTGCAAGTACTTCCTTCCATTTCGCTAAGCATGGGTTCGATGTAGTAGTGGCCAAGCATTGTTCCCATAATTATTCCAATAATTAGAATTAAAATAAAAATTTTTGTTTTGCCAAATATTTTTTTACCTATCCCTCGTCCCTTTTTACGTTTTGGACGGATGTCTTCATACTCATCGTCGTCTTTTTCAATATCGTTTAATGACATGTTAGGATTATATCTTTCTTCTATAAAAAGCTTTACTGAAAACAAAATAAATACATATGAGCACACATATACATAACCTACTAGTTAGTAATTTATTTCACTTTTGTGTTTTTTTAATAATTATTTTATTTTTTCAAAAATGGTAATGTATACATAACTAACACTTCGCTTTTGAAAGTTAAAAGAAATGTTTATAAAGGTGAACGCCTTTTCTATTATAGTAACGAAATGATGTGATATTAAATGTACAAATATACTATAGCAAGACAATTAGCTTCGAAAAGAGTTATTACAAACAGAGGAGATGAAATTGGAAAATTATCTGATTTAGTTATCTCAGAAACAGGTGGAGACATAGAATCTTTAGTTGTTGAAGTTGACAAAAACTCAAAAGTTCTAGCAAAATCTAGAAAACTTGGAAAGACAATTGAAATCCCATACTCAGCAGTGACTGCAGTAAGTGATGTTTTTATTGTTGATGAAAGAGAACTAGTTGAACAAGTTAAAGAAGAAAAGAAATAATTACAGTTCAACTACCAATTCATTTTTTTCAAGATCAATAGTTTTGATTATTTTATTAACAGAATTAATTTTTTCTGTAATCTCCTTTGCGCTAAGTCCCTTTGCCTTGCCTTTTTTTACAGCTTCAACTACGTTTGATATTGTGTTGTACTCAAGGTAAATTTTCTCAGCAACTTCTTTAAACTCAATTTCTTTAAGTTCATTTTCTTTGATTTGTTTTAAATATTCGCCTGATCGATCCTTAGTTTTTTTTACTTTATCTTCTTCTAAAACAAAAGGCTTTATTTCTTCAATTAATAATTCATTTAATGCCTCATTAAGACTACTAAATGATTGTTCTACTTCCTCATTAGTTTTAGTTGAGTAAATATTACCTTTACTTAAATAAATCCCAGTTGATTTTGAAGAATAAATTTTTGAAATTGATTTTAGAATAAGTTTACCTTCTTTTAAGCTAGATTTAGCATCAACTTTTTTATCAAACTTTAATTTATTAAAAACAAATTCCATTATTGCTGGAGAAACATTAAGTAATTCTACACAAGCACCAAAAAAAGTCTTATTATTGATTTCTAATTTTTCTAAAAATTCAATTTCAGTAATTGTAGTTGGACTTTGACCACGTGAGCTAGGGAATTTATAAATTTCGTCTTTTTCAAGAATTCGATCCTTCCATTTTTCCTTTCTTAAAGCGCGCAATATTTTCATTTCCTTATCGCACAAAATAATGTTTCCTTTAGCAAATAGCTCAAGTACTAAATATTTTTCTGGGAATTCAAGAACTACAATTCTATCAAACCCGTGTTGTGTGAGTGAAATAATTCTTTGATTAAATAAATTTTTTCTCAAAAACGCACTAAATCCGCCAGGATTTTGTTTTGCATTAAGTGGTTTGTTTGAAATAAAAAAACTGTAAGGTGTTACAACAAGTGTTTTGTCTCCTTGTTTAGTGTGGACTTTTATTTTCATCCAACTATTTTCAAGAGTTTGAAGTTTGTTAATAAATCCATTTACCAGAGTTTGTTGTTCACTAACCAAGTGACTTAATGCAAGGTTACTAAGTTGTACTTTTTCCATAAATAGTACTTAGTACTTTTTATTTAAAATAGCTTCTTTTTGGCGCAATTCTAGGGGGTGGGGGGATTTACCTTTTTATAGTAGAAAGCAGTTCTAATTAATATGAAAAAAACAATTTTTATTTTACTTATTTTAATAATTGGCTTGCTCTTGTTTGGGTGTATTGAATCATTCCAAGAAGGATTTGAACAAGGCGCCAAAGATCAAGAACCTCAATTTATTGATTGTGGAACAATAAAATCCACTAGCGATGCGAATGGCCCTGAAGTCCAATGTTTAACTAATCTTATGACTGTGTGTTCTCCAGGAAAAGCGATCGTTGATCTTGAAAAGTATTCAATAGTATACTTAGTTGAAGGAATAAAAGAAACTTGTGACTTTAAGATGGAAACAAAAATTGGGGCGGACACTTTATCAATAACAACTTGTAAAGTGCCACCACTTAAAATGCTTTATAATAAAGATAATTTAGATGACTATTGTGAGACTATAACTAATGAAGAAAATGTTGAAAAATATGATGGGAAAACTGAAGGATTTAGTGGATTTAGGGTGGACTACTTTGAAATATCGGGCTATGAAAACGATCCAAATTTTGCTCAATTCAGCACATCAATTGTTAATGAGGGAACCAGCTTTGTAGGTGTAGATTATAGAAAAATATTTTTTGAAAAAAATGGAAAACAATGTAAAGGAAGAATCTATAGAACCCTGGGTGTGATTCAAAGCGATGGGAATTTAGTAAAATTATCTCCATCACACGTTGCTACATTTAGCGGAGTGATTTTTGGTGAGGAGTGTGGGCTTACAGAACCAAGTTTTGAATACAAAGTATTTTTTGATATAAATAATATTCAAAATGGAAACCCTGCGGGCAAAGTCGAAGGAACAGTAAGTGGAACATACTTACAACCAAGTGATTTGTACAATTATTACTCAGACAAATGTTGGATTCAAAGAATTAATGATGATTATTACTCTGCACTTGAAAATTGCACTAAAGCATTTGAGATGGGCCCAAGAAATTACAATGTAATAGACGACCTATTTGTTCTTTATAAATATGAATTAGTTGATTACTATGGATGTATTGAATTTGGAAAAAAAGCAATTGAAGCAGTTCCAAATCGCCCAGATAATTACTATGGGGTGGGCGCATGTTACCAAAATTTAGAAGATTATAACAATGCTCGATCATATTATCAAAAAGCGCTGGATTTATCTCCAATTCATGAACTAGCAAGGAGAGGTTTGATTGCTACTTATAAATTCATTGAGAAAGATTATGAAAAAATGCATGAATTAGTTGATGAGGGTTTAGACTTGAATCCAAATTCGCTTAATATGTTACATTTGAAAGGGATAGTTTATTATTATGAAAAAAATTGGGCAAAATGTAAAGAGTGGCTTTACAAAGCCCAAACAATAGATCCAAATTGGGAACAAAATAATAAGTTTATTACATACTGTGAAGAAGAACACTGGTAACTTAGTTTTATAGATAAAAAATTAGGCTTTTTACTTTTTTGGCATTCCAGCATCATCTTTCATATATTTCATGAAGATTTTAACAAGTCCAGGTCGAGTAACAAGTTTTTTTGAAAATAATAACAATTTATCTTTTTTAGTTAAAGCACCATTTCCAATTTTTAATGCTTCTTCCATTGTAATACTTCCAGCTAAATAATTAAAATCATCATCGTTTAATTGTTCAAGTAAATGTCTACCTTTAAGTCTTTTCATTAATTCGTTTCCTCTTGTGTCATACCAATCTTTTGTGTATGCTTTAAGATCTTCCCCAGAATATTTTCCTTCGCGAGTAGCTTTGATTGCATGTTTTGCTGCAATTCGTCCACCTTCAAGTGCAATTCCTATTCCGCCACCGTGAATTGGATCAACCATGTGTCCAGCGTCTCCAGCAACAAGTAAATTATCAGTTTGCATTTTATCAAGGAACCCACCAACAGGGATTGCTCCAGCATTTACTTCAATAATACTTCCATGTTTAAGTCCGTCTTGTTCTTTGATCCATTTATCTAAGTAATATTTAGCTGTTTTTTCTTCATAAGCTCCAATTCCGATTCCAACATTTGCTGTTCCGTCACGTTTAGGAAAAATCCAAATGTATCCGCGAGGTGCAACATCTGTTCCAAAATATAAATGTAATAAATGTTCATCGTATCCGCTAATTCCTGTCATTTCATATTGGTATCCAGCATCAGTTTCGTTAAGGTCAAGTTTAGTATCAAGTCCAAGCATTTTTGATACAAGTGAATCAACACCATCACATGCTAAAACTAATGGAGTTCTAACTGTAGTAGTTTGGTTATCTGCTTCAATAGTTAAAATAACTTCATCATCTTTTCTTTCTGCTGATATAACTTGATGTTTAAGTAAAATTTTTGCTCCAGCTTGTACTGCTTGCATTGCAAGATCTTTTTCAAATATTTTTCTTTCAAGAACATATCCCATGTTCTCTTTTCTTTTCATTTGAATTCCGTCACCGTTTGGTGAATAAAGTGCAGCTCCGTGAATTGATTGAACACACCATTCTTTTTTAGGTTCCATTTCAAGTCTATTAAACCAACCAAGGCCTAAACCTTCAGCACATCTTTTTGGACATCCAATTTCTTGTTTTCGATCAAGTACTAAAACACTAATTTTTTCATTAGCAATTTTTATTGAAGCTGCAAGTCCCGCAGGTCCCGCTCCAACAATAACAATATCATATTTTTCGTCCATTTCCATAATATTCACTTCTCAACTTTGTTTGCTCCAACAGGGCAAATGCTCACGCAAGCTCCGCAATTTATACATTTTTTTGGGTCAATAACAAGTCTTGTATCTTTAAGAGTAATAGCTTGTACGGGGCATACGCCTACGCATCCGCCACAGTATAAACATTTGTTTGGATTGTTTTTTGCTGTCATATTATCACCATTAGGATAGAAAAATAATTATGGATAGGATTTATAAAGTAAACTTTTATTGTTTTTAGATTAGAAATTATTCCAAAAATTGTTCATATTTGTCTGAATTAAATCGATACAA
>Ga0307928_10004579_pt1 | contig 10471 bp, 20 predicted proteins | sample AceLakmetagen232_FD_201815 | JGI IMG/M metagenome (GOLD analysis project Ga0307928, IMG submission 201815) | Saline water microbial communities from Ace Lake, Antarctica - #232 | ecosystem: Environmental > Aquatic > Non-marine Saline and Alkaline > Saline | place: Antarctica: Ace Lake...
TCAATTGAATGTAACTTGGAAGTAAAACAATCTGTAGAAAAAATGGGGAATATAAAAAAGAAAGCAGAGAAAGATATGGCAGAACTTTCTTATTTATTGAAATCAGGAAATCAAGATGGAGGAAATTATAAAAAATGAATAATATAATTTATATTTTAACAATAGTATCAAGTTTTTTAATAGGATATTTAATTGGATATTTAATTGTTTTAAATATATTAAAAAGTAAGATAAGATGAAGAAACTTAATCTAGGATGCGGACAAAATTATAAATATAATTGGGTAAATCAAGATATTTCAAATAAAGATATTTATAATGTACCTATAAAGGTAGATATTATTTATGATTTAAATAATTATAATTGGATTTGGAAAGATAATACTTTTAATGAAATAAATGCTATATCTATTTTAGAACATTTAGAAAATAGAATTAAACCTTTAAATGAATTAAAAAGAATAAGTAAGAATGGTTGTATTATTAAGATAAGAGTTCCACATTATTCTGGATATATTGCTTATGGTGACCCAACTCATTATCATAAATATTCATTTCAAGCAGGTAATATGATTGCTAAAATGTGGAATTTTAAATTATTAGAGAATAAAATAATATATTCAAGTAATAAATTTTTAAAATGGATAAATCCAATAGTAAATCTTTTTCCTAAGTTTTATGAAAGATTTTTATGTAATATATTTCCAAGTCAAGAATTAATATGGAAATTTAAGGTAATAAAAAATTAAAATGAAAGTTTATTTAATAAATCCAGATTATATGTTATATTCAAATCCTCCATTAGGATTAGCTTATATATCTTCATATATTAAAAAGAAGATACCTGAAATAGAAATTAAAATATTAGACCAAATTTCTTATAAGAAAATAATAAATATAATAAAAAAAGATAAACCAGAAATTGTGGGATTAACTTCAGTAAGTGAGAATTGGGTAAATGTAAAGAAACTTGCAGAAGATATTAAAGTTAATTTTAAAGATACTAAGTTGGTTATTGGGGGAGTTCATATAACTCTGCAACCATCTGCATTTAAAGATACTGTTTTTGACTATGGGGTACTTGGTGAAGGAGAAATTCCATTTTTTAAGTTAATTAAAGCTATAATTTCTAAAGAAGAAATAAGTAAGTTAAAGGAAGTTAAAGGTTTACTTATAAGAACAAAAAAAGAAATAATAAATACAGGATTATCTGAATCTATTGAGAATCTTGATGAAATTCCTCCACCTGCAATTAATTTATTAAATATGAGATATTATGCTTTACCTAGCATTTCTTCTATTTCTAAAAATAGTTTTGCAATTTTAACTACAAGAGGATGTCCTTATAATTGTAAATTTTGTTCTTCTTCATCTTTTTGGGAATCTAAAATAAGATTTTTTTCTGCAAAAAGAGTTGTTGAAGAAATAGAATATCTTTATAATAAATATGGATTTACTACAATAACTATTGCAGATGATTTATTTGCAATTAATAAAACAAGAATAAAAGATATAATTAAATTATTAAAAGATAAGAATATATTAGGTAAAATTACTTTTTCGGTTTGTGGTCGTGCTAATTTATTTGATGAAGAAATGGCTTCTTTATTAAAGAAACTAGGAGTTACGAGTATTGCATTTGGTTTTGAATCTGGTTCTGAGAAAGTATTAAAATGGTTGAAGGGTGGAAATGTAACTATTGAAAATAATAAAAAAGCTATTGAAATATGTAATAAATATGAAATGGAAGCTCATGGATTTTTTATGATTGGTTCACCTTATGAAACACTTGAAGATATGGAAGAAACTTATAATTTTATAAAAAATTATTGTAGTAATAGTTTTATAATTTATCAAACAATTGCATATCCTTCAACTGAGGTATGGGATTATGGAATTAAAGAAGGATTAATACAAGAAGATATGTATGAACATAAAATGAGAGAGTTTTTAGATAGCGATATAAATTATCTTTTGACTAAGGAAGTAAGTGGTGAAGATTTTAATAAGATATATCAAAAAATAAGAGAACTTTATATAAATAAGAATAGAAAGAATTTTCTTAAAAATATTAAGATGGCAGATTTTTTTGGATATTTAAATCCTTTATTTTTTAAAAAAGTATTTAATCTTCGTCATAGATTTTTAAGGAGGATATTAAAATGAATTTTAAACTAAACCTCATAGAAATAATATTACAATTAATAATAGCAGTATTAACAATAATAATTCAACCACCAAATCCATTATTAGGAATACCATTTTTAATGATAATAACAATGAGAACAATATTTAGTAAATTGGAGGATTCAAAGTGAGAATTAAAACAAGATTACTTAAATATTTTCTTAATACAAAATATTTAATAAAATATAAAACTTTGGATTTTTTTGATTATATTATTATAGAAATAAATACTTCATGTAATCGTAGATGTGTATATTGCCCAAATAGTATTTATGATAGAGGTTTAATAAAAAATGAGAAATTAATGGAGAAAGAAGTATTTTATAAAATAATTAAAGAATTAAAAGAGATAAATTTTTCAGGTAAAATCTTTCCTCAAAGTTTTGGAGAACCATTATTAGATAAAAGATTAATTCCTTTTATTAAATATATTAAACAAGAACTTCCAAAATCAAAGGTTTATTTTATTACTAATGGAGATTATTTAACTGAAGAAATAAGAAAAGAATTAATTAATTTAAAAATGGTTAAAATAATTGTTTCCCCTCATGATGATATAACTTTTAAAGACAGAGATTTTAATAATCGTGGAGGATTAGTTGAATTAGATAATACTTGTTATGAACCAAGATGTCTTTTACCTGATAATCCTTTAACAATTAATTATAATGGGGATGTTATTTTATGTTGTAATGATTATTTAGGAGCAGTTAAATTTGGAAATTTAAAAGAGAATAAATTAATAGAGATATGGAATAGTAAGAAATATAAAAGATTAAGAAAAGAATTAAAAAATAAAGAATACAATTTAACTATTTGTAAAAAATGTGTTGGAGAAATAAAATGAAAATAGAAGAAAGAGAAGTTGAAACAGATAATAAAATAAATAAGAATTGTAGAAAACTTATTGAAATAGAAATTAAAGAAGTAGAAGGAGATATAAAATTTAAGAAAGAAAGACTTAGACTTTTAAAAGAGATTAATCAATTAGATCTAAATTTGGAAAAGGAATTATTAAAATGATGCCCTGGATAATTATTGGAATAGTAATTATATTAATTATAATATTTTGGATTATAAGATCCGGAGAAGGGCAGGGGTGTCCTTAAACAGCATAAAAGCGAGGAAATATGAAAAATGCCAAGAGCTAAAAGTAATAGTTATTTGTGGAGAAATGATAAATCAAGACTAAGAAGGTCTATGAGAAGATTAAATAAATCCTCAAGAAGATTAGCTAAAGCAAGAGCTGAGAGAATTTGGATTGAAGAAAATCCTCATATCCATATCTTAAATTATCCCTATTATAAATTTAAGAGATGGTTAAACACCATAAAAGACGAGGAATGTGAATAATGAATAAAAAAGAAATAACAGTATTCGCAGTAAGTGTAAAGACCAAACACTTTTTAGCAGATTTCTTTCAATCGTTTAAAAATCTTATTGGAATGAATTTAACTGCTTATGAAGAGATGATTGAAGATTCTGTAGAAGAAGCTATCTATAAGTTATTAAAGAAATATCCTAATGCTTATGATCTAAAAATTGCAACTTCTCAAACTGCAATGGGGGCTTCAGAGATAATAGTTTATGGGAAGGTGGAAATAAATGAGTGAATTAGCAGATTTAGTTTATAATTTTGTAATGCAAGGGTTGATGAAATATGGAGTAGTTGTTTGGGGTTTGGCTATATTAGGATTAGTTTCTATAATCTCTGCAATAGGTAATAAGGCCTTTACTGCTTTAAAATATATCTTTATGATATTTATAGCAATACCATCAATATTAGTTGTTGGGTTAATTAATAAATCAAATAGAAAACAAAGGATGAAAGAATTAGGAGAGATTAAGGCACATATAAAACAACATCCTGAGAAATGGAAAAGAATGTTATATTATTTTTTATGGTGTATGTTTATTTTGTTTGTAGTTATAGTATTATATTTTGCAGCTCAAAAGTTCCTATTCCCTTTTGCTTATCTAAATGAATTTTCAAAACAAGCTTTAAGAAATTCAAGCAATTTAACAATTTAAACACACCACATTTGAAAACGGATATGTAAAATGAAAATAAAAATTAAAGAATCTAACTTGGAAATTGAATTAGAAGAAGATAAATTTATTGTAAAAGATATAAAAAAACTAATAAAAAACATGAAAAAAGCTCAAAAAGTTAAAGAAAAGAAAGAAAAGGAATGTTTTTAATGTCAGAAAGGTTTATATATAATGTTTATCTTTTAACATAAAGAAAAACAAATTAGGGGAAGTTATGAATAATAAAAAAAGAAATCGTTTAACTTTAAAGCAATCTCATGAAGGATTAAAGGTTGGAATTAAAAGTGATGGAACTAAATATTCTGTTAGGGATGATAGAAGTAGATTCTTTTTTCCTAATGAATGGGAATCCTTTATAGAAAATATAAAGACTGAAAAAAGAATTCTTTTTGAAACATTAATTCAAACTGGTGCAAGAATTGAAGAAGCACTTAATTTAAAACCTAGAGATTTTGATTGGACTAGGAATAATCTTACATTAAGGGTAACTAAGATTAAGGCAAGAAAAGGAGAAAGTATTGGAAAAGCCAGAACTCTTCCAGTTAGTTCTCAATACACTAGAAAAGTTAAGGGACACATTAATAAGAATAAGATTAAGGATAATGATTTACTATTTCCAGTTTCAAAGCAATCTGTTTGGCAAATGTTGAGGAGGAAATTAAAAGGAATTGTAAAAGATGATTGGAATTTTGGATTACATAATATTAGGAAAACCCATGGAAATTGGTTAAAAGCTTTAGATATTCCCGTAGAAGAGATATGCACCAGGTTAGGTCATGATTTTAATACTTACTTAAAACATTACGGATCTCCAAATATATTTGATAGAAAAGATAAAATGTTAATGATTAAAATATTAGGAGATGTATATGGATTCAAATGATTTAGGATTGGGATTAAAAGAATGTGTTAAAATTAAAACAAAATATTTTTTATATTTTAAAAAACCATTAGATGTTTGGGACAATTTAATAATTTGGTGTGAATGTTGTGAAAAAGAAAATAGTGGATATGATAGAGTCCCATTATTATATAGAATATATCATAAAATGATAAAAGAAGGTTTGAAGGATCATTTAGATAGGGAGGGGTTTTTATTAGAGTCAATATCCATTAATGAATGGACTGATGGAGGTATTCTTGAAAAAAAATGTATAAAACTTATTTTAAATATGAATAAACTTAGGCAAACATTAACCATTGCAACTAGAAAAACTGCCTCTTGTTATTCTGTTCAATACAAAGGCAATAAATTTAGATTATGTTTTATAGGTTTCATTAAAAAAAAGAACCATAAGAAAATAAGGACTAAAAAATTTGATTTCAATTATTTTTTTAATAAAGCTTTTCCTGAAGAACAAAAACAAATACAAAATCCTTTTTCTAGACAATTTTCATTAAAATTTAAAAGGAAAATATTCATAAGAGATAGTTATACTTGCAAATATTGTGGATGGAAAAATGGAGTTGTTAATAAGAAAGATAGAGTATTAACATTAGATCATATTATTCCAGTAGCTCATGGCGGTACTTCTAAGGAAGAAAATTTAACGACATGTTGTTTGAAGTGCAATATTAAGAAGAATGATAAAATTTTAGGTTTTTTAATAGAAAACCAACTTAAAGATAAACAAATTAATAATAACTTAAACTTAGAACAAACCCCTAATGTTTAACTATTATTATAAAGATAAACAAACAACAACACAAAGTATATGAAAAGTGCCGTATAAATAAGGAAGAATAACAATGGAAGAACAAAAACAAAAAAAACACATAAAATTAAAACTACAATGTCCTTGGTGCAGAGAAGTAGATATATACTTTGATTTGCCAGGTAATCAACATAGATGTTATCATTGTGGAAGGAATGTTCCAAAACGATAAACAAAAAGTATATAAACTCAAATATATATAAATATATATAAGTATAGATTATGGCAATAAAAAAATATTCGGTGACTCTTGATGAACAAATTGTTGAAGGTGCTAAAAGTATCTATAATGAATCTGGTGGAAAGCTAAGTCCACTTATTAATTCTTTTTTAAAAAAATATATTGAAGAAAATAAATCACCTGAAGAAGAGGAAGAGGAAGAAATTGAGGTAAAAGAAAATGGGAATAGTGGATGATTTAGGAATTAAAGATTCAATCCCAAAGATTAGTTTAACTGGATTCTTCTCTTCAACATGGATTTATATTTTAATTTTTGTTGTTATTGGAATAATCTTAATTGGGGTTGTTGCAATTTTATTTTTTCTTTTAACATACAAAAAGAAAATAGTTTTATTTGAAAATATTGCAGGACAGGGTTATCAACCTGTTCTTAAAACTAGGGCAAGAGTTATAAAATTGGGAATTGGTGGAGAAGAAATTTTAAAAACATTATTTGGAGGATACTATGTTTCTGCTTATGGTAGGAAGATGGGGAAGAATACTTATTGGTATGCTAAAGGTCAAGATGGTTATTGGTATAATATTGTCGTCGGTGATTTAGATACTAAACAAGCAATGTTAGATATTGAACCTATTGATAGAGATGTTAGAATGTTTCATGTTGCATTAGATAGAATTTCACATTCAACTTATGGTAAACAAAACTTCCTAGAGAAATATGGAATACATTTAATGTTATTTGTTTTCTTAATTGTTTTAATTGGAGGCATCTGGTTTATTGTTGGAAAGGTTGGTGATGCAGTAGCACCACTTGCTGATGCAAGTGATAATGCTTTAAAGGTTCAAGAAATGAACGTGAAGATTACTAATCAATTAGATAATGTAGCTAGAAGTTTAGGATTAAGAGTTCAAGAAATTGAAACTAGTGGAACGGGAATAATCCCTGCACCGACGGGTGGATAATAAAATGTTTAACAAACTTAAAACATTTCTTAAAATTATATTTTCAGTGATAGTAATTATTGTTTTATTTTCTTTAATGTTAATTTTATTTAAGGGAGTTATTTATATTGAAATTTTAATAATCTTTATTTTATTTTTACTTTATATAGGATTAAAATTATATTTTAAAATTACTAAAAAAAAATTATTAGAAAATTATCTTCCTGAAAATGACAAAGCTAGAAAACACGAAACCAAAGAGTTCATTAGGGAAAGTTCAGGAGTTGTTAGGGAAAGTCCAGAATCTGGAAATGCAACTTCAAGTGGTATCAGACCTGAACAATCTGAAGGACGAAAGCTATTACCGTCAACAGAAGTTGATGATGATGGAGAAAACAGCTCTAGCCCAAGAAAGACAAGCAAAGGCCTTAGAGGATTCTTTGCAAACAGAGGAAGAGGAAGAAGAAGAAGAAGAAACCACTGATGAACAATAAAATGAACTCAGAAAATAATGAAGAAAAAATAGATCCAAAGGTAGTTATAACTTGCGTAATTTTAATTTCTATTGGAATGATACTTGGAGGTTCATACTTATTATATTCTGAAATCACCGAGGCTAAGCAAGGTTGTAATGAACTAGATGGTGACTATGATTTTAAATATTTTAGTGGACACTTATGTAATAATAAAACATTTATTAAATTCCAGCAGTGCCAATATAATTCTTGTGAAACTTTCTGGAACTTTGAAAGTTATGGTGAAATTAATATGAGTAAGTTGTTTGGATAGATTTAATTCTATGTAATCTGTGGAAGATATTTAATAACTATTACAGCACCTATCATTAAACCTACTAGGATTAGTATTAATTTAAACCAATCTACTTGCACCACCGGTTCTTTATTCTTCTTGGCCATGGTAATCTGTACTTCTTTCTTTTTCAAATGTTTCAAGCCCTTCATCATCTACTTCTATTTCTTTTTTATTTTTATTTATTATTGTATATTTATTATAGTTGTTCTCTTGGGGTGCTTGAACCGGCACATCCCCCAGTTTCCACCTAGTTATAGTCATCTTTGATACTCCAAACAGTTGTGAAAATTCCTCTATGGTTGTTTTTGGAAACTTTTGAATTAAATTTGCAAGTATTCTAATCCCAAACTTCTTTTCTGTCTGTTGCCTATTCAATTTCTCAGGCTCCTCAAGGTCATACTTCTCCATGTCCTCTAGTTTCTTCTTACGATACTCTACATCATTTACACCATATCCATCTCCAAATTTTCCATTAAAAGTTGGCTTTGAAGCCCAATAATTATGAGTTCTCTTTCCAATAACATACAAAGCCCTCTTGGAAGGGAAGTTGTAGAAAGAAAAGTTACCTCTATCTAATGTATCTGTAAATTTAACATCAATTGCAAAGATACTTCTTGAAGTTGCATAACTTAATGGAAGTTGAAACCAATTTGGAATGATACACATGATAAATAGATTCAACTGTCTACATTTCCTAAAGAATTTTCTTAAAGTCATACCAAGCTCACTCCAGTAAGAAGAATCTTCCCATTCATCTAAAAGAATGTAAGAATACTTTGGAACTTTAAATGCTCGGTCAATTAAATCCTTTGGTCTCCAAACAATATTATCTACATCATAATTTATATTAAGGTTATACTTTTTATTTACAATCTCTGTCCATGCCTCACCAATTTGAGTTGCTAAAACTGATTTACCAGTTCCAACTTCCAATGTAGAAGAGAATATTATTCCAAGGAAAGTCATATCATGTGAAATCTTACTTGCTAATAGTTCTAGGTTTTTATGTAGCCAGGCATCCATATACATACCATCACTTTTTTGGCTTTTGAAAGTTCCTTTAGGATATTTTTCTGTACAGTATTTCATCTTAGTGCATCTTCCCAACAATAGATCCCATATCTTGTGCGGGAGGCATATAGTATTTATTCTTTTGAAGTTCTACTTGAATATTTAGTAGATGACAATCTAATGTTTTATTTAATTCATAAGAATATTTAATAACTTTTCTTTTACTTTTACCTTTTATTACTGAAACAGGAATTATATCTAATACTTCTCTAAACTTATCAATAACTTCTTTTTTAAATAAAAGTGGGCAAGAATCTACAAAGAATCTTTTAACTAATTCAATTTTAATTCTCTGTCTTTCTTCTGCAGGATAATCAATTCTACCCTCGATATTTCTTATTGAATCAAGAGTTTGCCTTAAACTCATAAGAGTTGCAATAGCCATATTAAATGGTGCTGAAGTTTCTTGTGTATAACCATCCATCTTTTTAAAGTATATATAAATACCTACAAATCTATACAATCTATAATATATAAATGTTGGCATAGATATAGAAAAGTATATAAGTGAGTTAGTGTTAACAGTGTTAACACCTGGAATTTAAATGAAAATATTAATAATATTTATGATAGTTGCAGTTAATTTGATAGCAGTTTTTGGTTTAGTAAGTGCAACAGATATTAAATTCTTTTATTCAGATAGTTGTCCTCATTGTCAAAGTATGAAACCAATCGTTCAGAATTATATTAATTCAGGCATTGGTGAATGGGAATTAAAGAATATGAATAATGAACTTAACTCTGAAGAGTTTACAAGTTATGAATTTACTGGAGTTCCTTCTTTTGTAATTAATACAAATGATTTTAGAGAAATTAAAGTTGTAGGTGCAGATAGTAAAAGATTAAAATGTGAACTTCAAGAAATGACAACTAAAGAATGTCCGACTTATTCAGCAGACCATAGTATAGGGGGGAGTTGGTTTAAATAAATGGTAACCATATATGATGAATTAGGGCAAGGCATGAGTGTTGATCCAAGACAAGTTAATTTAGTTACTACTCCTGAAGGTGTTAAGCTTGAATCAGATGTTTATGGTAGAGGAAGTTCAGGTTTCTCTTCTTCATTCCAAGCATCAATGAAAAGAGATGCACAACTAAAAGCCCAAGCCCAAGCTCAGGCAGAAGCACAACGACAAGCACAAGCCCAAGCCCAAGCCCAAGCTCAAGCAAGAATAAATGCAGCACAGCAACGAGCAGCACAACTTCAAGCATCAAAGAATATTGCAGTTAAAAGAGAACAATTAAAAACTACTTCTTTACAGCAAAGATTAATTAGTTCTGGAAGGGGGCAGATTATTACAAAAGATTTAACACAGAAAGGAACTGGTGCAAAGATAAGAACTAAAACAACCATTGACGCTATCACAGGTGAAAGAGTATTTACTAGAACTAATTTAACAACAGGAAAAGTTACTACTAAAAGATTTGAAAGAGTTAAAGGAACTGGTAGAACTTTGCAAGTTGGTGGGACTGTTAGTAAACCTCAAGCAACAAAGTTATCTGAAGTAACA
>Ga0307928_10004587_pt1 | contig 10460 bp, 11 predicted proteins | sample AceLakmetagen232_FD_201815 | JGI IMG/M metagenome (GOLD analysis project Ga0307928, IMG submission 201815) | Saline water microbial communities from Ace Lake, Antarctica - #232 | ecosystem: Environmental > Aquatic > Non-marine Saline and Alkaline > Saline | place: Antarctica: Ace Lake...
TAGGAAAGCGCAGCGTAGCCCCGGCGATAGTCTCGGCGCTTTCTGCGACGCCCAGCCGCACGTTGTTGTGCGTTACCACGTCGCCGATGAAGAACTGCTCGAGCCACTTGCAGGTGCTCTTAGGCTCATAGCGGAACGTGCAGCCTTCGCGGTTCAGCAGGTGGGCAAGCTCGGTCTCGAGTTCGTCATCGTCCGAGCGGTTTGTCCCGCCTTCCCATCGTCCCCAGTTCGAGATCGATGTGGCGTCTACCTTGACGTTTTCCAGCGCGTCGCCATGCAGCGCGTTGACCATGGGCAGCAAGGTACGATGGTAGGTCGCTTCGGGAATCATGGCCTCAACGAAATCGTTAATGACCACAGACGCAGACCGATCGGTTCCTGCCCGAGGAGCCTTGGTCTTGAATGTGTAGGTGACGGCCCCGCCGCTGAATGTGGGCCGCAGCTCATAGTCGAACGATTCTTCCTTGGCCAGAGAGGCAATCGCTTCGCCTAACAGACCATCGCCCAGCGCCATGGTGATGTCGCCGGCGCATTCGGCGGCGTCGGCCTCTACTGAGAGCGTCCCCCAGGTCCAGTCGCGGCTGTTGCCTTTAAGGTCTAACTCACACGCCCCCGGCAGCGCGGTGTAGCGAAGGAGCTTTTTGGCATAGTCGTCCGCCTTGCCAGCGCTGATACTGATGGTGTCCGCGATGGTGCCGTTCTTGTGATAGATCAGCCGTGAGTTGAGTAACACTTCCGTGCCCACCACGTCGATCTCGTAGACGTTATAGGCTCCCTGTTCGCTCTCCCCGCCATAGCGCAGCACCACGTTAGCTATAATACCGTAGAACGTATACTGTGAGCGGAAGTAAGGCGTAACCCGCAAGAGCTGCAGGGCCGAGGTGTCCAGATAGTCAGCAGCGAGTGAGGTGTCGAGCACGGTAAGGTGTGCCGACGCAAGCCGGTGCGTGGTAACGCCAGGAAGAAGCGTGATCTCAATGTCTATGATTGACGTGTCGAGGGGGCAGAGGGGCACGCCCACCGCGCTCAGCAAGTCCCAGGTAAAGTCATCGAACCGGGGAACGTCTGGCACGGCAGGGATTACGCGAACGCGAGGGGCGAGTCCAGCCGCGCTAGCGGTTCCAACGGGTGGCTCTACTGCCATTAGTCCGCCGTAATCGTCAGCATGCCATCAGCGTGCCAAGTTATCACAAAGTCCCCTCCGCCCGATACAATATCCTCGCCAAAGTCCGCGTAGCCAATCACCGGCGAGTCGGCGTCGGCTGCCTCCCGAACGTAAACCACCGCATAGCGCGCCGTAATGCTGGCGCTTCCCCACGTGATGTCGTCCCCGTCTAGCTTGAGAACATTTGTCCCCGCCGTGTAGCCAATCGATGCGCTGGCCAGCGTCGCGCCCTCGTGCGTGTACCCCGCGCCAACAACCTCATTGTCACAGTCGTCCCAATAGTCGTCTGTGTCTTGGTCCACCAAATAGCTGTCCGTGTGTAATGACACCTTGATTGTGTCGGTATCAAAATCTACTATGCCGTTGAGGATCGATTGTAGGCCCAGCCCATACCACTTTAGCGAAACGGCCATATTGACTCCTATCCGTGTGCGGAATATCGAGAGGCGAACGAAATCCCGATGGCTGCGTCGGCGCCCGCATTGTCTGCCGTGAAGGTCAGGTTGTTCGTGCCGTGCTTTGCCACCACGAGCTGTGAGACTCCTCGTTTGCCGAACCAGTCAGTGGATGTATCGTAGAGCATACTCAATTCTTGCGGTTCTAGCGTGAGAATCAATACCTTGCTGACCGCCATTGTCTCGGTTATCGTCAGCACGCGATTATGCTTGTCCGTAACGCTGGGGTTTTCCAGCGTGGTGTCAGCGTCTGTGGTATACGTGATTGTAAGATAGGCGTCCACGTCTCCGGCATTAGCGCAAGAGACATTGACATCGTTGGTGCCGTCGAATACTCCGCTTGGCGTCACCGTCGCGCCATAAAAGGTGGGGTCAGGGCAGACCAACGGGACGTTGACGGTGGCGTTGGCTGGGTCTGTCAGCCCCGCGGCTAGCCACTCTTCGACATCTGTCTCTTCGGACAGCGCGCACTCGATGCTGCGATCGATACTGTTGGGCGCAATATAGTTGAACACGCCTAGCTTCGAGTCCCGCGCATCGACGTAGAACGCGGCCCAGAGCACGCGGATGTTGGTAACGAGATCGCTCCAACTTGTGCCGACGACCCGAATAGGCACGACGATGTTCCTGAACGTCTGCCCGTGTTCCTCGTAGACGCCCACGGGTAGCTTCCGCAGGCTTGCCGTGATGATCGGCTCTACTGTCAGCGAATAGATGCCCTGGGGGCCGGGGTGTACAAGTTGGTAGTCTGTCCCGTTCAGGTCGATCTTCGTAGCTGCCGAGTTGGTGTAGCTACAATCGTTGACTGCCATTAGACATACACCGAGATTCGCCGCATATTGGTGTCTACGTCGTGCGCTAGGTCAAGCTGCTCTGAAAGTGTAGACACCTTTTTCTTGCCCTGCATCACGTCGATTATCAGATGTAGCGTGCTTGCTCCGCCTTCGGCAGGAGGCGTGGCGGGTGCGGGAACGTCCTGCTCGGCCGCATAGTCTTCGATGGCGTGCATTGTCGCGCGCTGAGTGGTCATCGTTCGTATAATCACCGCGTTGATCGCGGCGCGGCTTTGCCTGTACTGTGTGTTCATCAGGTCCGCAACCGTGGTCCCCACTCTCCATAGCGCGGTGGGTATTGCGTCGAGCGCTCTTGTCGCCGACGCGGGGTTGACAGTAGCGGGGCCGCCTGGGTGTCCTCCCAGCATAGACTGTCCGCCGCCGCCCAGCGGCGTCACCTGTACGTGCTCTGGCCCCGACTCGCCTACGCCAATGAGCGTGGGCTTGTTGATAATTGCATCCAGGCCCTGAGCATACCAGTTGACACTCACGCTCGGTACCTTGATGCCCATAATACCCGTGTCTTTCCAGGAGACACTGATGTGCGGCACCTTGATGTGCGGTAGCTTGATCGATCCCAGAAAGCCCTCGATCTCGCCGATCAGCCCTTGGATGCCCTCTTTGGCACTCAGGAAAGGAGCCTCAAGCGCATTCTTGATCGAGTCGTACCAGCCGCTGATAGTCGTCCAGGCGTTAGTCAACCCAGTTGTTATGCTGCTTGATATGTCAGTAAAAAAGACCGCCACTCCCGTCAGAACATCGGTAAACATAGTCGTGAACGCTGTTGTGATGGCCGTCATTATGTCAGGCACAATAGAGTTTCCTACTAGCTGGTCGTACAGCGAAGTAAAGAACCCTACAATGCCATCTATGAATCCGCTTATAGTCCCCTCGACCGCCGCCACAACCATTAGCACCTGTTCTACAATGGCTGTTTTCATGCCCGTCCAGATCTTGACTGCGCCGGTCTTCATTCCTTCCCAGGCGGCGAGCATCTTTTCCTTGTCGCCCTCGATGAGCCCGGCAATCCAAGAAATGGCGTTGCCGATTACCAGAATCATGCCGTCAACAGTTTCTACAATGCCCGTTATAAAGCGTACCAGATGAGGCAGCGCTGCAGTGACGCCCTCTACAAAACCCCTTACAAGACTCAGCGCAATTCCGATGGCAACCACTAGGACGCCGCCGAAGATTTTGGCTGCTCCTTCTAATACAGGCAGCAAGTCTACGAACAATACCTTAATCTCTTCCCAGAGCGGAATGAACTCGGCTCCTGCTTCCTGTAGGCTTGCCCAGGCGGCTGTGAATGTATCGCCAAAGGTATCTCGCAGTACCTGCCCAATGAAACTGAACACTCCCCCTACCGAGGTCTTGATCCCCTCAAACCATAGCCGCATCTCCTCTATTTTCTCTCCAATTGTGGTAACGGTTTGGTCGAATCCGCTCGTTATGCCCGCCCACATGCCCTCAAGCCCCTCGGCTTCAGTTGGGAAGGCAGCCTGAAAGTCTGTCCATGCCTGGGCCGCAAAGCCAGCAAAGCGCGTCGCAATCTCGGCCCCCAATGGATCGAGCGCGACCAGCACGCCTTCCCAGTCGCCTATCTGCACGGCGGCGAAAGCGGCTTCCAAGGCCGTCGTCAGCATTGGTGCTGTTTCGCTTAGTCGCCCCCATGCCAGGCCAACCTTCTCGGTGATAAAGTCACCCAAGAACGTCACCAAAGGAGCCAGGGCATCGCCCAGTCCAGACATGTCTTTGAGACCCGCCGCGATCGCGCCGAACAAACCATTTTCCCCAAAGCCTGCCTGAACGTCTGTCCAGAAGGTGCCGGCCCATGTCTTGACGTTTTCTACCGTCTCTGCGAGGGCTGTCTTTAGCCCTATGGAAAACGCTAGGATGTCGGCTACCGTCTCGTCGCTCAGCCCTAGCTTTTTCAGCGCGCCGTCAAAACGCACAAGCGCGTCAAACCCCTCGCTCCCGAGGGGGCCAATGATTCCCGCCGCTAGGTCAGCGATAATCCCGCCTATGGTCATTAGGTTGTCAACGGCTGGCCCCAGCCCGCCGCTAAGCGCCACGAATCCAGCCACCAACGCGACAATGGCTCCGATAACCAAGCCAACTGGCGAGAGCAGCACGCCAAGAATCGAGGCGAGAGCCCCAAGGATCAGCAGGAATGGCCCCGCTGCCGCGACGATAAGGCCCACGGTGATGATCATTTTCTGTGTGTGCGGATCGAGGTTAGCGAAAGCGGTGACGATCTCGGTGAGCTTTGCAGCGGCGGGAGTAAGAAACTCCTCCATAAACGGCGTCGCGCCTCTTATCATCGTGTCAACGAGTGCTTTCTTCAGAAGCTGCATCTGCCCTTTGAAGCCGCCAATCCGCAGTGTGGCAATCTCTGACGCGGTGTTCGCGTTGGCTATAGCACCCGCCATGTTGTCCCACCCGACCGCCCCTGCATCGAGAAGTGGCGAAAGAGCCTTAATGCCGTGGAATCCGGCAATTGTCTGTAAATAGCTGTTGCGTTGTTGCTCGGTTAGCTCCCCCATAGCGCTGGTGCCGTGCAGTAGCGCGTCACCAAACTCCTTCATAATGACTGGCGCGTCTTTGAGATTCCCATTCAGGTCGTAGAGGCTTAGCCCCAGCTCGCCCAGCGCTTCCGTTACCTTTTCGGTCGGGCGCTGCATGTTCATGAACATCCGCTTGAGGGCAGTCCCGGCCTCTGAACTACGCACCCCTGCTTGAGAAAGGAGCGCAAGTGCGACCGTCACCTGCTCCACGTCCCAGCCGAATAGCGCCAGCATCGGCCCCGTATTCACAAACGCCTCGGCCAGCTCATCCACCTCTGTGACAGATTCGTTTGCTGCTCCAACGAGAAAGTCAAAGGCGTCTCCAAGATCCTCGGCCCCCAAGCCAAAGGTGGTCATCATGGCTACAGCCAGCTCGCCGGCTTGGGTCATGTCAACCGTAGACGCAGCGGCCAAATCGATGATGGGCTTCAGCGCCCCCGTTACTTTGCCCCCGTCTTCAATGACTGCGTTAAGATCCCCGAATATGATAGAGGCCGACTCGCCAGAGCGTAGCAGTTCCGTAACGGCGTCTTGCGCGCCGAGCGCGTCTACGCCAAAGTTCTCAGTAGACGAGCCCACGCTCAGAATAGCCGCCGACAGCAGGGCCATATCATCAACCGTTGGATCGATCAGCCCCTGGATGATGAGCATACCCGCCTCAAAATCCGCAGCGGCCCCTAGGGCCTGCTTGCCAATCACTAGCAGCGGCAAGGAGATCGCCGCCGACATGCGTGCGCCAGCGCGGGACAGCGTTCCCGCTGCCCGCGTGACGATGCTGCTGGCGCTGTTCATGCCTGCAGAAAGGCCGGTGACATCGGCCCCAACGGTCACGAATAGCTTGGCTACTTCACCTGCCACGCCTGGTCCTTTGCTTCATGTCGCTCTCTGCTTTAGACTTGGCTTGGTCCCGATCACTGAGGGCCTTCTTGTAGAGAAAATACCCTCGCCACCGCGCCGCCTCTGCCGTTGTCAGGCGATCTCTATAGATCAGCTCTTCATGTGTCTTGCCTAGCGTCTCGGCCAGTTGGAACTCGAAGAAAAGCTCAGGATCCTTCAGGAAACGAAGACTCGGCTTCGTCTACCGCCTCTTGCGACGTTACGCCGCCGCTGGTCACGCCAGAGATTTTGGCGATTCTGATGTTGATGCGGTCGATCACGCCAGCCTGCTTGGAGCGGATCAGGTCATACTCCGCGCGTGGAATCTTGGGCTCGACAACGGCGTGGGCGAACATCAGCACGTCGACCTTGGTTTGGTCGAGCGCCCCATCCTTCTTGGTCGCCATAGCCCTGATCTTGGTCTGGAGTGCTTTGTCGATGCTGGTGATCCTGACAGCAACGCCCTCGCCCCACTCTGGCACAGGGACTAGCTCTGTCCGACTATCATCCAGTTCCCGAAGTTCCTCCAGCGTAATGGCACGAAGCTCAGTCATATTCCCCTCCCTATGATGTAGAACGCGTAACTGTTCCCGAAATGGTCAGGTCAAAGCTGTACTTGATCGCATCGCCTGTGCTCGCCGGCCCCGGCTTGAAGCTGTTGACCCAAGCATTGAACGTGAACTCCGGGGACGTTCCCGAGCCTGCCGGGTAGTAGATGCAAGCCGTATGCGTGGTGTGGTCGAACGCCGTCCACACAGCCGTGTCTAGCGTAACGTCATAGTCACCAGACACCGAGAACGACCCAACGCGCAGTCCGCCCAGGTTGGTTTTCCAGCTATCGCCAAGGTGGGCCAGCTCCGCCATCTCTCGCTCAAACGATGGGTCTAGTTCAGTCAGGTAGCTGCTGATGTCCGAAGCGCTAAAGTAAAAGTCCGCAGTCAAGCCGTGAATAAAAGCCATCAATACACCTCAGTTTATATTCTGTACCAGGCCACAAAGAACGTAGCGGTCGTGTTGCCGCCAGTAGGGGTCCAACTCACTCTCACATACTGATCGGGGGTGCCCGCTGCCGCTGCAACCTCTTTCATCTCGCTGCCAACAGCCGAGAGTTGGGTGAACTCTACCAGATCGTCCCAGTCCACATCGTTGGCCGAGTCCTCGAGCTTCACGTCCAGGGTGGTTGCGTCCAGCGCAGTGCAGATTAGGTAGGCCCTGCAGCCCAGCACAGACGCCGCCGATCCGTCCTGTGAAGCCCCTTCGCCGGCAGATGTTTCCTCACCCAGCGCGTGAATGACCGTAGCTCTGTCTGCCCTATCTGTGCCGATGACGGTAAAGGGTAGCTTTACGATGTCGTCCCCAGCGGTGATCTTTTCGTCTCCAAAGCGACACTCGCCGCAGTAGCAGGCGTATGCGAGCGTATCGCCCCTGGGTAGGTAGGCCCATACCCGATCGGTTGAGCCGTCGAACCGCGCCCACGCTTGGGCTTCAATCTTGTCTGCTGTCGCGTCGTAAATCCCGGAAAGAGAGATTGTGCAGGTTCTGTGCCCGCCCAGAACTGTTTTCCATTCTGCGCTCAGGGGCGCCGCCTCGGCCATGTCGCGCTCAAACGACGGGTCTACCTCGTCCACAAAGGGAGAAAAGTCCAAGTTGTGGTAGTAAAACTTGGCGCTTAGTCCATGAACAAATGCCATTTATGCCACCTCAATCTTCCACTCGCCACCTCGGTGCTGATACATCACGCCAAACTCACCGCCTTCAGCAAAGTAAAACTCGCTCGTGCGACGCATCACCCACAAGGTTTTCCCGGTCACGTCGAGCGACTGGTCTGTCAACAGCGCGTCTACTCTGGCCATCGCTGTTTGCGCTATAGCATCGCTGTACCCTTCGGCCACACACTTGACCTGGTATTGGTGTTCCGTGCTCACCCTTTGGGTAAAGGTGTACCTGTCCCCTGATCGGATGAGCTGAAACAGAATAAAGGGGTAGGCCGCCCCCTGCGTGGCCACACCCTTGTAGACCCCCGAGACGAGGGTTCCTAGCGTGGCATCGCCATTCAGGATGGCGTAGAGAGCGGTGTCGATGGTCGCGCTAGACATGCTCTGACAGCCTCACGGCAGCCTCGCATCCCGCAGTAAACTCTGGCTCCTCGGCGCCAACTGCAGGCCGGAAACAGGGTCTCGCGGGCAGTCCTCTCAGTCCGTATTCCCACCACGCTTGGATCCCAGTTGAGGGCACGATGTGGGTCAGTTCGCTTTCTGCGTATTCCTCGACGCTTTCGATCAGCTCACCCGTGAGTACCGCGGGGGCCTCTCCGGGAGCGGATGCGGTATGCTGCTTGCCGCCGATGGTGTAGGTCTTGCCATGCTTCGGCTCGCGCATCCGGTCGTGAACGTGCGTTTCAATGTTCTTGGCCGACTGCGCCACTTGACGGGCAAGTGCTTTCCGCACCAGCGGGGTCACGTGCGGTATGTGATTGAAGACTAGCCTGATGTTTTTCATTCCATCCTCAAGCAGATCACACGCGTCTCGGTTTGGTTGGTCTTGCCGCCCTGCTGCCCCAGCACCTCATAGGAGTAGCTATCCACTTCGATGATGTCTTTGGTCTGAACGGTCGTGCTGTAGGGCAGCCCGATATTCCAGATCGAAGTAGCCTTCATCGCCTCGGAAAGCTCCATCTCCGTGGGGAAGTTGAATGGTGCTCCAGGAGCAACCCGGCAACTATAAGTACCCACTGTTGACAGGGTGTCCGTATAGCCGCCCTGAGAGTCAGTAGTATAAGTGGGGCGCTTGAGCGTCGCCGTCTTGTCTCGCTTGGGCGCCACGGCGCTTCGTTTCCGCGTCATCTCGCCAGCGCTGATTGCTCTCACGTATCATCGTTCTCGTCATACGCCTGGTACGGGTCGTCATAGTCAATGGCCACCGGCGTTACTTCATAGTCCGGGTCATAAACCATCGACTCGATCACCGTGCGGGCATAGTTGTCTTTAGCCATGCGAAAGACCTGGCTGCGGTCGTTGCGTCCCGACTCGTCCTCAAAGTCATAGTCGCTGCTCACCTCGGTCAACACAGCAGCCCACACCTCACGCCTTGCCAGCGCTCGTATCTTGATGATGTTGCTGATGCCCGAGATCGAAGTGACATCTACCGTGCCGTAGCGTAAAAGCGCTTCGTTCAGTGGCTCGTCATAGTTTCCGAGGGCAACCGTCCAGCCCAGCGTGGTCGCCACCGCGCCCAGGGCAGTGTTCATGTAGGCTTTCAGCGTGTCCTCTGTGTAGCCAGTAGGAACAGCCACTTACTTTCTCCGTTCCAGCCCGTCGACCACTAGATCCAGAAAGGCGGCCATCTCTTCGTGAAACAGCATGGCTCGCACACCAGCGTCGCGGTGTTGCGGCCGCATGGCTGGGATCAGCCGCCTGGGGACAGCCAGGTTCTTGGCGATCGACCGCACAGAGTCGCCGATGCGTTCTCTGGCAATCGCGTCTCGTTTTGCTTGCGCCGATAGCCGCATATGCTTCTCCTCGGGGCGGGTTGCCCCGCCCCGTGAATAGGTCTAGCTCGCCCAGTTGATGATGGTAGACACGACTAAGCGCCCGTCAGGCATGACAAGTACCAGGTACATCGCATCGGCCCCGCTGGCCTCTATCGTCACGGTCACATCGCCGTCGGCTTCTGAAACCATCAGGCCATACTCGTCCGCCGTGTACTCCAACAGCAGGCCATCGCCTGATATTGCAATACCGCCGCTAGGTGCCGAGTTGACCGCTTCCATGCCTGCCGCGTCCTGAGCCAGATACCACGTACAGGCTGCGGATGCCGTGATAGCATTCCCGGCAATGTCGTTGAATTGAATCGTGATCGTGAAAACGTCACCCGCAACGGATGGGATCGTAAACACTACATCGTTCAATTGGCCCGTCACGCCAAAGTCGGTGGCCGTGACTTTTACGTCTCCGTCGACGTCGTTTGAGATTGACTCGCCTTCGTCGAGCACGATGTCAGCCCCAGTAAAGTCCGCGTTCTCCATGTCAATGCCGTTGATCATGTCGCTTGCGCCAGATGTCATCTCGATGCCGTTGTCCATCTTGGCGCCGCTATTGCTTGCATGGCTGTTCAGGTAAAGGCCCGCCGTCATATCGGATGAACTCTCGACCTGGACACCATAGTCCACCACGGTATCGTTGTGGGTGACGATGAAGATGCCGTTCGTTTCGACCGAAAAATCTTCTGTCGTCGTCGGTCCCCATATGGCATAGATGAGGTTGAGCGTCGCTATGTCACCAGCGCTTTCCATACCGCCGCTGGTCCCACCGTGAATTGCTAGGCCCAACGCAGACACGTTGTCATCCACCGTGTAGGCCTGGGTCTCATTCAAGTTGACCAGGGCGTCTATGGCGTGTAGCTGGTTGACCGCCACCGGCGCCGCTGCCGTGCGCAGGTCCATACGAGCGCGTAGGCCGTAGGCGTTCTGTACGTCCTCGTCCACGTGCGATTCACTGTAGATTCCGTTGCTGCCGCCCGCAGCCATATCGGCGCCCGAGGTCCAGACGGCATGTACCATCTCGGTATA
>Ga0307928_10004590_pt1 | contig 10456 bp, 23 predicted proteins | sample AceLakmetagen232_FD_201815 | JGI IMG/M metagenome (GOLD analysis project Ga0307928, IMG submission 201815) | Saline water microbial communities from Ace Lake, Antarctica - #232 | ecosystem: Environmental > Aquatic > Non-marine Saline and Alkaline > Saline | place: Antarctica: Ace Lake...
CTTTGCCGTCATCGTGTCCCCTTTTCTCCGTTGTTCAGGGCCTTTACCAGCCCCCCCATCCATGGGTTCCGGGCAACTACCCGATCCACCAGGTGGCCGGCGCGGTCGTCCCTGTCCTGCTCCGCCGTGTACTTCGGGCCCAGGCCGCGCTCCAGCTCCTGCAACAGGGCCCGGGCAGCCTGTGCCCCCAGGTCTTTACCCGTGGAGATCAGCCCCATCCGTTGCAGTGCCCGCATCACCAGAACCGCACCCCTCACGATCATCTTCTGATCCCGCTCCGTCAGCTGTTCCACGATCACCGCCCATTATTCGCTCCCGTGCCAGGCGCACGGCTTCGTCCTTCACGTCCACACCCACGAACCGCCGATCCAAATTCCGGGCAGCTGCTCCGAACACGCCGGACCCCATGAACGGGTCCAGCACAATCTCCCCTGGCTGCGAACTCTGACGCACCAGCAGGTACCCCAGGCCCTGGGGCTTCTCCGTGGGATACCCGCCGCGAACGCGCTTGAACCGTTGCACGTTGGGCTCCCCCAGGTCAGCCAGCCGGCGCTTCCGCCCCTTCGTCAGGAAGCACACCATTTCGTACCGGCTGCGATAGTGGTACCCCATCCCGATCGCCACCTTGTCCCACACGATCGGGGTCCACACGTCGAACCCGGCCGCCTCCCCTGCTGGTGCCACGCAGCGCCATGCTGTTTCCCAGTCGCAGACCACGTACGCGTGCCGGTCCCTGCGCAGGACCCGGTACAGCTCCACGATCACCTGGGCCAGCACGTCGTTCGTGATCACCGGGAACCATTCGGAGCTGGAGCCCTTCGACTGCGCCAGGCGCGTCGTCGTCCCCACCTTCCGGTGCTTCTCCAGGGATTCGTACGGGGGGTCAGTCACCACCAGGTCCACGGACTCCGCAGGCCGGGCCCGCAGCCACAGCAGCGCGTCCGCCTGGAATAGTTCAAGGTCCGCAGGGGGGATCAGCATGGGGGATCCGGATCAGCGTCCGGATCAGCGTCCGGATCTGTGGGCAGGTCCGACAGGGCCAGGAACCCGCCGATCCCGGCCACCACAGCGGCCAGGGCCGCCCACCCGCCCAGCTCACGGGCTCCATCCATGCCACCCGCCAGGTACACCAGGAATCCCGACAGCAGCCAGGAGAAGGGCAGCCCGGCCCCCACCATCACCAGCCACCCGATCACACGCACGGCCACCACGTCAGCCACCCACGCCGGGGAACCCGGCCCCCAGCATCAGGCCGTACACGGCAGCCATCAGCACCAGGGCCGCCCACTCCTTCTTCGTTGTCCTGTACTTCTCCCGGGATCTCAGGGCCCTTCCGCTCCGCTCGTTCAGCATTGTCATCCCCTCCACGGCATGGATTACCATCTTTCACAAGGCGCCGGGGGCCTGTCAAGTTGTTCGCAGTATGGAAGCAGACGGACCTCCGCCACGGGCTCCACGGTGGAGCCAGCGACGACGGCCAGGCTGAAGGGGAATAGGGGCAGGGGCCCCCGTCCATACCCCGAACTTACAGGCCCACCGTAGCCACTGTCAACCTTCTTCGTCATCTACCGCCAGCGCAAGAATCAGGATCCGCCGCACCGTGTTAGGGTGCCAGGGCCGGCCCGTCTTCGTTGGCACCCCGTCCCCGTTCAGCTGTTCGCAGATCGCACGGAACGTCGCGCCGGCCTTCCGCTCCCGCTCCATCCGCCGGATCACCGCCTGCTCCGCCGCGTTGTTCCACAGCATCACCACGCCGCCGGGCCCGGGCTTCGCATCGAACCCGAAGGGCACCGTGCCCCCCGTCTTCTCCCCGCGCTCCCGCTTCATGCCCAGGGCCGCCACGGTCCGCTCCCGGGTCAGGTTCCGCTCCATCTCCGCAGCGCCGGCCAGCATCGTCAGCATGAATTTTCCGGCAGCCGTCCCGGTGTCGATTGACGTACCCCCCTGGTCCACCAGGTGCAGCGACACGTCCCACCGATCCCATGTCTCCACGGTCTCCAGGGCGTCCCGTGCAGACCGGAACAGCCGATCCAGTTTCAGGGCCACCACCGCCAGCACTTCCGGGCGCCGGCCGGTTGATCGCTGGAGCAGCTGCCCGCCCCCCGCCCTGGTGATCAGGTGCTTTCCGGCCGACACCCCTTCGTCCCTAATCACGGCCACCAGCTCCAGCCCACGCAGATCAGCATACGTCCGCACCGCCCGGTCCTGTGCCGCCAGGCCCAGGCCGGACTCCGCCTGCTCCTGCGTACTCACCCGCACGTATCCGATCGCCTTCATGCCCCCGTGTCCTCCTTCGTCTGCGCCGCCACTGCCAGGGCCAGGGCGAACCGCAGCGTAGCGATCACCAGGCCCACCTTGTCGTCCTCCAGGGCCTGGATCAGCTTCTGGATTTCGTCTGCTGTCAGGGTCATCGGGGGCCCCCCTTCGTCCAGTCGCCGCTGGCCACCACGGGCGCCCCGCGCAGGTCCTGGGAGTACCAGTACACCCAGGCGTCCACGTCGATCCCGTGCACCGTCGTCACCGTCACCATCTCCCGGCGGTACAGTCCGAAGGCCACCCCTTCCAACTGGTCCAGGCCGACCATCGCCGGCGCCAGCTCCTGGGGATCCAGGTACACCAGCTCCCCACGGATCGAACCGGTGCCGGGCACCGCGGCAGGGTATGGGCCCAGGTCGTGCATCAGGGCCCCGTCAAGCTCCGCCTGCACCACGCGGTCCGTGGCCCAGCCGATCACCCGGTGGTTCCCGTGCCCCTCCTTCAGGGTGCCGTACACGAACACCGGCAGGACCCGCCCCAGCTTCTTCGTCTGCGTCGCTGTCTTCATCGGTCAGCCCTCCCCGCCCTGGCTGATATCGTCCAGGGTCGTCGTCGCGCTCTCCAACTCATTCGCCGCTTCGTCAAGATTCGAAGCGATCGTCTCCATCGCTTCGCCCTTCTCGCTTGCCTGGAACCCTTCGGGCAGGTTGTCGAACTTCTCCTGTTCCTCATCACGGATTTCATGCACCTGGGCCAGCAGCCCAGACATTTCGTTTGCAATCGTTTCCAGCTTCTTCCGGTTAGCTGCGTTCATCGTCCCCTCCTTACAGGGCCCACTGCTGGGCCTTGTCGTTCATCCACTCGTTCGCCTGCTGCCCCGTCAGATCTCCGTTCCGCACCAGGTCCGCCAGGTCCGAAGCAAGCTCACGCATCCGCCGGTTCAGCCTGTCCTGGTGCATCCGGTCCATGTCCGCCTGGTTCATCGTGGTCTCCGTGGTGTGTGGTGCGTTCCTCATGTCTGCCAATATACAGGGCGATAAGCAGGGGTCAAGAGAAAAGCGACACGTAACGATAACTTTTTTTGCGGGGCAGGAGGGGGCGTGTTCAGGCCGCTGCCAGTTGCTCCTGGTGCCAGGCCGTCAGCCGGGCGTCCAGCTCCGGATCCAGATCGAACAGGTGCAGGTGCCCGCGGACGATCGGGCGATCGGCTTCAGGGATTGGCACCACGTTCTGGAGCACCCACGCCCAGCGGTTCAGGATCTGGAGCCCGGTGCTGCCGTCGCACACACCACCCCCCACCAGCTCCCCGGGGATCCCCCCGCCGATCTCCGCCGCGCTGATCCGCTTCGACGTGGCCCGTTGCAGGTCCTCCACCGTGTCCAGCAGTGGCCGGCAGTCCACCAGCTCCCCGATCGACAGGACCCGGCCCAGGGGCCAGTGGGCATCATCAAAGGACACCGGCAGATCGGCACCGCACCCCCGCAGGTGGTACGCCTTCACCCATTCGTCTTCAGTCCACCGGAGCCCGGCGTGGACAGCCACCAGCCCCCGGTACTTCGTCCGCTTCCCCCTGGTCTCCAGGTCCTTCTGCCCGCTGGCGATCAGCGTGGCCCAGGGCTCCCGCAGTGTGCATCCCTTCATCCTTGCCTCCCTTCCGTTCTGTTGCTACGATCCACCCCATGAGAAAGGACGAACGGCAGCAGGTTCTGGACAAGCTGGTGGACACCCCCGGGGGGCCGGCCTTCCTGTCCGCATTGTTTGACGCGCTGGACGTGTTCCAGCTCCAGGGGAAAACCATGGCCCAGTGCACCGTGGAAGACACCCGCGGACAAGCTCAGCGTGTGGAGTTGTCCGCGGACGTGCTCCGCCTCCTGGTGATCTGCCCGGCCCGCCGGCGCCAGATTTCCCTGGAGCAGCTGGGCATGGCGTACCAGTGCCACCGCGGACCACTGGGCCAGCTCGGATCGCAGCTGGTGCCGCACGTCCTGCGACGAACCGTGGAAGCAATACAAGGGGGGGGCCATGAACAGAATTGATCTCGAAGTGCCGGACGGGGTGGATCCGAAGGAGCTGAAGGAAGCAGCAGCAGCCGCCGGCGCACAGCTGAAGCGCGGGAACCGGGTGCTGATCTTCGGCACCCCCACCTCCGTCCCTGAAGAACGTGTGCGTGAAGCAGCCCAGGAGCTGGTCCGGGCCCTGCCCCGATCGAAGCACCTGGTGATTCTCTCCCTGCCCGAAGGCGTGGACCCTTCACTGGCCAGGACAGCCATGCGCGCTGCCCTTGCCAGCCTATCAAAGGAGAATTGAACCGTGGCCTTTGTCTGCGTAGAGATCCGGGCGCTGCCGGACTTGTCGGATCTGGGACTGATTCTGCCCGGTGGAATCGAAGCGATCCCCACCCTGTCCCCGAACCTGGCGGAGCGTACATCGGACTTGATCCTGGACGTGATCGGGCAGGCCCAGCCAGCCTTCGCCGCGTTCATCCCGTTCCTTCGTGCCCTGGGAGTAATCGAAGCCATCGCCACCTGCATCAAAGCGATCCCCGAAGCACTCGTCACCCTGGACCCCATGAAGATCGTGGACTGCGTGGGGGGCCTGGAGACAGCCCTGGCGGAGCTGATGAAGTTGCTGCCGCAGTTGTCCCTTCCCATGGCGATCTTGCGATTCGTGAACCTGTTGATCCTGCTATTGACGGACGTGCGGGATATGCTCCAGCAGATCCAGGTGGCACTGGACGAAGCTGAAGACGCGATCGCAACGGGGCAGGAACGCGGAGACGAACAGCTGATCCAGATCGGAAACTGCGCCAGGGACAACGCACAAAACGAAGCCTTGAACGCCCTGAAAATGCTGGAAATGCTGGGGGCTCCGATTCGCATGATCAATATCTTCCTGGGGCTCCTGGGGCTTCCGTGCTTCAGGCTCACGGTTGATCTGTCCGTGGATATGTCCGGCCAGGTGGCCATGCTTGACGCTATGATCGCCTTCCTCGAAGGTCTGATCCCATCGCTTCCGTTCATCGGGGGCTCCCCCACAGAGTTGTGCGCTTCGTACTGGGGATACAACACGGCCACGGGAAAGATGGAAAAGCAGGACGCCTAACGGCGCCGCCGGTACACGTTCCCGCCGGACACCGGATCATCCCCATCATGCCAGATCATCCGCTCCACCGCCGGCCGGTGGTCCGCCATATCGTTCAGCACCATCCGCAGGGCGTGCCGTCGCCGGCGCCGCCCGGCCGCTGTGCTCCGATCGAACCCCGCCCGGCCACTGAACAGGACCCCCCCCGCATTCTCCAGCAGATCGGCCACCGTGAACCGATCCCCCACCTTCACAAACCGCTCTATTACTGCCTCGATTTCGCTACGCTTCATCCTGCACCACCCTCGCCTGCCGCCGGTAAAACCGCGGCTCGTCTGCTGGAAATTGCACCACCCGGATCGTGCTGGCACCACGTGGCCAGGCACTCCACACGGACAGGGCCACCTTCGTCTTCGTCGCATGTTTGAACACCGCCGGCAGCGCCCGCCACCAGCCCGGCTTCCCGCGCTGCCCACCACGCACCCACACCCACGCGCCCGGCTCCAGGGCCACCAGTTGCTCCTGCTCCAGCCGCTCCAGCATCCGGCACACGTTGCACAGGTCCTGGCCCAGGGGCACGCCCCCCTTCCGAACCACCGGCCGGCCGCAGTCGTTGCACAGGGACGGGTCCAGGTTCGCGTGTGGATAGGGGCGCGGGTTCAGACCGGAGAACACCCGCCCGGCCGGTGGCCGTCCACGCGCTGGCATCTTCCGCCGCTCACCGTCCTGCAGCCCCTCTTCGTACCAGTGCCGATCTGCTGCCTGCTCAGATAAGAAATTCATGCACACCACTTCGTGCCGCTCACCGTCCGGAGACCGGTACCCGCTGCCCATATAGAACAACCTGAAGCAGCCCCGGTCGTCCATGCTCCGGCCCCACAGCCCCCGCTCCCTGGCCTTTCGACGGGCGGGTGATCTGCACCACCGGCACAACCCACGATCCGGCACCGGGTACGCGCCGCTGCTAGTCATCTGCCCCCTTCCTTTGGCAGCTGGTACACCCCCAGGCGCACCTGGAACAGCTGCCCGTCTTCCACCATCTGGATCAGTGCGGACTCCACCCTGGCCACAACTGCCGGCGTCATCGTTCCGATCTGGAACGCGCGCCGGCCTTCGTCCGTCATCACCAGCCGCGCGGCCAGCACCGCGGCCGTCATCAGGTCCCCGGGTTTCGCTCCCCCGGCCCGCAGCGCGTCCAGGACCACCGGGATCTGCCCAGCCCTGCACCGCCACAGCTTGCGATCTGGCGTGTCTCCCAGCCCCTGCTGCCGCATATACGCACGCAGGGCGTGGCCCCGCCAGGGGCGCCCGGTCACGGTTCGCAGGCCGGACGCATTCAGGCTGTCCGCTATCTCCTGCGTCGTGTACCCATCGCGGAGCAAAGACAGGATCGCCCGGCGCAGCTTCCGCGCTTGCGGGTGCCGTTGACGTTTGTACCTGGCCCAGCGTTCGATCTCGCTGATAGCAATCCGCTTGTGTCGGGCGTCCCTGTCGGGTCGATCGCTCACTCTTCCGAATTCTCCCCGCCGGCGTCGTCATCGGTGCCAGGGTCATCCCCGAACCCCGTCGCGTCTGTGGCTGGCTCCCCGTCGAACAGGCCGCTTCCGCCGCCGGCGTCACCGCCACCCTTCCGCAGCTCCGTGCTGGCCTTCTCTGCCACGGTTCCGTCCGCGTGGAACAGCTCCCCCTGGTGCTCCGCCTCCACGAAGAACACGGACACGGACTTGTCCAGGTGCCCGGCCAACTCCGACAGTTGCTTCCCCTGGTCCGATCCGGCCGTCAGGATCTGCGCCACCTTGAACTCCATCAGAAAGATCGTGGTGGACTCCCCGCTGTCCATCTCCAGCTGCTGCTGCGTCACCTTGGGCTTCATCAGGGGGCAGTCCCGAACCGTGAACAGCAGGTCCACCCGATCCACCTCCGTCAAGGTCAGGTGGTGCGGGACCAGCCCCTTCAGGTCCACCCGATCCACCTGCTTCCCCAGCCCCTCCGGGTCCAGGCCCAGGGCCTTCATCTCCGCGTGCATCAGGGACACACGCAGGGTCAGCCCCACCTTCACCCCCAGCTTCGTCGTTGTCACCATCATCTTCGACAGCAGCTCACAGGTTCGCCGTTCTCTGTGGTACATGCTCTACTCCTTAGCCTTGTTTGAACCGGTGCCGCGGGCGCGTCCACCTGGGCGCCCCCCAGCCATCCGGAAGTCTTCCACCACCACCTCCAGGCGTTCCTTCTCCACCTTTACAATGGCGCCGTTTCTGTCCTTTTCTTCAACCGTGTACTTCTTCAGCCGGGGCCGGCCAGTCAGAAACACCAGCGATCCCTTCTTCGCCATGGTCGCCACCGCGTTCGCAGTCTGCCCCCAGGCAACGCACCGCCACCATGTCACTTCGTCGGACTCTCCCGCCGTGTAATTCGTGGCCACACTGAACACCGTGAAGGGCCGATTGCCTTTGTTTTTATACGGCTCCGGGTTCCCACCCAGCCGCCCCATGATCGTAGCCAATGCGTACATATTACCTCCGCTTGTAAGTCATCATTCCGAACCGTTCCACCAGGTGCCCGCGCTGGGCCATTGTGCACAGGGCGCGGTCCACCGCCACCGGGTCCTGCGATCGAACCATCCGCGCCACGTGCTCCGCCGTCAACGTCTCCCCTGAAGGGAACCCTTGCAGCTCCGCAGTCACCGCAGCGATCAGCCGTTCCAGCTCGTCCCCCTGTGCTTCGTCCTGGTCCACTTCCTGGGGGGCTCCGTCCACCGTCCGCTCCAGCAACTCCTGGGCCTGCTGGACCGCGGAGCCATACCCGGCACGCTGGGCCCGAATCGCTGCCTTGAACAGGCGCAGGGCATCCCGGCCGGCGCGGGCGTGTGGTTTGTTCACCCGCCCCTGCTGCCCGGGCACCAGCCCCTCCCGCCAGATCCGCCGCAGCTCCCGCTCCAGCTTCGCACCCAGGGACGGTTCGCAGATCGTGGCGTACACCATCGCAGCGATCCAGCCGGACAGATCACGCCGCGGCACCAGCACGAACGGCTCCCGTACTGCGTCCCCGGTGTCCCTGTGTACCACTCGGAACTTTTGCCCCAGCTCCACCCACTGCTTATCGTCATCCATTGATCAGTCCTCCACCGGGAACACTACCCCCCAGCGTTCCCGCCCCTCCAGCATCAGATTCAGGGGCAGCTGCTCCAGGGTTTCGTCCGGCGCCTCTTCCAGCAGGGCCTGCGTCAGGGCCCACTGCTGGTCCACGTACTCCCCGATCTCTTCACCGTGAATGGCCACCAGGTGCTCCCGGTAGATATCCAGGGCCTGGACTTCCGCCAGCTCCACGTGCTCCGGCAGCTCCACCAGGGCCACCCCCAGGGCCACGTTCCACAGGCTGGGCACGCCCACGATCCCGGCCCGGTTCTTCAGGCCCTTTCGGATCCTGGTGCGTGCCGCTGCCAGGGTTGCGTTCGTGGGGGGCCCCAGGCCGTCGCTGTGCCCCGTTCCGGTGTCCACGGCTGTCACCGTCTCGCCAGGATGTCCAGCCCGTCCTGGGCCAGCTTGCGGGTTCCCACGTGCGCCTTCATGCAACGGAGCATGTGCACAGTCCGGCTCACCCACGCGGGGACAGGGTGCGAACCCTTCAGCCACCGGTTCACCGACACCGGAGTTACCCCGAACAGCTCCGCGAATTCCCGCTGCTGGATCCGCAGTTCAGTCCGCAGAACCTCCCGCAGCCGCTCCGGGGTCAGGGCTTCCAGCTCTATCGCTTCCAGTTTCTCGTCTTTCATCATTTTCTCCCGTCAAGGTCTGCGGCCGTAGTAGCCGCTGCATCCACGTATTTCCGGTACCCTTCCAGCACTGTCTCCAGGTACTCCATGGAAGGCTCCCCGGGGGCCTCCCGCAGGCTCCCCAGCACGTACACGGTAGCCCAGGTTTCAACGTCCGAATGCAGGGCAAGCGTCAGCCGCATCTGCTGCCGCCGATACACCCGGGGCGCCCCTTCGTACTGGTCCAGCGCCTGGAGCCCATCGCGGGGCAACTCCCACACCACACCGCGCACGAAGCACCCGCGTTCGTGGCGCACGTTGCAGACGGCACCGCCGCCCCAGGACGCGCTCCGGCCTTCCCAGGTCAGCCGGTACCCCCGCAGCGTGGCCCAGCCCAGGGGCTGCGCCCCCGGCACGCGCTCCAGCATCTGCTCCGTGTTCATGTTCGATCCGTACGCGAAGTAAAGCACAGCCACGCCCCCCTAGTCTTCCAACGTTCCAGACACCAGCACCACGTCCCCCATCTCCACACCGGCACGCAGGACCGCGGCCGCCGTAGCGGGGACCGGCACGCCCTGCAATCGTTCCATGCGCTGCGCCATTTCCTGGACCATGGGCCCCACCTCGGACTGCTCCGTGAAGATCACCCCCGCCACCAGGATCGACTGCATCACTTCGTCCGCCGTGTCCCCCTGGACCTCCACCCCCAGCACCACCACCTGGATCTTCTTCGTCTTCGCCATTGTTCCACCCTCCAGCAGGGGGGCAGGAGCCCCCCCGGTTCATTCGTTACGCGGCCCGCTGCATCCGGCCGTTCTGCACTGAAGCGTCCCCGCTGGTGTTCTTCAGCAGGTGCTTCCGCACGTTTTTGTACTCGTCCCCGATCATCCCCAGGTTCAGGAGCCATACCCGCGTATCGTACCGGCTGGTGCTGGCCACGTAGCGCACCCGGCGGACTTTGCAGGCCCGGCTGACAATCGCTTTCGCGGACAGGCACAGGCACAGCATCACGTACGCCCGGATTTCCCCGGCGTGCAAAGTCGCGTCGAAGCTCCGGAACTCCACCGTGCCACGAAACCAGACGTTGTGCAGGTTCAGGCTGGCGTACCGGGTCCTGTTGTAGTGCTCACGGGTGGGGTACATGGAATCGGTGCCGTACCAGATCCCCCGGATTGCGTCCAGGGTCAGGTTCCGCCCCTTCAGGTTTGCCACTCCGTCCAGAACGCGCTGGCTGATAGGCTTGCACCAGGTGGTCAGCCGGCTTCCGCTTGTCCCGATCGCCTTGTGAAAATGTTCTTCGTGGGCTGCCGTCAGAACCACCAGGTTCCGCAGGGCTTTCGCGTCGAAGGCATTGGCGCCGATATGAAT
>Ga0307928_10004591_pt1 | contig 10455 bp, 18 predicted proteins | sample AceLakmetagen232_FD_201815 | JGI IMG/M metagenome (GOLD analysis project Ga0307928, IMG submission 201815) | Saline water microbial communities from Ace Lake, Antarctica - #232 | ecosystem: Environmental > Aquatic > Non-marine Saline and Alkaline > Saline | place: Antarctica: Ace Lake...
TATAAATTTTTTGATATAAAAAATCTAACAGAAAGTTTTTAAAAATGGATAAATTAGCAAAAAATGAAATTATAAAATTTTATGAAGAATATAAAGAAATTTTTCATAAAAGATCTATTGCAGATATGGGAGCATTTAATATTAATGGTTCAGTCAAAGAAATATTATTTCCTTTCGGAGTAAAAATAACAGGTTTTGATATAATAGAAGGAAAGGGAGTAGATATAGTTATTAAACCAGGAGAAATTCCTCCTGAACAAAAAAATAAATATCTTATTTCAACAATTGCTCAGTCTTTTCAATTCTGTCCATATCCGGATTTATATAAAAAACAGATTAAAGATATTCTAGAAAAAAAAGGATTTTTTTTATTAATAACATGTGTGCAAGAATGCAAATGGCATCATACTACTACTCTAAACAAATATTGGGAAAAAAGACAAGGGCTAAGATGGTCACTAAAAAAACTCGGAAATTTCTTCGAAGAAGAATTTGATATCATTGATTTATACCGTTCTAAAGATATTTTTAAAAAAAGAAATAAACATCCTGCTTATATATTAAAAGCCCAAAAAAAATAAAATGAAGAATTTATTTTATATAGTTAAAAATATCAAAAAAGAGACCGGGAAAGTTCCGTATAAACCCCTTGAATTCTTTGATATTTATGAAAAAGAATTCAATCAATTAAAAACAAAAAAAATAAAATTATTGGAAATAGGAATAGGAAATGGGAAATCTTTGCTAATGTGGAAAAGATTTTTTCCAAAAGGACAAATCACAGGATTAGATATAAAAAAAAAGAATATAAAAGATATAAAAATAAAGATATTTCAGGGGAATCAAACAAACAAAAATTTATTAAGAAAATTACATAAGAAAAGAGGTCCTTTCGATATAATTATTGATGACGGAGGACATTTTATGTTACAACAAATAAAATCTTTTACAATTCTCTTTCCCTTGCTTAACGAAAGAGGTATATATGTGATAGAAGATTTATTTACTTCCTATTGGCCCGAATTTGGTGGAAAAATTAAAAAAACAGATACAACTATTGAAATGTTAAAAACGTTGATAGATAAATTGAATAATTATGCATATTATAGTAAAAGAGCAGGAAAATATAAACAAAAAAGAAAAAAAGATTTTTTTGAAAGATATATCCATTCCATTTCATTTTATAGAAACATTTGTTTTATACACAAAAAACAGCAAACAAAATTTTTAACTCCTCGAAATCAAAATGTCTAATCACAAACCTATATTTATTTTTGAACCTCTATTTCCTACTTCTGATATTTTAAAAGAAATCAAAATATGTCTAGATAAAGGATGGACAGGATTAGGTTTTAAAACAATAGAATTTGAAGAGAAATGGAAGAAATATACAAATCTTCCAAATGCTCATTTTGTTTCTTCATGTACGGCAGCACTTCATTTAGCCGTTCATGTATTAAAAAAATTCTATAAATGGGAAGATGAAGACGAAATAATAACCACTCCTTTCACTTTTGTTTCTTCAAATCATGTTATTCTTTATGAAAATTTAAAACCAGTTTTTGCAGATATTGACCAATATCTGTGTTTAGACCCAATTTCAGTAGAAAAAAAAATAACAAAAAAGACAAAGGCAGTAATGTTCGTTGGAATAGCAGGGAACACAGGACAAATAAAACAAATATCTAAAATATGTAAAGAAAGAAATCTAAAACTAATATTAGATGCTGCTCATATGACAGGTACAAAAATTAGAAAAAATAATAGAATATTACATGTAGGTTCTGAAGCAGATGTCTCAGCTTTTGGATTTCATTCTGTTAAAAATTTACCAACAGCAGACTCCGGGATGTTATGTTTTAAAAATAAAAAACTAGACCAATACAGCAGAAAATTAAGTTGGCTTGGAATAGATAAAACAACTTTTAAACGAAAAACTAATAAAAAATACAACTGGGAATATGATATTAACGAAATCGGATTCAAATATCATGGTAATTCAATAATGGCAAGTATGGCAATAGTTGGACTTAAATATATAGACAAAAATAACGAGAAAAGAAATAAAATGTCTAATCTCTACAAAAAACTATTACAAAATATTCCGGAAGTAAAAACAATATGTATACACCCATATTGTGTTTTGTCCTCAAGACATTTATTTCAAATAAGAGTAGCAGCTAAGAAAAGAAATAAATTAATACAATTTCTAAATGCAAAAAAAATATTTCCAGGCGTTCATTACAAAGATAACACATGTTATAAACCATACAGATATGCTTATGGAAGTTGTCCTTCTTCGCTCAAAGCTTCAAAAGAAATCATTTCATTACCTCTACATCTAAAACTCAATAGTAAAAAAATAAAATATGTAACAGATTCAATAAAAAAATATTTTTGCATATAATTAACAAACTGTTCAAACAAAAAAAATAGGATATCATCTTCTTAACTACAATTAAATTAATATATTAGCACAAGGAAATTAAAATTATTTTTTTGAATTATAAATATAATTACAGAATTTTTAAGTTTAAAAACAAAAAAAATGAGTAAAAAATCTTATATCTTTCTTGAAATAGGCGCAAATTCTATAAATTATGTAAAACAGTTTTGCAAAAAACATAATAACAGTACTTGGCAAGTTCATATGTTTGAAGCGAATCCTTTTATAAAAGAGGAAATTAAAGAACAAATAAAATCATCAAACATACCAAATATATCAAGTATAAAACTATATTCTGTAGGAGTTCTTGATTCTAATCAAAAAAAAAATTTTATATAGGAATAAATAAAAATCAAAAACAAGGTTCAACATTTTACAAAGGAAAAGGATATGTTAATTATAATCATATAATAAAAATAAAAACAATAGATTTAAATAAATGGATGCATAAAAATCTTAAGAAAAAAAATTATATTTATATGAATATGGATATCGAAGGAGCAGAATATATAGTACTTCCGAACATGATAAAAAAAGGTAGTATATATTTTCTGAACCAGTTAGAAATTGCATTTCATCATCACAAGTTTAAACACAATAAAGAAAATCAAATAAAATTTAGAAAAATTCATCGAGAACTTATGAAGAATTTCTTTAATAAATTTTTATATAAAAAAACAAATCATCATAGTAGAGTATATAATTTCTCTAAGAAAATTAAATAGAATACTTCACTAAAAACATTTCTGTTTAAAAAATCAAAAATTTCTTTCTTTTTATCTCTTCACAGGAAATAAAAAATCTCAATATTATTCCTTGACAGTGATAGTTTATTTGATAAAATGCTCATTTAAGGACTAAAAATGGCTGTTCAAACATTAAAAATTACAGAAAATGAAGTTTTGAAAAAAGCTGAATCACCAGTTTACAACTTCATTTTTAGCAAAAAAACAGGGTTTTTTGCTAGATGGGGAAAAACTACTAAAGAGGATCCATTATATGCTCCGTCTGCAGAACTGGCCGACATAGAAATTACCACTATCTGTCATGGAGTTGACGGAAAGCTGTGCCCGTTTTGCTATAAGTCAAATAACCCAAATGGTAGAAATATGTCTTTTGAGACTTTTAAAAAACTTTTTGACAAATTTCCTAAATTGATTTGCCAAATAGCTTTTGGTACAGATTCACATGCAACCTCGAATCCTGACTTATTTAAGATGATGAAATATTCCAGAGAAAATGGAGTAATTCCAAATATAACTGTTTCTCAAATAAGTGAAGAAACTGCTGTAAAGATAGCAGAAGTTTGCGGCGCTTGCTCCATCAGCCGGTATGATAATAAAGATATTTGTTACGATAGTGTAAAACTGCTTACAGATAGAGGAATGAACCAAACAAATCTTCATTTCATGACCAGCGAAGAGACATATGACCGAGCTATAGAAACTCTGAACGATATTTTAACAGATAAGAGATTAGAAAAATTAAATGCCATAGTATTCCTTTCTTTGAAAAAAAAAGGCAGAGGAAAAAAATTCACTTGTCTTTCTGAAGAAAAATTTAAAAAACTAATTGACTTTGCTATGGAAAATAATATAAGTATAGGTTTTGATAGCTGTAGCTGTCTTAAATTTTTAAAATCTGTCAGAAATCATCCAGATTTTAAAAATTTCGAGATATGTAGTGAACCATGTGAAAGTTCTATATTTTCTATTTATTGTAACGTAGACGCAAAAATATTTCCTTGTTCTTTTGTAGAAGAAGAAAAAAACTGGGAAGAAGGTTTGGATATTTTAAATACTAATGATTTTACAAAAGATATATGGAATCATCCCAGAATGACTAAATTTAGAAAAAAATTAATTGACACAGCAAATAAGAATCAGTTAAAATGTAGAAGTTGTCCAGTTTTTGAAATATAAGGAAAATTAAAAATGAAAATCAGAACAGGTTTTGTCAGTAATAGTTCGAGTTCTTCTTGGATTATTGTAGGGGAAAAAATCCGATACGCAAAAGATAAAGATATTTTAGATGATTTAGTCAAACAAGGCAAACTCTTTGCCGAAAATGAGTATGGTGACGAAGGTTATGATTTCTTCCAGATGAATGAAGAAATGTTTAAACTTTATAAAGAACATGGAGCTAGATTAGGTCTTTATGAAGTAGATACAATGGTTTGTGAAGAAGGAGAGATATCAAAAGATGATATCACAGAAAACAAATTTAATGTATTTACAGAAGATATCTCTTATTATACAACAAAAACAACAGAAGAATTTATAAAAACCTATATGCCTGAATTACAACCAGGATATCTTCCTCCTAAAGTAAAAGAGATAATACAAAGAATTACAGAAAGAGAAAAACTTGAAAAAGAACTTAATAAAATGGGATACGAAGTGATAGAAGAAGAAGGAGAAAAAACAGTAAGGAAGATTAAAAAATGAAAACTAGAATAGGATTTGTTTCAAATAGCAGTTCAAGCAGTTTCATCTGCCCCTTATGCGATGCTGATTACTCAGTGATGGATGGGGATCCAAAAGGACATTTTTCTCTTTGTACTTGTGAAAATAATCATTCTTTTTGTAAGAAACATATTGCAGCAACAGAAGTAGAACTACTAGAATACATGAGAAAGCATGTCCAAAAATCAGAAATTTATGATGTAGAAAATATTGATTCTTTCGGTATCAAAAAACTGGAAAAATTATTTAAAATGGATCAATATGGGAAATTTACAGATAAAAGATTATTTTCAAATGGGCATAATTTTAATCTCAATTTTTATTCTAGCATACCTGCTGATATATGTCCTATCTGTACTTTTCAAATAATCCCTCAATCAGATATAAACTGTTATATACTTAAAAAATTCAAGAAAAGAGATGAAATAATAGAAGAAATACGTAAGAAATTTAAAACTTATAAAGACTTTAAAAATTTTTTAAAAGAAGAAAATAAAGAAACAGAAATAGACGAGCAATGGAATAAAATTAGTAAATTATCAAGAGAACACTGGGCTAAGGAGAACCCATATAATGAAAATTAGAACAAGTTTTGTTTCAAATAGTAGCTCAAGTTCTTTTATCGTAACAACAAAACCTAGTTTGTTTGCGTTCGATAAAGAAAAAGAAAAAGAAAAAGAAATTAAAAAATCTATTACCACAGAAGAAGATATTAAGAAACTAAGAGAATATGGTTTTAAAGATTGTAGTTTAGATTCTCCTTATCAGAGTAATTTTAACAATAACTGGGAGGAGAAAGAAGAACCAAATGAAAAAGATCCATGGAGAAAATGTTCACTTTTTTATAAAGTGAGTTGTAATCAGGATGAGGTAATAGAATTTCTTCTTCGAAATAATATCCCGTTTAAAGCTTCTTGCCATTATGATAATTATTTTATATCATATGAAAGAGATTCAGAACACATGCTCCAATCTCGTAATTTTGGCATAGAAATAGATATGTATGGAATAGAACTTTGTGATTTAATGGAATCAACAAAAGTTGAACCAATAGAAAAAATATTTATTAAAAAATATTTAAAACAACAAGATAAATTGAAAAAAGAATATAGAAAATTACGACAAGAGGAAAAAGAAAATGAAGATTAGATATGGATTTGTGTCAAATTCAAGTAGCGAAGCTTTTCTCTGCCAAGCTTCATTTAGTCTTGAAGAAACAAAAACAATTCTTCAGAAGATGTTAAATCTTCATAACGAAATCTTCAAAGAAAATGAAAAAGATAAATTTGAAGATGTTTTTCAAGAACCTAAATTTGTTACAATGGAAGATTTAATATTACTTGATGATTTTAGTGGCAAAGGCGGACATCCTTCTGACGATGAAATAGGGAAACTGATCATCTATAGTGAAAAAGATAATACTATCCCTTTCACATTATTTGAAATAATTGAATACAAATTTGAGGCAGAAAGATGGCATTTAGGATGAAAAAAGAAAATTACGATATACCAAAAGAAAGTTTTTTAACTTTTCGAATTCTTAAAAAAAAATTAGAACCTATTCAAATTCAAAAACTTATTGAATATACTGGGAATGTAAAAGATTTCAGAGAAGACTGGGATGTTTGGGAAAGAGGAGAATATATAAAAGGTTTATCCTGGAAAAACGAAGGAAATCTTTGGTATCTCTTAGAGGAACTTCAAATTCATCCTAATATAATCGAATGGAATTACAGAGAGGATTAAAATGAAAATTAGAAATGGTTTTGTATCAAATAGTTCTTCAACTGCTTTTGTAATAACTAATACTACAGACAAAGAGAAAACATTAGTAGATTTAGTGGAAGAAACTCCTTGGATAATAGAAGATTTTAAAGAAGAATACGAATATCAAGACAACCCAAATTTTACACAAAAAAAACTTCTCAAATCTGCTAAAGAAAATAATATTATTTTCAAATCCCATGAAGAACAATTATGTATTTTTGGAGATGAACAAGGAACATTAATAGGAGAAGTATATGATTATATGCTTCGCGGAGAAGAAATCTCTGAATTTGGAAGAATAATGAAGAAATTAAAGAAGGAAGAAAAAGAAGAAAAAATAGAAGAACCTACAGAAAAAAAACAAATTAAATTTACAGAAGAAGAACGAGTTCAACTTTTAAATGTTTTGCGCCAGAGAAGTCATGAAAAACCTTGCTTCTCAGGAATTCGTTGTCCCAGTTTTAAAATAGAGTTTCAAGAATTTCTAAGATGAAAAAGGAAAAAAATGAATAAAATCTTGCAAGATTATGCACGATTACAAATCAAAAAATTCTTATCCCAATGTACAGAAAGTCAACAATTCCTATTTAAGCGTATGTACTCGCACAAAAACTTAACACTAGACATCGATAAAGTAGTTGATAACATGCCAGAAGAAAAACTTGATTGGGCATTAAATCAATGTCAACGAACTGTTGATCATAAAACCTAGGAATATAACTATTTGAGATATAATATTGTCATAAAAATACATGAACACTATATTAGCTGTACTGTATGATTTATTAAAGTAATATAAGTCGTTTATACGATTAACTTTCCAGGGGAATGGCCCCTATGGAAAGGATAAACGATGGACCGACGGCTTTCCCAAAACAAATATGAACTCATACCAAATGGGAGAAATCTAAAATTCATCGACCTTTTCGCAGGAATTGGTGGATTTAGAATAGCTTTCGAAAAAGAAGGATACGAATGTGTTTTTTCTTCAGAAATAGATGAAAAATGCTGTAAAGTCTATTTTGATAATTTTGGTGAATTTCCTTTTGGAGATATTACTAATATATCATCTATTAACATACCAGACTTTGATGTTCTAGTAGCAGGATTCCCTTGCCAACCATTTAGCATTTCAGGAAAAAAACTTGGTTTTAAGGACACAAGAGGAAGCTTATTCTTTGAGATTTGTAGGATAATTCAGGAAAAGTCGCCTAGTGTTGTTTTATTAGAGAATGTAAAACACATGATTCATCACGATAAAGGGAGAACATTAAGGGTAATATTGAATTCTTTGATTGAATTAGGATATAAAGTTGATTACGAAATATTAAACTCAAAGGATTTTGGGGTTCCTCAAAACAGGGAAAGAATTTTTATTTTAGGTTCAAAAAAAGGTTATTTTAATTTTAAGAAATTAAGGAAAAAACCAACTCCTAAACTAAGAGAATTTTTAATTAAAAATGGAGATTATGAAATATTGAAAAAAAGTGATTATACTATGATAAAAGAACCCAGAATCCAAAAATCAGGTTTAATTTTTGTAGGTTATAGAAATAAAAATACATGGAAAGTAGGCGTAAGACCAAATACTGAACATTTATCAAGGATCCATCGACAACCTAACAGGATCTATTCAATTGAAGGAGTGCATCCCACTATTCCTTCTCAGGAACCTTCTGGTAGATTTTTTATTTACGATCCGGATAAAAATATTGTTCGCAAACTAACTCTTAACGAATGTTATATAATAATGGGATTCCCAGAAACATTTATTAAATACTCTTCGCCTGGTATATCATACAATCAAATTGGGAATTCTGTTTGTGTTCCGTTATGCAAAGAGATTGCATATTTAATTAAAAAACCTGAGGGATTTAGTAATGAACCACAGGGAAAAATTAATAGAAATTTACAATACGTCTTTTTCGATTAGCGACATAAAAGACGTACCTGCAAAACAGATACTTGACATTAGTATGATCTCTGAAAAAGTTCATTCTCAAAAAGGGGTCTATACTGTTTTGGTTACTTTGATTGTACACAAAATTAGGTTTGTGTGGCGGACATAAGCAGTAATAAAAGAGATAAATTTAGGAATATCTCATTAACTTCCTTTCCCCGCCTTAACCTATTCTCAAATAGTGTACAGGTTTATTTCTCTAAAAAGAAACATTCAATATGTATTATATCAAGGAAAAGTATCCCAAATCAATATCCCGAGTATCCCACTTGTATCTCAATTTCTTTGAAAAAACCCTATTGATTAGTTTTCTTTTTTTTGATTTGGCAGAAAATAAGATTTATATTTTTGTTTCTTTCCTTCTTTGGTCCATTTAATTAAGTTTCTTATATCAATCAACCATGTTTATTTCTTTTCTTACTTTTTGCAATTTTTAACAAAGGTCTTCTACTAACTATAGTACTCTTATTTTTTCTTTTTCTTCCACATCCGCATCCCATCATATTTCTCCCATTATAGAAACAAGTTCTTTTGCTCTATTCTCAACCTGGTTATACCATCTGGAGTTAATCATTTCTTGTGCAGCTTTATTATAATCTTTTTTAACTAAAGCATTTAAGAAATTTTTAAAACCAGATAATCTACTATATCCAAGATTAAAAGCCATATCGGTTAATATATTTTGAACAATTTTAGGTTGTTCTCCAAAATTAGGAAGAAGAGATCTAGCATTCTTTGTCGCTTCTTCTAAATCTAATTTAAAAAGCCAATATATTTGTTCATCGGTTAGTTTTATTTTTTTTCTTAATATATCATCAATATTAATATTTAACTGTTTCAACTTTGCTCTTGCATCTTTTCTTGTTAAATTAAAACCTATACCTATATGAGGAACTTCATTTACAAAATATAAATTATTTCTTTTTCCTTCGTGTCTTTTTATCATTTCTGCAACATTTTCTATTTCTTTTTCTTGAGGAATTATTTTTTCTTCAGAAATTTCTTTTGGTTCTTGGGTAATTACTTTTTGAGGAATTGGAGATATATTAGACTGGGTAGATTTTTGATATTGTTCCAGGTTTGTAGTTACTTGCTCTGGTTTTCTAAAATATAAATTTTTAATATCTAAAAGTCCTATTCCCCATAGGCTTGCCAGTCCCAAGATGGTAGATAGACCAAAGATACTTAGAATTTTTTTCCAATTTGTTTCAGCTTGTGCCTTCTTATACCAGTTCATAAGGGCTTTTTTTTATTATCTGATTTTTTTTCTGTTTTTCCAATATTAAAAATATCTGATTCCTTAATAACTTTTTTTTCAAAATCAGCAAAAATTGGTCTATTTTTTTCTTTAGTTAATTCAGGAAACATTATTAAATCATCAGGATCAATAACTTTATTATAAAAATTCATATCCATTATTTTTTGTATTTCTTCTTTCGTAGGATCTCCAAGTTTCATCACAACTATATTTCTCCATGGAGTTCCAGGATAAGTCATTGCAAACCTATTCCAATCTTTTCCCATAGTAATTAATTGGTTTTCTTTATACCAACTCATAAAAATATTTTCTCTTATTTTTTTTTATAATCTAGTTTCAAAACAAACTAATAATATCATTGAAAAAACATGAAACAAAACCTTTATTTTTTCATGGATATATTAATTTTATTTTTCTTTTTTCTTACCTATCTTTGGATCGGTATCATATCCTGCTTCTATATTTTTCTTGGCCAATTTATACCGTAAAGTAATTACTTGACATACTCCCAAAGCTAAAGCACTTGAGATTCTATTGAGTCATAATAATTTTCCTCAAT
>Ga0307928_10004592_pt1 | contig 10454 bp, 16 predicted proteins | sample AceLakmetagen232_FD_201815 | JGI IMG/M metagenome (GOLD analysis project Ga0307928, IMG submission 201815) | Saline water microbial communities from Ace Lake, Antarctica - #232 | ecosystem: Environmental > Aquatic > Non-marine Saline and Alkaline > Saline | place: Antarctica: Ace Lake...
CTTAGAGCAAAAGGCTGGAGAGACAGATGAGCAGTTTGAGACACGGCTTGAAAAAGAACTGTGGGCAGAAGGCAAGAGTGCTACAGCAATAAAGGATGCGATACAGCGGTATGGCAGCGGTACTAAGATCAATCAACTTATGGGTGTGATTAGTCATCAGAATAAAGAAATTATTAAGTTGCATCCGCAGAAGGGCAAGATGTTTGAGAAGTATGAGGGAGAGATCGATGAGTTTGTGAAGAAGTTGCCGGCTGATCAGCAGAACCATCCGCAAGTATGGGATTATGCGCTGCAGCAGGTGAAGGCTGTGCATGCTGATGATATCCAGAGTGAGACTGTGGCAGAGCTTGTAGCCAAGCAGGTTGCTGAGCAACTTGAGGCTCTGGGCATTGATCCTGTAAAAGCTGGAAATGGTAAAGAACGGCAACCAATGTACATGGAAGGTGGAAGGTCTGGGGCTAAGCCTACAAGTGGAAAGGGTAAGAAGGTTTTTGTGACGTCTGAAGACAAAAGAAAGGCTGATGAGAGTGGTGTTCCGGTAGAACAGTATTTACGGAAGATCGGAAAAATCCGGTAAAGGAGTGAAGGATGGCTAAGATGCAAGCAGAAGAAGTTACGGTAACGGGGCAAGATGAGCAAGGCTATGTTGAGAAGGTGGTAAAAAAGGCGAAGGTGTTCAAGACAAGCATTGAGACTTCGTTTGAAGAAGTAGTAAGCTCAATAGAGAAAGGGATGGAGATCGTCTGGTATAAGGAAGATCTGCCTGACCTGTCGGATGATGAGCTTGCTAAGCTGCCCTACAAGGTAGGGAAAGCGTACAGTGATGCGCTTGCTGCAAGAAAAGAAGAAGAGCGCAAGGCACTTGGTAAGGTGCAGACGTTTGATATTCTGGGTGGCAATGCGCTGAATAAGTTGAAGCTGCGGAAGAGACGTGGCTATCATCAGACGTGGAAGAGACCTGATGAGTTCGATGAGGCCCAGGATAATGGGTACGTTGTTATTCGTAAAAGTAAAGATGGCGATAAGGTAGGGTACGAAAAGGGTGATATTATGAAGATCGGCCTTGAGAGCGACCCGGAACTTATTGCTATGGAGATTAGGCAGGATGTCTATAATGGGCATATTCAGGCTGTCAGTCTCAAGAGTCGGCGAGCATACACAAACATGAAAGAGGGTTTTGCGTCGTCGATTGAAAATGTGAACCGAGCATTGCCGAAAGGCAGTGAGAGGGTAACCGTCGTCGATGACGAAGGTGATGTCGGAAAAAGAGCGTAGTTTGCGCACCCGGCATTAATATTTTTTGGAGGTAGCGTATGGATACGTTAAATCCTTTCTCGCTAAGATACCATAATAGGGATGGCGGGAGTGCGGCTGCTCCGGTACGCAGAGTTCCTGTAGGGGCGCAAGGTGATACTATTTCTACTGGAGATCCTGTTCAGGTAGAAGCTGGTGTTGCGGCTAATTATACTGCTGGTGATGGTGTGTTCGGTGTAGCATTGTATGACTTCCCGGATTATGTGGCCAGTGGAACGAAAGATCGTCCTGAGCTGAATCTGCCGTTGATTTATCCTATTGAGGGTGAGAACAACGTGTACAAGGTGCAGGCAAAGTATCTTGAGAGTGATGTTGCAATTGCTGTAACGGCTGCAAATACTCTTGGTAATACTTTTAATCTTGCAGGGGCAACCGGTGTGATGTATTTGGATGTAAGTGCAGCTGGTGCTGACTTTCTCGTTATTGACATACTAAGTGATGTGAGCGAATGGGGAGACCTGTATCCTATAGTGCTCGTTAAGTGTGTTAATTCTCAAGACGTAGATCCGTCGTAAGGGGGGAATAAGTTATGCCAATGACTACTGGTGGATTTGCTAATCTACTTACGAAGGATTTTGAAAAAATCTTCTTTGATGAGTACATGAGGCAACCTGAAGAGTATAAGGGTTTAGCCAAGATGTCGAATGAAAGCACTCATTATGTGCGGGAAGGAGACATGTATGGTCTTGGAGCAATGCAGGAAATGCATGAGGCTCAGGCTGTGCCGTTTGAGCGGTTTGAAGAAGGCAACGAGAAGACGGTATATTTTACCAATTTCGGCCTTGGCGTTCAGTTCAGTCGGAATATGTACGAGGATGACCTTACTGGTCATATGAAAAAAGGTATTGCTGAACTCGGAAAGAGTGCTGCATACACAAGGGACCTGAAGTTCTGGGATCTGCTTAACAGTTCCGAACTTCCTGCTGCACGGGTAGGACTTGATGGGCTTGAGCTTGCAAGTGCTATACACCCTGTAGAAGGTGTGCCTGGTGATACGCTCAGTAATATCGTTGATAGTTCGTTGAGCAAGACAAGTCTGCAGGGCGCCATAGATCTTATGGAAGGGCTGACTAACGAGAAGGGTATCCCGATTGTTATGAAACCAAGTGTGCTGTGGATACCGTATCAGCTGAAGTGGATGGCGAAGGAACTAATGCTCAGTGAGTATGATCCTGAAAGTGCTAACAATGCTGTTAATAGCTTGCAGGGTGAGGGCCTTAGCTATAAGGTTAGTCATTATTTGACTGATGCGAATGCTGCATATCTTACCAGTAAGGACCACGACTTAAGGTTCATGTGGCGTCGGTCTGCTGAGTTCAAGGGGAATGATGACTACAATACTGACAATGCTATGTTCAAGGGGACTATGCGTTTTCAGACTTCGTTCTTCCACTGGCGGGGCGTTGTTAAGATAACTGGAGGCTGATTATGGCATTAACGTGGGACAAAGTTACATGGTTCCCTAATGGTACGAATCAGGGCTTCCTGTTAGGTATCGGTGCTGCTGCCGGAGACGTTACTGTTTCTGGTATAGGCACTGATGATCAGATTGCTTCAGTGTATGCTGTAGAGTTTGGTGCTGGTGTTCCGAGTGCTGTACATGGGCTCACGAGTGAGTTCACTATTACGGCTGCGGATACGATCAACAACGTTGGTGGAACCAGTACAGCAAATATGCTTGTTCTTGTTCAGGTTGTGCTTGGGTATAGGACAGGCGATAACTACACCATGTGAGGCTTGTGATTCAATGCGTAGGTAAAACAGGGGGGCCTTCTTAGGCCTCCCTTTTTGTTATCAGAGGTTTATAGATGAGCGTAGGCGACAGAGAAGTAACCAAGGTTGAACGGTGGGTAAGGAACGCTGCTGGAGAGCTTGTGTTAATGCAAGTGGATCAGCCGAGTGATGCTGTTGCGCCAGGCCGTATAGGGCAAAGAAGCTATAGGTGTGTGATCTGTGGCTTTACGTATAAGGAACATGATACAGTTATGTTTAGGGGCAAGCCGTATGGCAGGCCGTGCGGGTGCTACAAAGACATTAGTAGCATATTACGAAGTGAACACAGCGCCCGGAGAAGAACAGCAAACGAGGGGAGAAAATAATGGCAGTAACTACATTTCCTAATGGAGTAGCGCATAGTGCAGCAGGGGATGCTACAGAAACCAGGGCATTTATAGGGAAGCTTATCTGGGCCGGGAGCTCGACGGCAGGTGATGATCTTGTTGTGAAAGACGGTAGAGGTAATGTTATTCTTGAGCTTAAGTCTAATGGCTTGCAACATCAGGCTGTTGAGTACCCGTTTGGTAGAGGCATTGTCCCTGGCTTTGAAACTGATGTGCTGGATGCTGGAGAAGTCGGCTACATTTACGACTGATAGGTCAGGAGATGACTATTGTAACAGCACAATTTAATGGCCATGGCTGTAAAGGGTACGATGAACTTGTGCGGGTTTTTAGGGATAGTGTTGATGAGCATATGCCTGAGGCTCGGTATGAGGAACTACTTATGGAAGCTCCTGATAAGGTTGCCGGCCTTGGCTATGCGCAGACCGCTAATACAGCAAAGCTGAAGGAGTGGGTGAAGTTCTTAGAGCAGTGTGATGATGATGTCATATTAGCTGACTGCGATATGCTTATGTTGCAGTCTGCTGCGCATGCCTTTGATAAGGATTTTGATGTAGCGTTTACGGTAAGGACACATGGCCATGCGAGTATTCCAGTTAATAATGGAATAATGATGGTTCGGAATACTCAAGCAGGTAAAGACTTTTTTAGAATACTCTTAGAAGTAAATGATAGAATGTATTATGAAGATGCAGCATTTAAGCACGAATGGCAGGCAAAGTATCCTGGGATGAACCAAGCTGCATTTGGTTATGTGTATGAGACAGGGTGTCATGAGGCAAAGATGCATGCGTACCAGACTGTAGAGTGGAATGCTGTGGATGGGGACTGGCCGTACATAACAGATAAGACGGTGTTCCTGCATTTGAAAGGCGCATTACGACGGCAAGTATTAGCAATGAAGCCGGCAGGTGGTCCTATGGCTGCGGCTATGCGATTGTGGTACGAGGCAAGTGGTCGTCCTGAGTTGTGTGAAAGTGGCCTTCCGTACGCTGGTAATAAGTGTAGAAGAATGCTCTTGTTGCAGAAGAAACTTATACATAAGAGAGATAGGAGTAACCATGTATCCACAAGTACGGTCGCCTAAAGAACTGGCAGATTTTTTGCGGGATTGGGAAGTAAAGTTTGGTGGCCCTCTGCAACGTTCTCGTCAAAAGGTAAGTCCGTTTGATAGTAGAGACAGGGAGCAGCTTTCTAAGGGAAAGATGCGTGGTGGTGAGCGAATGGCGCAGGGTCCGGCTCATAACTATGGTCCTACCTATGCGAAGTATTTGTTTCCTTTTATAGGTAAGAAGGCTGTGCTGGTTGAGATAGGGATATTGGCCGGGACAGGTCTTGCATTGTGGGACAAGGTTTTTCCTGATGGACGTATCGTAGGATTAGATATTGATCTTGGGCACTATAAGAATGAGTACGATAGCTTACTGTGTAATGGCGCCTTTCTATATAAAGATCCTGTAGTGGCTGAGTATGATCAACTTGCTGATGTAGATGCGCAAAGAAGGGTTCTCGATACGGTACTTCCAGATAAGATGGCAGACATTATTATTGACGACGGTCTGCACAGTGAACGGGCTATTGTTAATACGGCTGAGGCATGCGTTCCTCTTCTTGCTGATAAGGGCGTATACATTATTGAGGATAATGGTACGGTGCTTGAGGCTGTTAAGAAAGCTGTACCTATACTGAAGTGGGTTGCCATAAAGACATGGAAGAAATGGAATGACTACCTCATTATTGGTCAGCACCATGATAAGTAATAAAGAGCTTACAGAAAAGTTTATGCAGCGTGTAGGCTATAGACCTAATTTTGATAAGCCTACTACTTTTAATGAAAAGATTGGTTATAGAAAATTGTACCAGCATGCAGAAGAGCATGTATGGATGTCTAACAAAATCCTTAGTAAGACTATGGCTCAGAAGAACTGCCCGGAGATTAAGGTTCATCAGGTGTTGTGGTCAGGACATGAGGAGAACATGATTGTTCTTAAGGCTCCGTGTATTGTGAAGACTGCAGCCGGCAGTGGGCAGAACATTGTGGTTGTTGATCCTGTACATTATGCGAGCAGAATGGAAATAATAGGGAAGCTTAAGAAGTATAAGAAGAAACAGTATGGTTATGATAAGGGTGAGTGGGCTTATAGTGAGGTGCCATGGACCGTCTTTACAGAAGAGTACGAAGAGAGAAAGTTCCATGATATTAAGTTCTTTGTGTTCCATGGGAAAGTGCAGGTTGTGAATGTGATGACATATGCTGAAGGGCACAGGATAACAAACTTCTCATACTTTAGACCTGACGGTACGTTCATTGATGTGAAGAATGGCAAAGAGCCTGTAACGGTTAGGGAAGTTCCGCTAAGTGCGGAAGCTTTGGCTAAGGGAGTTAGGCTTGCCGAACAATGTTCTGGAGGTTGTGACTTTGTTAGAGTTGACTTATACTATATAGAGAAGGGAAAAGAATGGTTCTTTGGGGAATACACGTTGTACCCGACAAGCGGAATGTCTAAGTTTATACCTGAAGAGTTTGACAGAGAGCTCGGTGCCTATTGGAGGCTGCCATGAATATTGAGGAAATGATTATTGAAATACATGATCAGCTTGGAAAGCCTACTGACTTACGGCCTTATGCTGATGATGGCGAGACGGTTGATATTGGATCAGCTGGTGCTCAAAAGATCTTGGGGTGGCTGAACAGAGGCTACAGACGTATCCTTACATGGCGCTTAAGGGGCGGTAGGATAGTCCGTTTTGGTACAACTGAGAAGCAGCTCTACTTTAGTAGTGTTGTTGTGGATGGTACTGCTGCTGCAGGAGCTGCACAAAGCATTACGTTCCCGGCTGCAGTAAGTGATATTGCAGACAGATACAAAAAATGGTCTATAAAAATAACTGGTGGTACCGGGGCAGGGCAACGTCGAATAATTGTTGCTTACAGTACTGCACGGGTAGCTACGGTTCATAAGGCATGGGATACAGCGCCTGACGCTACAAGTACTTTTGAGCTTACGAAGAACTTCTCATATTATCTTGATGCTGGGAATGCTATCGTAAGTGATCATATAGCGGTTAATCCTTCGAGTGGGATCATGGCTATTATGAAGATTGTAGATATGAGTACTGGCAGTGTACTTGGCAGAGCTGACAGGACACAGGACTTTACAAAGGTAGAACTTGGTAATGGGGCCCCAAGTGTGTATCAGGACGCTTCTGAAGGCTTATGGTTTAATACTGCTATTCCGGATGAGCGGTATTATGCTGTGCGGTATCATGGCTTTCCTGATGAGCTTGATGCGTTAGACGATGAGCCTGCTATTCCAGTGCAGTTCCATGAAGCTGTTCTGCTCTGGGCAATATGGTGGGGCTTGAGAAGAGCCCAGGAGTTTAGTGGTGCATATAGTACTAAAAGGGATCTGGAAGATTTTATGGAAACGGCTGTCCAGCAGTACGATCGTAGTACGGACAGGGAAGATATTAGCCTTTATTTGGAGGAATACTATGGGCCTTCTGTTTAGTTTATTCAATGTTGTTTGGAACAATGCGTTTGAAGATGAGCCGTCAGGAGGGGATAGTCCGAGTTATGGGGATGACGAGATCCGGACATTAAAGGAAGCAGTTAGAGAGCGCTTCGAGAAAGAGCACAAGATGAACCTGACAAGTGGTGTCGCAAGTGCTGACGGGACACATAAGGCAGGAACTGTAAAGGTTTATTATAGTGCTGATGAACCTACGATACAGCCTGATGGAATTACAGCACTTAATGTTAATGACAATGGTCGGATATGGGTTAGGAGTACAGACCTTAGGTTAAGCTTCTATGTGCATCCATCGTGGGTTAGGGCTACTACAAATAATGCGCTGGACAATACATTTACATCTGTAAATACGTTTAATGGGAATCTTCGGATACCAACTTCAGAGCCTGCCAGTTTATCTGATGGCGATATCTGGATTGCATAGGAGTTATGTATGCTTCATATTTATAATGGTGGGACAGAGGATATAAAGTTAATTCCTGGAGATCCGTCCTATGTTGGGGACGTTGATAAGGCTGTTGGTGTATATGAAGATGGGGGAAAGAAATACTGCGGAGCGGATGACCTTGCTGATTCATATTTCGAGACTGACTTTGCAGTTCAGATAGATGGAAGTCCATACTATATAGTAAAAGACAGAGCAAACAAACTTATTTTTGGTTTACAGCACGACATATATGACAATATGTATGGTATTGAATACAGTACTTTAGATTCAGCTCTTAATTTAACAGATAATTCTTTTACACCAGTATTAGCAAACACTGTTATTAATTATGCGTTGTATGGTTACTATCCAGTAAGAACAAAAGAGGGCCATTTAGCTATAGCCTTTTATGGTCGAGTGCTAACTGGTGCAATGGACATTCAGCTCTATATTATAATTCTCGACAAGAATATGGATCTTGTTAGTGTTACAGCTACTGGGGTGTATGGTGATACTCCGGATAGTAATAATACACATGTTTGGTATCTTGGCGGTACAAACATTATGGTAATGGCACGATGGACCGGTATTCCGAGTGCGTGGAAACTATTGAGTTTTGACTATAGTACTGAGACAATTACTGCTTCTATAGATTGGACTCTTTCCTTAAAAGATTCTGTAGCTGATCCTGACTCTGGTGTTCTTCATATATTTCATACTGTCGGTACAGATTTAGAGCTTACTACCTTTGATACTGATTTAACTATCGTAAATAATGTAACATGCCCTATAACATATGCAAACTTTACAATCTCTCATAGCCATATGCTACCTGATGGAAACATATTAGTTTCGTACCTTGATGGGGCATCCCCAATTACAATAAACTTAGCTATTATTGACCCTTCTGACGGAACTAATGTTTCTTTAGAAACAGGGCTAAGTTACAGTACCTCAAACAACTACATTAGAAGTCTCTTTATGTTTGAAGATGGAACATTTTTATGCGATGCTCTTATTCAGCAACCTGATACATATTATCATATTTATATTATATTGTTTAACGCTGATCTTACAGTAAATGATTATATGATAGCAGCTACTGGTGGCAATACACATCAAACAAGTTTACATGTTTTTTCAAGAGACGTGTTTGTAGTAGTGACACTTGAATCAGGGCCCCCTTATAAATACCTCTGGACAGTATATGATAGAGATTTTACTGTCCTTGGATCTAAGAGTAATAATGATTCATATCTTGAAGGCACTATTGGGGACAGAAACACAGATATGTATCTTGGATTTTATGAATAATGCATAATAATATTGTGCGCTTTAGGGGTGAATTGTGACTGAAGACAGGCGTTACACAGACATGAGAATGAACATCATGGAAAAAGATATCAGAGAACTACGAGCTGAGCAAAAAACAATAGCAGAGGATGTAACTGCCATACGGGAAAAGATATTTAATGGCTTTGATAAGACTGTTACTGAAACCCATAACGAGGTTGTTGAGTTACGGAAATTGCATGATACTGTTTCTGCTCTTAGCAAGTCAGACACAAATGAATACCGGTTAGTTACCTGCCCTCTGCGTGAAGATATCGCAAAGAAGATCGAACGGAAGATTTATTTAGCTATTGCGATTTTGTCTATAGTTATTACGGTTGCTTCTTTTGCTGGTACTATAATAGGGGGATGAAATGAATATAACGTGGAACAGGGATCACTCATACATGTATATGCTTGATAAACCAATCCTGTGTTCTTGCGTTGTTCGAAACAATCGCAATGGTTTACGGCCATCTCGTTGGAACCCTCCGCAAGATGAAGTAGTACTAACTATTCCTGATGGAAAACCATACATGCCGGATATGTTTCCGAGAGGAACATGGAAAATAGGGCGCCCTGTTGCGAGAAAACACCCTTATAAAGCTCCGTACTATGTGCCGACGAATGCCACCAGGTTAGTAACTGTCTGGTCTTTAGATGGAGACGGTGGCTATTATAGGCCTACAAATGAAACTGTAACAGATGAAGATTATGGTTTGCATTGTTCTACATCGAGTACTACGCTCGGCTGCATACGGATCCATAGAGAGGAAGACCTTACCTATATGCTAAATGTTATTTGGCGAGAGCATGAAGCTGGTCGAGACGTTGTATTGGAGGTAACATAATGGGCAAGGTAACTGGAATAGGCGTTATGGTATTTTTCGTTGTGCTCGGTGCAGCATTCTTTATTCGGGAAACTGCAACAGGAATAGTTAATGCATCTTTTTATCAGGTATATATTGGGGCCTTTGCTGCAATCTATACTGTTTTTGCTGGCACTGATAGCTGGCAGAAAAATAGTAAGAGCAAGTACTATAGGCCTGAAATGGATGACAAGCATCCAGAAGTCCAGCAGGCTGCTATAAAGAAAATGAATAAGGACGTTTTGTAGAATGGCCATTGATGTAGTAAGCCCAGACGGACGAGACGCAGAACTGTATTCTAATAGTTCTGGCGAGCGGGTCTTGAATGAAGATCAGATACCTCAGCCTTTCGAATGGGACAATACTACTGATGAAGCAGAAACAGTAATAACTGTAAAGGACGGCTATAGACTTGATATTTCAGGGCCTGCTGTTGTAGTCCCACCCACAGGTGGTGGTACTGATGCTGTCTTTTGGGAGAACGATAAGAACGTAACAACAGACTATACCATTACGACAGACAAGAACGCTATGTCGGCCGGGCCGATTGAAATTGACGCAGGTGTTACGGTTACAGTTCCTGTCGGCTCAGTCTGGACGATAGTGTGAGGTTAATATGAGTTTACTATTAAGCGGAGACGACGGGGCGAGCAAAGTTGATATCGCAGCTTTTAATTCCACAGGAACTGCACCGCAGTATGTCTGTCGGGCGTGGATTAATTTTAATGGAACTGGGGTCGTGGCGATACGAGATTCAGGAAATGTTAGTTCTATAACCGATAATGCAGTAGGAAACTGGACGATAAGCTTAAGTACTGCAATGCCAGATGTGAACTTTGCTGTTATTGCTACGTGTGCA
>Ga0307928_10004593_pt1 | contig 10452 bp, 23 predicted proteins | sample AceLakmetagen232_FD_201815 | JGI IMG/M metagenome (GOLD analysis project Ga0307928, IMG submission 201815) | Saline water microbial communities from Ace Lake, Antarctica - #232 | ecosystem: Environmental > Aquatic > Non-marine Saline and Alkaline > Saline | place: Antarctica: Ace Lake...
CCTGAGACGATCAGGGGGGGGATGCCTAATGGAGCGCTACGCGTTTTGTACCGAGCTAAGGAAGCTGATAGCCCAGATCGAGGACGGACTGGGCTCAGGTGATGCTGGTAACGAGTTACAGCTACTACTGGCAGCACTGGACGACGCCTACGACTCAGGAGAGGGAGGTTGGTAGGATGATCATAAGAGGCAAATATACTTCGGCCACCATCTATACAAACGACGCTGAGCGAACCTGCTTGGATCAGATCGAGCAGATGGTCAACAACGAGCAGTTCACCAACCCCGTGGCCATCATGCCAGATTGTCATGCTGGATACGGCTCCGTCATTGGCTTCACGATGAAGCTGGGTGATAAGCTGGCTCCGAATATCGTTGGAGTGGATATCGGCTGTGGGATGTTGGCTGTGAATCTGGGGAGCAGCACTCGGCTACTTGACTTCATCGGCACCAAATGGTTCGACGATCAGATCAGAAGAACCATCCCAATGGGAACCGCTATTCGCTCTACGGCCATAGACGGCAAGTCGTCGTGGTATGAGATATGCGACAGGGTGGGGGCCAAAGAAGGGCGAGTATTCCAGAGTATCGGTACGCTTGGCGGGGGTAATCACTTCATTGAGTTTGCAAGGTCCACCAGAAATGGAGACATCTGGCTTATCATCCATACTGGGTCGCGCAATTTCGGGAAGAAGATTTGTGACTACTGGCAGAAGGTGGCCAAGGCGGGAGCGCTCCAAACCTATAGCTTTGCCAATGGACTCTCGTTAATCAAGGCCACCACGACCGACCCCCAAGAGATAGGGCGCAAGGTTGCAGAATTAAAGGCCAGTATCCCCGTAATGGAGAAGGGGTTGGAGTACCTTGAGGGGCTGGAGTTGTGGGCTTATCTACGCGACATGAAGGTAGCCCAAGAGTACGCTGCGCTCAACCGTAGCACGATAGCGCGACTGATCGTCGAGTTGTTTCCAGGTTGGGAGCCGTACGGCGAGATAGAATCTGTTCATAATTACATCTCCTTCGACGACCATATCATCCGTAAGGGAGCTATCCAGTGCAACGCCGGTCAGCTTGCCATCATCCCGCTGAACATGCGCGATGGATCGTTCATCGTTGAGGGTAAGGGCAATCCCGACTGGAACTACAGCGCTCCCCATGGTGCTGGACGGGTACTGTCTCGTACGGCAGCCAAGGCCAATCTGTCCATGGAAGACTTCACCTCGTCAATGGAAGGCATCTACAGTCAGTCCGTAGTCGAGAGTACGCTTGATGAGGCTCCCATGGCCTACAAGGAAGCCGGTCTGATTGAGTCCACTATTGGCCCGACAGCAGAGATCGTCGATAGGCTTGTTCCGCTACATAACATTAAGGCAACTTAAGGAGGAATTATGAAAGCTATATCGCCACAGGCATTTTCGAGAAGAATGCGTAAACTGCAAGACGACTTAGAGTGCGACAAGGAGAATCGTCACTTTGAAATGGACGGCATAATGTGTGACCTCTTGCGCTCGCTTGGCTACGATAAGGGTGTTGACGTATTCCATAAAACCACAAAATGGTATGCCTAGGAGGCAAAATGACCCATCAAGACGAAGTAATCGAACCAGAGGTAACGGTAATTCATGAGCAGTCAACGGCAGTAGTTGAGACTGGAGTGAGCGGAAGCATGCCAGTCCTTCAGACCCGCGAGGACATGGAGGCGGCTCTCGCTAGGATGGAGCTGTCCGTTGAGTACCAGAAGAAGTTCTTGATTTTGGCCTTAAAGATGACTACTGAGATCGACTGGTGTTATCTCGGTAAAAAGTTCTTTCTTCAAAATTCGGGCACCAAGAAGGTCTCACGGGCATTTGGTGTGTTCGTTGACCACGGTGGCCCCGTGGAAACTAATCGCCTCACGGACGACAAGGGTGAGTACGTAGTGGTCTCCGTGCCTATGGTGGCCTACTGGCAGGGAAGCAAGGCTTCCGACGTCGGTGTCTGCTCTACTCGCGACAAGCTGTACGGTACGGTGGGTGGTGGATACAAGCCCCTTTCAGAAGTAAGCATGGTCAATGTGAAACTCAAGGCTCAGACGAGCGCTACACGTAGAGTAATTAACGCGGTTCTCGGCCTCAATCCTTCCGAGCAAAACATGATTGATGCTGGATTGGATTTACAGAAGATCAAGGACGAAAGCGGAGTGAGCTACAACAGTGGCAGTCAGGGTGGCAACGTGGACACCAAGGAACTGACCACCAAGAAGGCTGAGATCGGCAAGATGATGGTAGAGATGTATGGCGACAAGAAGGCGGCAAGCGCACGGTTGGAGGAGATGACTACGTTTACCGCTGGGGATGGCAAGCTCGTTCCCGGTAAGACCTCCATGGCCAAGGTGACAGCCAAGCAGTTCGGTTACGTTGAGAAAGACATCAGGAAAGAGCATGCTGAGTTCTTGAAGGCGCAGGAGCCGAAGGGTGGTGGAGCATGAGAAGAATGGATGCTATTTGGCTATGGAATGACTCCATAAACCATATTGTGGGCGGAAGTTCAGAGGATGATACGGTAACTCAAACGACCGCCCTTGGCGGTGCTGCTATGGCGGGCGGCTTTGGCGGAAACTTATGTCATCCGCAATACGACACAGCGCACGGAGAATTTGATACCGCCAAGACACGCAAGGATGTCGCCGATTTCCTACGCGAATGGGCAGACGCTCTGGAGGAGTCCCAATGAAAACCTCCAAGAACCACCTCACCTTCATCGACCGTGCAGTCCGTGCAGTAGCCAAGACCAAGCCGCCGACTATGCACAAGGTCTTCGATAAGACCTATGTCGTGGTGACGCCTGAACTTGGTTCGCTACTCAGCTTAATCTACAGTGACTGTGTTGGATTCAGATTCAGAGAGGGGATAAAGGCTGATGGGTAATGACGAAAGGTTATCGGCAGCCATGGGGCCGAACGAGTGGACCGTACAGGATATAGAGGAGGCCCATAATGGATACATGGGTAAGCAATACCTCCTTGAGCACGACCTTCAAGACAGGGTGAAGGAGTTGTGGTGCAAGGGAGCCAATGACGATTACGCTGAAGAAGGACAGGTGTATCAATTTATTGAAACGTGGGAAGACTTGGCTGGCATAGAGGTCTCTCTCATGAAGCACACTGGAAGGCATACTGGTTTTGTTGAGCATAACGCTGGAAACTTTGATGGCGATACTAAGCTTGAAGTCTACAGCGCAGCGCTCCTATGGTTAGATTCTCAGCAGGAGACTCCCCATGGGTAAAATCGTTGAACGCCTTGAGGCCCATGTCGCCAAGGGTATACGCATCTCTCCTTGCCATACTAACAGGGCATCCAATATCGGTGCGAGCTGTCTCCGTCAACTGGTCTACTACCGTGTAGCTTGGGAGCAGCAGATACCACCTGACGTCCGGTTGCAGATGATCTTCGGAGAGGGTAACTTACAAGAGACTGCCGTCATAACGCTGATGACCGACTCTGGATTTGAAGTCTTCGAGCAGCAAGCTGCGCACCACGACAAGAGGGCTAACCTGTCCTGCCATATTGACGCTAAGGCAAGAGACCCCAAGGGGATAGTGCTGGACGGAGAGCTGTTCGTGGTGGAGATTAAGAGCATGTCTCCTCATATTTTCAGCACGATAAAGGACGTAAACTCATTCCAGTCAAGACCCTGGCTCAGGAAGTATCCAGCTCAGATTCAGTCCTACATGTTCTTCTGCTCCATTGAACACGGGGTAATGATCTGCAAGGACAAGAGCACGGGTGAGATCAAAGAGGTCTGGTTTGAGCTTGACATCGATTATATGGATGGCATCCTGAAGAAGTGCGATGAGATAAACGAGATAGTTAGCTGTCACTCCAATCTCAACTATGCCGTCAGTGAAGAGAGCGAAGCCTTCCTTCCCCCTCGCGTTGACGACCTTGAGGAGTGCAAGTACTGTCCCTTCAGACTACTCTGTCGACCAGCTATCGACTTCACGGCACCGCTCCAGATAGAGGACAACCCTCTAGCTGAGTCCCTGATCGATGACCATGAGCGGCTGAAGGAAGATGGCAAGGCGTACAACACAGTCCACAAGAGCCTGATGGACATGCTGAAGGCCAGTGGCAAGGCTGGTGGGTACGATACTTACAACGCCATGATCGGTAAGTGGTTGGTGAACGGGAAGGCAAGCAGGACTGGTCGGTGGACATTCGACTTTACAAGCACTGAACTGGGAGAGTAAAATGGCACCGAGGAAAACGTCGATTTACGCTGATAACGATTTAAATAGAGAGCTTAAGCGGATTAACTTCATCGAGTTCATTGAGCAGCTACATGGTCGTAAGTGGGGGTCTCGTAGACCGTTCATTGAGGAGAGGAAGCTAAACCACCAGAAAGTCTACCGGCAACTGAACAAGACGGACCCGTTGACCGATGAGATGCTGAAAGAGATGGCTGCGTTCATGAAGGATCACAAATAGCCCGCGAGGGCAGGAGGGAAGCGTGCCGGTATTTATAGACTACGATGATCATTCCGTCTACGATTACGACCTACGCCAACAGCATAAGCGGGCAATGAGCATGAAGCCTTGCACAGGAGCGATCAGTAATGACGGTAGCGTCCACATTTATATTGGCCGGGAGGATGTGATAGATGGAACCTGCCCCAAGTGTGGAGGTGCAGCCTTGTTGGGTATCGGCTATGCTTGGACTGATTTCACATGCAAAGACTATATCTGCTGGAGAACACACGGAACACTATGTAGCGAATAGCCCGCGAGGGCAGGAGGGGAAGTATGGCTAAGAAATATGCAGTAATAGGATGGAACGAGGCTGACGTAAAGGCTGCGCTGGAATCGTTCGAGACGGACAACGAGGGCTTCGACGAGCCTTTGGGCTTGGAATTGAGCAAGGCAGAGATGGCTGAATTCTTAGAACGGATTGAGAGCGAGATGGAAACCGAAATTGCAAGCTACGGCTTTAATTTCATCAAGGAAAAGTTGCAAGAGGTTGCGGATGCCAGAGAAGATAAGACGTTAGGCTAACCGGCCCGCGAGGGCAGGAGGTAGGGAGTATGGGAACGACGGCAGGGGAGATTGAATACGCAAAGAGAAGGGCATTGAATCTATTCGATAAGTGGAATGATGTAACCGGCTTTGTCCCTAAGTTCGCCAGCTACTATTACGAGATTCAAAGCTGCATTGAGGCTGCTGTTGATTGTGGTGCGCAGGTTGCTGCCGGGGTTGACGAGCCTTTAGCCACAGAGCAGGAGGCCACAGAGCAGGAGGACACCGATGACTGAGCAGATAGCGCGGGCGCTGGGGATGGAGTTATGGGAAACTCCAAGCGCTGTAATGGTTTCAGGAACCAATAAAAGTCTTCAAGCCTACCTCGACTCCCCCGCTGGCGAGAAGGCCGTGCGGGATCGGGTGCGGGAGTTGTGGAGAGATTATCAAGGCGAGTATGGGCGCAGAGAAGTCGCTGAGTTTGAAAATGTTGGCGATCTATGCGGGCAAGTTCAACTTCTTGAATGGGATCACGGTGGGCGTGAGGGTCATACCGTAAAGTTCTCGTATGCTACGATAATTCTTGCCCGACAAGCTGCCCTCCTGTGGCTGGCCGAGCAGGCCGAGAAAGGTGGGAAGTGAGATGGACGAGAATCTGTGCAAGATACACGATATGCCGATGTGCTCAGAAGTGCTTGGGCCAGATGTGGATGATACTGAGTACTGCCCACACTGTCGCATCACCGAGCTTGAGAAGGAGCACGGTGAGTTCCAGGTTGAGAATCAAGAGTTAATGATGGAAGTGGAGCGTGGGAAAGATCGGCTCACCGAGCTTGATGCGAAGCTGGACAGAAAGCAACGGCGTGGCGATAATCACATGGAAACCTTGCGTAGCATTGCTAAGATGAATCCACAGACAGAAGGTGACAGGATGGTGCTGTGGGCGAACGATGGATTATCTGGTTACACCGAAAGCAATGAGACCACAATGGGCCAACTGCGCGACCGCATCACCGAGCTTGGGGCGATAGACGTTGAGAAGGAACGGCAACTCTGTTCGATGGCCGCGACCAGTGACGGATTTCAACTCGACTTGGCTCATGCAATGGAGCGGATTGCAGAGCTTGAAAATGAGCGGGATGGCATAGCTGAACAGGCTCGTCGGGAAATAGCAGACATTTTGAATGGCAAAATACCAACAGTTGAGAAGCCGATATTCGATCCACTCACCCTAGCAACAGTTACACTTGGCAGGGCAAGAGTAGCAGAAAACCAACTCACCGAGGCCAACGCGCTGCTGGCGGAGGTGGTATCTAAGGACAATCACTGCATGAATGAGGACATTGACCACGAATGCTGGGAAGTTGATCCAGATTTAGCGGGTAGGATCGCCGCCCACCTGGAGACGAAAGGAGAGGGTAAATGAACGAGGCAGATAAACTCCTTCTTGCCCTCGTGCTTTTCGTTGGGGCTGTCGTTGCCTGTATGCTGATATTCGGAGAGATACCTCACCAGTGGTAACTGAAAGAAGGTGGGAAGATGAAAGACCTAAAGGCAGGAGACATCATTATAATCGCGACTCTGATAATATTCTTCTGTGTGTTTCAAAGAGTGGTACAGATACACCTATCTATCCCAAACGCAAACGCCTATGAAATCTCGCAGGGGATGATTATAGACGACTATATCATGGATGGGAAGATACTTAGGGTCGAGCTTGTTCACTGACTACGGCGAGGAAGGGCGAGATGAATGACTTGGCGTCGCACATAATTGAAAAACTGGGCATCCCGCATATCCGCAATCCCGGCCTATATGATGCGTATGTTGCTGATATGCGGGAATATTGGAGGCAATACAGCGAGCGGGCAAGGAAGATAGCGCAGAAGAACAAGGAGAAGGGGTAACTAAAAAGCCCCGCCGAAACGGGGCTTTACTTTAGTCAATCTCTTTGCCACAATGGGGACACACCCTCTTCTCGGTGGCGTCCTCAGCCATATCAATAACGGCTCCACCGAGCGCTCCAGCGGTTTCAGTTTTGCGACCTGAGCCTATCACTCCAGCCTCAGCGGCAGCAGCGGTAGTGCGAAGAAGGCTCTTTAGGAACCTGCCAATGTTGAATCTGGACATCGTATCCTCACTTATCTTTACTGCGGTTGGGAAGCCAACCGCGGAATACCGAGACTACATCGTCAAATATCTCGGCCTTATCTTCGACTGACAGGCTACCATCCTTGACCTTGTCGATGATCTGGTTCAGCAGCCATCCGATACGACCCAGTTTCAGCACTGCTGTCGAGACGAACGGAACCACTACTAGGGAAATGACTTGCCAATTGGCAACCAGATAATCCCATGCAGCATATAATTGATCCACCTTATACCTCCTTCAGGTTCTCTGGGTCATTGATGGCAACGTATGAGTTGCCGACCCGTCTATCAACGTGAACGAAATTCTTCTTTATGTAAAGAATTCTTCCCTTAAAGAACCCCTCGGTTTCCTCAAACCATAGCTCCGGGGGCAGTCCACGTACCCATGTGTCCGCAGCTCCCTCGTATGCAGTTGAGAGGTGTTTGCTGTGACCAGCTCCACCCACGGCAGCGTTATGTGCCGGACAGCGCACCCCGCAGTTGACGGTGATAGCCAGTTGCTTCCATGCCACTCCAGCTTGCGCCCTGTACTTGATGTACTCCGGTTTACTGTTGATGCGCTCCCTCAGCCCCTCAAGCGCGTCGGCGGTTTTGCCAATCTCGCTTAACCAGTCATGCTCAGCTCCACAGCCACACCGGCAGCGAAACTCATGGAGGGTAAAATGCTCAGTCATGCGCATGAAAATTACCCTCCCGCAGTAGCTTCTCTATGTCTTTCAGGAGTCCATTGTTTTCATCTTGTCGTGCGCCGAATCCATCAATTTTGGTTTCCACTACGCTAATGCGCTCCCCAGTACCTGAGTTTGCATACGCTCCGAGTCCACCAGCGCCTAAGAAGGCTACAATCAAAATACCAATCAACCAGCGTAGTAGCGTGGTCTCATCTTTACTTGCGCGAGTTTCATAAACCTTTGCAATGGCTTCCTGAACGTCGTTATCCATCCGTGGCGTCCCTTTGGGCATGAAGGGTGTCTATTCCTGCGGTGGTATCTACTGTGGTTGACGGCACACTATCTGGTTCTGCTGCTTCTGCGCATCCAACAAGCAGGTTGCGAATAGCAAGCAACCTCGTTTTCATATTGTCCTGCTGGGCGTGCAGGCTGTCAAGCTGTACCTCTACTGTATCGACCGTAGTGGTGTCCGTGCTGGTCGAGTCAGCTAGTAGTGCAGCCCCAGCTAAGAGGCCGCACGCTATGAGTAGGTTGGCCTTCACCGTTAGGCTCCTGTCTCCTCGGTCACAGGGTCCTCTATTACTGGTCCTGGTTCCTCTACCACGGGTTCTTCTACCGTCGGTTCTTCTACTACGGGTTCTTTTGTCACTGGCTCCTCGACTACTGGCTCTGCTTCCTCGCCTATCTCATGCTCATTGACAATTATCCTTGATACCTTAATCGTCGGAGCCTCAAAGCCAGCAAGCTGCTTATAGGTGATAGTTCCGAGCACAGCTCCATCTGGTAGGTCACAGGGGGTTCCTGTAGCCATGGAGATGCGAGTTTTGCCATCCACTACTCTATGCTGAGCCATCCAGCCCTTCACGACTTCTCCGAGCACCAGTCCGCCATCAGTAAGGTCGGCATCATGGTCTACTGTCAGGTCGATACCACGAGCACCCTTGCCGCCTGATGGAAGCCGTACTTCGTAAGTACAGTCCTGAGTGCCAGCGGCCCTCTCCAGCGCCTCAATGCGGCAGAGGAGTTCGTAGATAAGGGAGTAGCGCAAGTCCTTGGGGGCCTGCTTCTCAGCGTACTCCCACTGACTGTCGGACACTTCAGTCCGGTAAACCTTCTTATTTTTGAAGTCCAAAGCTCCTCCTATTGGATGCTGTCGGGCGTGAAGAAAATTGTCTCACCAGTAGCGGTTGTGATAGAAAACACGCTATCGGCTTGATGAAACCGGAGGTCGGTTATCTTTGTCCCAGAGAGGCCGACGGTCAGCGTGTCGTCCACCGTTAAGTCGGCATGGAAGTCTAAATCCCTATCATCATCCACCGCGACAGGGTGGCCCGGTTGTATCTCCTGCCGGAACTGGTGGTAGAGGGCGGAAACTTCGTTGGCGGTTAGGGCGCGATTATATAAACGAATACCAGCGATAGAACCGATAAACTGCGAAGAACCAGTATCAAAAAGTTGGGAGCCGATGACAATGGAATCAGTCTGTGCCAGATTGTCTCCCGAAAGAGCAGATGATGCTATTGAATCGCCATTAACATAAATAATTAAATTGTCTCCAGAGCGCCCTGCGATTACTTGATGATAATTAATTGTATCAATGAGTGTCAATGCAGCATCTACAGTATTGTATTTACTAAAATCCGGTGGACGAGTAACTAACCTGAGAAGGCCCGTAGTTGTGTATAGACTAAAGCCGAACTTTCCTGAATCATCTCCTCCATCATCAGGAGTACTACGCATTAAAAACCTATTGCCAGATGTGTCAACCTGTGAAAACTCCATTGCAATAGCAAAATCCCCTGTGCTATCAATGCTCGGAGAAATTGGAGCAATAACTCGTGCATTAGTATACTTTATCGCATACCGAGAGCCGTCACGCTCATAACCCTCCGTAGCATCATGCGCAAAATCAACCAAAACCCCATCGTTATCGTTCCCGCTCATGTCCCGTGCTACTGTCTCAGAGCTACCAGCTATGTCGAGGCTAAATACGAGCGAGTCCTCAAGATTGGCCGTTAGGGTGGAGTCAATGCGGTCTACCCCTGTATCATCCCAAGACAGCGCTCCGCTGCCATCAGTGGTAATGACTTGGTTAGCAGACCCATCCGCATCTGGAAGTGTCTGGTCCAGATCGGAACCCCAAGTGATGGCCAAGGCGGTTAGTCTGCCGTTACGGAATCCAACTCTCGCTGGGTCTGTCGTCTGCCCATTGAGTGCGACTGGGAACGCGGACAGGAGTAGTGAGACCATGAATAGCAAAATCAGACGTTTCATTTATGCCTCCTAACCGGCGTTGACGATGGTGTAGTTTACTCTGACTTTCCAAGTGATATCCTCTGAAGCCTCGCCTGTCACGTTGACGACCACGTTGCTGCCACTGGACGCAAGGTCAGCCTGCCATGCTGCGGCGTTTGCTGAGTTGTGCCAATCGATCTGCTGTACCGGCTCAAGCAAGGTCGTCCCATCGAACAGACCTCCCAAGTGGGCCGAGAAGTACTTATCCCCAGCCGTATTGGTAGCGGTAATCCACGCTTCGATCTGCATTATCTTGGTCGAAGTCGTGCCGACCGACAGGGCAGCGACTGCTGTAGCGTCTGCCGTGGTAGCGGTAGCGGACTTGCCTTGTCCGCCAAGACCAG
>Ga0307928_10004595_pt1 | contig 10451 bp, 11 predicted proteins | sample AceLakmetagen232_FD_201815 | JGI IMG/M metagenome (GOLD analysis project Ga0307928, IMG submission 201815) | Saline water microbial communities from Ace Lake, Antarctica - #232 | ecosystem: Environmental > Aquatic > Non-marine Saline and Alkaline > Saline | place: Antarctica: Ace Lake...
TCCTTCTCGAAGTCGCCGTAGATCGTATTGAAGCGGTCGCGGTCTTGCTGAGACCAGTTGAGCATGATATTGCCTATCTGCTCCTCCATGTCGAGACGACGAGTGGCAATCAACCTATCTGCCGCAGCTGAATCCATCATTCCATCCGCAATCAGACGCGTGAAATCAAAATAGTCACGAGTCAGATCGGTATTCGCCGCCGTATCACGCCGCGACTGCTCATCGCCGGTGTATGCATCTAAAGCCTGCCGAAGTTCATTCTGCAAAGCGTGACCGCCCTGCGAGCCACCAGACGCAGTGAAGTCTCCTGACTGCGAATAAATCTTCTGTGCCGCGTCATGGCCAATCAAACCACCCCACGGCGCAGGCGTATTTGCTAAAAATTCAATCGCAACTGACCGCGGGATTGCGTATCCACTTGGGAGATCGTATAAATCACCACTAGCCGTCCACCACGCCCCGTTGCTGTTGCCGCTGCCTGGATCATTGCCCGGATTGGCCATCTCGGGGTTGTTGTCGCTCATGTTTCCGGTGTAGTAAATGGTTTCGTTAGCAGCATCCGCTTCGGCCCGTATAGTGTGTTGTTCGGACGCTGGCATCGCGTTCCAATCAGCCCAACTGTATTCATATTTCTTGCTTGGTGCCATAATCAGTCTCCTATTTCGTAGTTCAAATTCACTGGCAATCTTATGGCGCAATCGTCTGCTTGCGAACCCATGTGCTGGATTCTCTGCGTTCGGTAACGAAGCTGTTGGTTACGATGCCCACCCGCCATGAGCCGTTGGATGTCGATGGGCCGAAGTATGTGAAGTTGTTGGTGCTTACGATTTCAAGATCACCGTCTGCAATTATTACCGCATCGGGGTCAGTCGAAACATACGCTTGGTTTGTGCCTGAGCTAAAGCGGGAAGCGTATATGGGTTGCACGGTGCCTTGATGAGACGTAAACCAAAACCCGTTTGAAGTGGCGGCAGCAGAAGCAAAGAGCTGATATTCCTCAAATCCGCTTTCGGTCCCCTTTGTGTTCCATTGTATCACGCCTGTCCCCGCACCATGCTTGATATAGATGTTATTGTTGGTAGCCATCTCAATGTTTCCGCCCATCAGCAAACTACCATCCACCTTGAAATAGTCGTTGCTCTGCGCGAGTAGGATTGCCACATCTGCGCTATCGTCGGTTGCCTGCACCCCATCGACCCAGCTATCAGCCGCATAGGCATAATTGCCAACGATCATGAACACAATCAAGGCCACAACTGCTATGATAAATACTGCGGCCGCCAAGGGAAGCCCGTCATTGATTCTCTTGCTCATCTTATTCTCCTTTGTTCAATTTATTCAGTTGTACGCTCATTGCCCCGCCCGCTTTCTATTACCACCACTGATTAGTTTGCGTGTATCCTGCATCATAAACATCTGTGATACTGCCCTTGATTAACTTGACCCTGCTAGGCTCACTCACATTGTTCTTAACCGCATTCGTAACCTGAGTCCAGCTCAGTCCGAACTTGCGGCCATCGTTGTCAATCGCCAGCATACGCCAGCCGTGAGTATCATCTGCCATAGGAGAAAGATCATCCCACGCTGGACGCTGGTTATCGCCCGTGAGCTTTATAACCTTTTCAGCCAGCCATGCCTTGTCAGGATTCGGCATATCGTTGCGTATCAACAGATAGAAAATGGCCACGGTCAGTACTTTTACAAAGTGCTTCATTGATAAATCCTGTTCTCTACATCATTCGCCGGGAAGGTTTTACTGTATAGCAATGCCGCGAAACCGTTACTGTGTATATTGTACCAGCGGATAGGTCCAACGCGGCCCTCCCAGCCTGTAAGCGGAGCGCCGCAAATATCTATTGCCGTTACAGCATCGCTGAAATTCAGCGACTCAACAACATTGCTTGCCTGCTCTACGCCGTTGATCCATAGCGCGGTCTTGACCCCTGAGTTGCGCTCAAGGCAGACGTGCGTCCATTCGTTCGTGGGGATAATTGCGTCACTCGGCAAAAAGTAGCTTGTGGCATCTGTCCTCAGTTGAGCTATGAGTTTGCCAGTAGTCGTGTCGGTGTATAGCGTAATCCTGTCGTCTGTTGCGCCTCGGGATGTGGAGAAGAAGTTTCTATTTGCCCCGCCCACGATAGATGGGTTTATCAACGCCGAAATCATCAGGCTATTTGTTCCCGGCTGTGTAGGCAACCATATTTTTACTCGGAAATACTGGCCGTCCGTATAGCTGATTGTCGTGTGGTTCGTGCCAAGTGCGTTGGTCCAGCCGCCTGCCCCAAAGGTTCCGCTGGTCCCTATGGTCGGATATGCAATCGCGTGTCGGTATCCTGCCCCGCTGTCTGCGAGCGACCATGTATTACTCAGGAGAAATCCCGCCATCACGATTCCGTTTGTGGAAATTGTGTCAACGGCTATCGCATCTTTGTTCGCCCAAAGTATCGCGTTCTCGTTGCTCGTTATGGTCCGATTCCACAGCATGAACCACGCCATTTCTCCATTAAACGTATAGCGGTTGCCGTAGTACACGGCGGCGTTGAATGTCTTGCTTGTCATGTCAAAAATAGTGGTATTCGCACCCGCCGCCCGAAACACGCCATCGCCGTAAATCCTTGCGTTGATTCCATCGTATGTTCCGGTCACAAGATGGAAGTTGTTTGTGTCAGTCTCAAGCCATGTGGCCTCTTGCACCGTGTTGATATACACAGCGTAGCCGACAGACGGCCTATCGGTGAGAAGGAAACCATTATAGGAATTGTTCAGCAAGCCAAGATGTCCCAGCCCGCCCGCGCCCGTGACTGGATCGTTGTTTCTCATGTAGCAGGCAAACGATATATTTGACGCCGTTGCCCCGAAATGATCGCCAACGCTCACGCCCGACTTGAAATACTGATTCACAGGCGCGCGCAAATAGGTGTCACTCTGCCCCATGTAGCGCGGGAGGAAAGCAGAATCAGACATTATCTCCATGCCGTTTGTGATTGAGAGCGGGTCCATTGTGATCTTTGCCGCTATCTGTAGCTGGTCGCCGTACCATAAGCCGACGATGTTATTGCTAAATGGATCGTTCCAGCCAGTGACGCCGCCGCCTGTAGGCACGTTGCGCCATGTCCCGCCCGAAAGCTCTATAGGTTGTGTCATGTCCAGCCATAGGATGTCAACTGCATAGGCCGTCACGCACGCCATGAGAGCCGATATGAGTATAAGGCGTCTTACCATGTGAGCCACCCGTTAGTTAGCCCCGTGGGGTCCGTGGCGTATACGCCGTTACTGCCGAGATATACGCCATCGAACCAGCCCGTAGTGTCGTTGGTCCATGCGTTGAGGTTTGGGGAGTTGGTCAGCGTGTAATTATTCGTAACCGCTACCCAAACAGGATCAGTCTCCGCGCCGCTACCTTGTATGCCCGACAGGTATCCGTGAGTTAGCCCCTCAGTATAGATATACACATCGGGATACGGCGGTCCCTCTGTCCCCGTGACCCTAGTGTCCATCGACCATCTATCTGTGACAAGACTTGGAATATTGGCCTGCACGCCTATCACATATTTTCCCGCCTCGCTTGTAGTTGTTAAAAGGTTGCTTCCATAAAGCGGATACGTGTATTTGACCGTGCCTGCTGAATCGCGCAGAACGCCATATATACCTATGGAAATAGGCTTTGAACCAACCTTCTTTGCGAAGAGGCGTGAGTCATAATCACCTTGCTGAACTTCTGTGATTCCCGGCACACCCGGATCAGACATAAATCGCGCAAGCCATTGCCCGTTTGTCGGGTCGGTATAGACAAACTCTGTACTCGTCGAGGTGACGGATTGTGTGGTCGCCAGAACATAGAAATCCGGCACGGTACTCGTAACACCCCCTTGGAAATAGAACGTCTTTGTGCGCGACAGTTGATTGTTGAGATAGCCGAGAGGTATCGCGCTGTTTGTATCAGTAGGGCAGCATGGCACAAGCACGTTCCCGCCCGTAAAATCAAGATCGCGGGTGTCGTTGGTTATGACATAACTGTTGGTTGACGCTTGGATATCGGCAATCTCTTCGTCAATGCCCTGTAGGTGACTCGACACATCGCCTGCCGCCGCCGTGTAGTTCGTCGGCACAAAGTTTGCCGTAACTGCATTGGCATTCGTAATACCAACTATCGAATCGGCATAAGCCATATTCACAATGTCAACCCCGCTCGTAGGAGCCGCGCTGACTGTGCCTAATGCGAGCTTTATGGTGTTGCTGGGATTATCCATATAGAACGGGCCTATCGAAGAAGAGCCAAGAAGCTGATGATCGTTCGTGCCCAACGCCATGAGATGAAAGTTTGTGCTGGCCCCGAACGTAGGCAGGCACAGCATTGCGACCAGTGTTATTGAAGCTAGTTTCTTCATGTCAGCGCCGTTGCCCTTCCTAGTGAAATAACCATATCACGACTCGACCCATCAAGCGGATCCAGTACCACATACGTTCCATCGGGTGAGAATAAACCAGCCTCAACCGTGATGTCCCGACTCGTTCCATCGGCCGAGAACGCAACGAATGTGCCTGTAAATGATGGAGCAATACCATCAACAATCACGAGATGGACGTTCAGCCCGGCAGCAGTCAGCACATGGATGGTCGCATAGACGCCCTGGTTGTCAGCGGCCTGCTCAATCAGTTCATCTTCCTCGATCGTCAGCGGAGAATAGACCTTTGTGCCATCAATAGCCCACACTCCCGTATCCACGAGTTCACCGACCCGCACCGCGCTATCCCTGACATCGCCACGAGTGCGCTCCAATATCTCAAGCATATCGCCCATCGCCTGCACAACCTGCCTGACCTGAGCGTCTTTGATATGCTCCGGTCTCGGCAATCCCTGCATCAACGAACTGATTTCTAGGTCAATACTCATTCCAACTCCAACATGCTCGGTGCTACGTTCAGCGCATGAACATCATCATCAAAATTGATTTCAAATTCCCACTGCTTGGTCATGTGGAACTTGAGGAATCGCCGTGCATCGCTACTGGTAATGATCATCGTTTGCACGAGCGTTCCATCGGCATACACAAGCAGGGTTTGCGGGTAACTGTCTGCATATAGCTGAACCACATTCGGGCGATCGGGCCGGACGGTCTGCAGCAACTTGGTCTTCCAGCGACCAGCCAGATTGTCATCGCCTTCGCGCCATGTGCGGATCTCGGTTCCGACAACCATGTAGAGCGTATCGGTCTCGAGATCGGAATACAGCCCAATGGGTTCTACGGTAGTGGTGGTAAGTGCCGAGCGTGAGGCGTCAAAGTCCCAGATGATACTGCTGGTGTCAGTCCAGCCATAGTACCGCCCATCGTAGACCGACGCAATGATAGAACTCGGACTTAACGCATTCCATTGCTTACGAGTGTAATAGCCTTCTGTTACCAGCATACCAACGCCCCCCTCACACAGGACCAGGCCGTCTGGACTCGGGTACATTACGCGCCCACTCACGTTGACCATGCCGCGCTTTGACACACAGGACTGCTGCAGGGAGAACTGCGACTGTACAATCTGGTTCGGATGGTTGCCGGTCAGCGCATAGGTTACGCCCTCAGTTGCCACGACCAGCGTGTTCTCCGTAACCTTGAGCCCCACAATATCGTAATCCACGGTTATGCCATAGGATACAGGCCATGCATGCGGTTCCCCTGGTTCACTGAACCATACCGTTTTGCCAATGAATCCGGCGATGAACTCACCGGGCATCGCAACTATTCCAGCGATACCAGTCTGTGGAGGATCATAATACGTGCTGATCATCGTAGTCGTCAGGTCGCCCTGCTTAAGTTTGTCGAGATATGTAGCTGTACCCGCCCCTATTTCAACCTTGGCAACCAATTGGTACTCTGTGCCGGCATCAGTTACGCTCGATCGATACAGGTTATAGTGCGTGATATTGTAGTCGCCTGCTGGGGCCGCAATAGGAAGCCCGCTCACAAGTGCATCCTGTACCGGACTCACCGATACCTCTGCGCTCGCATCAGAAGGAGGGCCTTCCTCGTCCCATCCGCTGACATAGCTGTAAATATAGGACCGTTCAACCTCATATTCAGACGCCCTGCTCGTATCGTAATACAGCCAGAACACTACAGGCGGGCTGGATATGTTGTTCCACTGCTTAGCTGTTACCGCTGCGCCCTCGATCTTCAAGTCGGTCTTGTTCCGGCTCCAACTGGAATCGGGATAAATACGACCCAGCAATGTAATGCCGTCCTCGTCATACGCATCAAACCACATGACGAATACATCTTGGGACCGCGCACTGGTTTTCGCAGGCAAAGTCTCAAGGTGCCAGCCGACTCCGAGATATGCATAAGATGCAACGTCGACCTCGGTTGCCGCAGTACCCTCAGTCAATTCCCCCGACTGCATGATATTGCCATTCTGCGGATCTTCGTACTGATAACCCCACGTGCCATCGGTGCCGTTCGGCCCCCTCCTGGTCCACGTCAACGCTGTCTTGGCCTTAGATGCCGCTGTAGGGGCTGTGGCTGGCGCAGGGATGCCAAGAGTGTACTCGGCCTCTGCTGTGTCCACACCGCGTATCTTAGCCGCTCCGCTGACCGCGTAATAGATACGGTCGTACTGGTCTGAGGCAAGGAATGATCGAACCACGTCGACATCGCTATCCCATGTCAGCCAACCGGAATTGTAAGGGAAGATAGATATCTGATCGGCATCGAGTCCGGACTTTTCAAGACCAGTTTCCTTGATGGCGCGGAGATTGCCCGACAGTAGATCGCAGTTCTCTGCGACCTGGGCTTGGCTGTCGCCAAGGAGCCTTTTTGCTACTCTGGGTACAAGCCCCTCGAAGTTGATGATCTGTAACTTCAATCGCCATCTCCCTACCTGTTGATTCGATAACCATTGAGCGACATGTTCAGATTATCAGGATCATCTGCCGCGCCTGAGTACCAAACATTCCTAGATGGTCCTAGCGCGATCCATCCGATAGCACCCGTGCGATAGATACCACTGTTCCCCATAACTCCACCGTTGGTATTGATCATACCTGGAGCTAAGTACGCCGCCTCTTGCGAGGTGATCACTACCGATATCAAATCATTGGCGTTGGTTATTAAGCTTGGCCCCGGGCCGTTGTTCAGATTAACCAATGCTTCTTTTGCATTCGCGGGCAGATAGTAGGAGGACGCCTGTGTCGTTGGGTTGGTCCACAGTCCCGTGGTCGCCATCGCTTGCCCCAGCCAGAACCATCCACTCCCGAAAATATAATCACCGTTATTATACGAGAAGGGCCGGATGGTGCTTGTCCCACTACTAGAGTAGATCGCGCTGATTGTTCGGTTGGTCTGATAGTACCAGCCCGCCAGCGCGGTATTATATGCTGGGACATTTGTCGTATCGACGAGAGCTATGTTTGTCGGGTAGACCGATGATCCATTGTTGATATACAAGTAATGGACAGCTTGCGTTGTTGTTAAACTAGTCATGTTGTGCGCCTGCTCCGACAACTTAAAATAATTACCGTTGCAATACCCATCGCCAGCGGTGACGGTAATGGAAGTCGAAGAGAGGTACCGAGGATGGCATCCCGCTATGTAGCTCTGCGCCAACACACCTACGTTAGTGTCTAGCACGGCGGCCTTGATCCAGTTAGTTCCATCCTCGTTCATGAGTAAATCATCAGTGCCATCGATGTCTAGGTTAGCGTATCCAGTCGAGACGTTGGTCATAGCGTTGCTCAGGGCAGAAGTTAGCAAATATACAGACGGCACATTCGTCAAAATACCGTCGCCTATGCTGAATCGGCCCTGATCGCCCCAGGATGGCCAACGATAGACCATATCGCATGAACCGGTAGCAGTACCCAAACCCGTGAAGATCGGCCAGTCAGCGGCCACCAGCGGATTGTTGGTAAAGGTCATTACGATTCCGGTACTCACATTGAACGGGCAGCCGGGATACATGATTAGCGTGATATTCGTCGTGAAGCTGACATTCGTGTTGATCGTCCACGCGCCGCCATCGATATGCATACGCACCTTCCGAGAAGTAGGCAGGCTTGTGATCAGGTTTGTCAGTTCATACGCAACCAAGTTTGTACCACTGGCAGTATAGTTTCGGGCAAAGATATCAGTCGACGCCGTTCGAGCGCCACGCTGTGCAAGTGCAGTTGTACCAAGAATCAGGCAGAGAACTACAGCCACCCACCCGATGAAGAATCTCTTGAATTTGCTCATTGTTATGTCCCCACCGTAATAGCCGCGCTCACGTTTGTCTTGACGATATATCCCCACAGATACCACGTGCGCGAAGTGTCGTTGTTCTTGAAAGTGATTGACGCATCGCCACTCGAATCGGTGTCACCTTCCCATTCGTTCTTCTCTTGATCTGTTGGTAAGTGAAGCGACTGTGTTGGGTCCGTTGCGCTATCGCTCAACCAGAACCGGTAATGGTAGAAGCCGGCCGTAAGCACATCGATCGTGATGACCGTAGTGATACCGGTGACCACGGGAGTAACAAGGGCGTCCTGCTGCTCAACCGTCAGCACCTTAACCTTAAATCCAGTCAATTCGTCACCACATGGCCTCATAGTAATCTCCTAACTCACATCGCCGAATTCAGGTTTAAGGTCCACCGTCATGATATTCAGTGCCGTTTCAATCAGTCCGTTTTCTGTTTTGTAAAATTCCAGCTGGTACGGCCCTTGGTCATAATCGAGGCCCCCAGCAGGCACCTCGAATTTGACGATGCCATCGGCAGGCTGCTCCTTGGTGCAGGTGACCTCCCACAGACTCTCGTCCTCGTTATGCAAACGGAACTTCATCTTGACAGTCGTTGCGCCCGCACTCACATCTACAGCCTTATTATTATCGCCCGGACGATACAGGACAACCCAACGGACGGGGCGATCGTTCTGTCTCCATGTGAAGTCTGCCATGATTAACCTCCGAGCTGTCTTGTTTTGCTCTTATACTTACGCTTAACCTGGATGCGCGCCTTATTCAGATACAGATTGTAATCAGCCTTAGCCTCAGCTGCGCCAGCGGGATCCGAGTACTTCCGGCCTTTCTTGCTCTTCAGCGAGTAAAGGGTCCGCGCTACGATCGGGTCATACCAGATATTCAGGAACCACTCAGCGAAGTCGCTCTTGTTCCACGGCCACGCTTCCATCTTCGGAACGAGCACAACGTCAACCTCAAGGCCGTTGGTTATGTCCTCTGCGGGTTCGATAGTGGTTTCGAGCGTGATGGTCTCGGGCTGAGTGAACTCATAGTCACTTGCATTCTGGACCACGCCTTTATTACCAAGCGCAATGTTGGCCTCTGAGTTTATCCTGACCTCTTTGACCTGAATGATATTGGCGCAGTAATCAATGACTACCGGGTACTCGACGACGTCCTCGCGGATATTGATACTTGGCAATGTCTCAACCCATGCCTTTGAATCCATGCAGAACCGCCGTGTAGCCTGCCTGATAGTCTGCTTAAGAAGCGGGTCCGAAACCATAGGCAGGTCCGTAATGAGCATCTGCTTGTAATCTTCGTAGCAATCGAAATTTCCGCTGGTAACCATTATGCTTCAGCCTGCCTCTGCTTATTGTGGAATTCCGTTACGGCCATGTTCCCGGACTCTTCAGCGTCCTGTGATAGAATCCTGGCACATACGAATTGAATGAGCGGGTTGACGTACTCGTCAATGACGGGGATATCCTCATCGGCCTTGACGATTTCGGCGGGCGCAGTTGTGACTATCTCGCTGACGAAGAACGCTTCTGGAACATTGGCCCAGAGCCAGCGTAACCCATCAGAGATATTGCGGAAGAACTCGCTATCGGCCCAGCGATACTTGCCGGCCGCATCCGCGACTTCGTCCTGCACCTGTTCCCTGCACCGTGTGATGAAGAGATTTACCTTCATCGACTCCCCCTTCAGAGGGACACCATCGTCTCAATCAAGTCTATGCTGGCTGTTTTACACCAGCTGCATGCCTCGCCTGTTCAGCCGCTTTGATGTTCTGCGCTGTACCGGCGGCAACCATCGTGCGGTATTCCGCATAGGTAGCCTCGCCATCTTTGCTGTAAGGGAAGAACATATTGTATCCTTCGATCTTACGCTTTTCACCCTCAACCTGAGAGTAGACGGGGTATACGCCGTGGTCTGCACACTCGAGAAATCTCCGGGGCAACGGTATCCGCTTGCCACGAACAATCTGCAATGTCTCGCCATTAACGCTCAACGTGACATAGACAGGCTCGTGAGTATGTACTGCTGACTGGAATGTAACCCAGAAGCATTGCTCATCCGCTGCCTTCTTGCCCTTGTTCGCGCTATTATCGACGTGACGCAACGGCGCTTCCGGGGGCGGGTCGCCCTCGACCCGATCTTCTTCGGGTATATACTCGCCCTCGCCACCAATCGACTTCGCCGGTCCCGTGACCTGGTTCTTGACGATAACAAACTCGGCGG
>Ga0307928_10004596_pt1 | contig 10451 bp, 8 predicted proteins | sample AceLakmetagen232_FD_201815 | JGI IMG/M metagenome (GOLD analysis project Ga0307928, IMG submission 201815) | Saline water microbial communities from Ace Lake, Antarctica - #232 | ecosystem: Environmental > Aquatic > Non-marine Saline and Alkaline > Saline | place: Antarctica: Ace Lake...
CAAGGCTATACGCGAGGTGATTGTGCACGCACTCACCGTGATGCTGCCTAACCAGCTACTCAACGCGAACAGCACGCCCGAGCAACGTGCCCTCTACCAGGGCCTGATGAATTATGTTCTTCCCGAACAGGAGGAGTTCATGCATATGCGGGTTGGCAAGAGCGAGCTGGAACTGCTACGCGGGCAGACACTGCGTATTGCCCGCGAGAGCGAGGAGTTTCCCTGCGTATGGATCGCGGGTGAACCGAGCACACTCTTCAAGTTCCCGCGTGCGGCCGCACCACTCGTACTGAGGATGTATCGTGACTTGATGCTCAAGTTCACCACACAGTACGCAGGTAATAAAAGTATGTTTGCGCTCTGGAACGAGTATTTCGAGTCACTGCTGTTCCCGATGCAACGGGCTGATGTTGATGTGTTAACACTACACAGCGACCAGGAACTGATTACAGCTCACTTCGCCGTGAGTCACCCTGACATGGGGTTTCACGACCCGATTGACACGTCGGCGTTCAAGATTGACGGGACTGGCTTCGAGGAATTACTGGATACCGATGAGTAAACACTACGATATTATCTGGGACGACTGCTCGCTGAGCGTTACCGGTCCACCGAATCTCGCACTCAAGAACGCACTAACCTACACGGCCAAGAGTCTGGAACAACGGTCTGACCGGCCGTGGGAGCGAGCAGTAAAACGCCGCCGTGAGCGTATATTCCACGAGGAAAAGCCTACGAGCAGCACACGCACCTACCTGACCTTTCAGGGAGTGTTGGACCTGGTGCTGCGCACGCTTATCATGGAGGGTTGTATCACCAAGTTGGTCGATATGCGCGGGAAGTTTCCCGAGCCACGTCTGGACCGGATGCACGGCTTCCGTTTCTCACAGGAGCGCTTACTCCGTGACGCGCTCGCAAAGGGGCGTAGTGGTGTGGTCAAGGCACCTACCCGTTACGGTAAGACCGCAATGATCTGTAACACGATTAACGCATTCCCGGGCATGAAGATTGCGATCGTAGCGCCCGGGGTTGACCTGTTACCACAACTGGAGAGTGCTGTGGAGCACTACTGTCCCGGGCGTGAGGTACGTGGGATCTATTCCGGGTCTCGCCACCGCGTACCGAGTGATGATGTCACGGTATGTTCGGTAGACTCGATTGACAAGCTCGACCGCGAGGGTACGCGTTTGGTGCTGGTGGATGAGCCCCATGTGGTGGCCACCGGCCCACGCGCGAGTGCACTGGCACAGTTCAGTAATGCACGTATGCTGGCCTTTGGTGCAACCACCGAGGGGCGTTGGGAGGGTAATGACATCATGATAACCGGGCTGTTTGGTCCGGTGCTGTCTGAGATTACCTACCCCGAGGCGGTACAGGAGGGAGCAATTTGTCCGATCGAGGTCAAGTTTATCCGTGTCCCGTTCAAACACTTCCCGGTCGGCACACGTGCCACAGCCTACCGTAAACTTCATGAACACCCTAACTACCTCTCCACGATACGAGAGATCGACCAAAAGATTCCCGCTGATTGGCAGACCCTGTTCTTTATTTCGAATGAACGACAGGGTGAGACTATCACGGAGAACGTGTCTGGCTCCACGCTAGCCATGGCTAAACTGATGAAGAGTGCCGCCGAGCGGCGCGAACTGTTCGAGAGACTCAAGCGGGGTGACATAAACCGCTGTGTGTGCTCGAACATATACTCGACCGGCGTGACCATTGATGGTGTACGCTGTGCGGTAAACTGCGCCGAGGGTGGCGCCAACATCTTGAGCATCCAGAAGCCCGGCCGTTTGGCTGAGTTGAAGGAGGGCAAACGCGCAGGCTATATGATCGACTTCCTCTTTGAGGTTACCGGTGGCGAGGAGCGGTATGAACATACACCGAGTAATCGTCGTATGTGGAGCCTGGTAACAGGCGACTGTCGCGCACGCATCGAGTCATACCGTGACAAAGGTTACAGCGTTGAGGTCCTGGACTCGGTGTCCGACCTCGAACTAACATAATATTAACGAAAGAAATTTTTAATGAGTAATACCGAACAATCCATGAACGACCATTTCGATATCGAAATGATGAACGAGCACTTCGATGAGGAATTTATCGAGAGTCTCTTTGACGAAGATATGCAGCGCAAGCTGTGCACACCCGGCATCTTTGATGACCGGGTGGAGGCTATGGCGGATGTTTTCGGGGAGGACCCAGAGTCTGATAGCGTGGAACAATTCTACCGTCCTACACCAGGAAGTCTGGAGGCACAGGGGTTCTCTGTGGTAGAGCGCCCGTGAAATTTTATTTCAGTGCACCGCTATAATCTGTTTGACAGTCGAATAACTAAACGATTTTTTCTGCACTATGCCTAGCCCTATTACATGTGCAAGAAACGTTTTTTCTGTCGTAGAGCGCGACCCAACCTCTAATGAAGAGGTTGAGCTGGTCGTGTTCCAGGATGATAAAACAGGTCGTTATTTCGCTATAGATAATTCCTACCTGATCGATGAAGATCCCCAGATTGTGCCCTCTCCGTTTGGACACCGTGTGGAGCTCACTGACGAGACAGCAGACTGACTATGGAAGTGAGCGAGGTGGAGGTTGACCAATTAGGTCACCGACTACGCTCCCTGTACGCACGCCGTCGTGCCCTGAACAAGCCAAACTATCGACCCAGTCGTAAGTTTGACCTTGATGATTGGCGGGCCGTGGCACGCATGGTTCTGGTTAATAACGCAGATCCTATAGATTGGATTGATGCCGCGTTTGAGTTTAACACCCTACCAAATGGCCCGTTCGAGATAGTCCTTAAAGGGCCCAAGATGCTGGCCACCTACAACCAGTACCGCGTCAAGAACGCAGCTGGTGAACCCAAGGGTGTGATAAAGAACTATGTGGATGATGCATTCCGGCGCCTGAGAAGGATGTTGGAACTGAATCGCCGGCTACCAGAGAGCGAACAAAAAACGGACGAAGAAGTTATTCTCGACCCATGGAATCGTATCCGACCGTTTGTGGCTGTTGTGGCTATACCGGATAGCGAAAAAATTCGAGAAAAGTTCTTGAAAAGCGCAAAATCATTTGTAAGGACATCACCAGTGATACTTGATGCAATATATGAGAATGGGTTCAGCACCACGGTGTTGACCGAAGAAGACCAAACAGGGGGGCAGTATGAGGGATAAGGAGAAAGCTAATCAAAAAGAAGAGATAGCTAAAGCCTTGGTACTAAACAACTTGGACTGGATCGAGGAGGGAATTATGTATTGTTCAATGCGCGACCGTGCATTCTGGCTACAGAACTGTCGCGGCCTGGTGAACACTGTGGATGGTAAGGCTGAGTTTCAGGACTTTACCAAGCCCACACATAACCTTCTGTACAACCTGTCCAACGGGTTCCACGAGTCGGTGTCCTCGAGTGATAAACCCCCCGAGATGAGCAAGGAAATTATTATGAACATGCTCATGACAGAACTCCAGGCCCAGCGAATCACACAGGATGACTTCCGTGCGGCCGGCCAGGAAGTTAATGAGGCGTGGTCCCACGACCTCGCTACGTTCCGAAATTTCTGTGAGATTGCGGTACCACGCTGGGTGAACCGCAAGCGTACGGTGTTCCTGTCCTCCAAGGCTACCGTACAACGTGGGACCGACGCACGGGACCTGCTGGACCAGCTGCGACGCGTGCAGGACAGCACCGATAGTCGCGTGGCCCACCCTACCAGCTCGTTCGACGACCTGCTGGTAGATGGGCACGAGGACAAGCCCACGGTAAAGACCTACCAGTGTAATGCAATCCCCTCACTCAACTTCAGTTGGGGAGGTGGGTTGGTACCCTCACAGTGTGGACTGGTTATATGCCCGAGTAACGGGGGCAAAACTGTTCTGTCCAATCAACTCGGTTCCGACTGGGGTCTGGATGGTTATAACACGCTGATAGTGAGTACCGAGCACACGGTGGAAGAGATGTTCGTACGGCAGTTGAGCTGCAACTGTGAACTAGACTTTACCCGGCTGGCTACGGGTTACCGTGCCTCGAACTTCAATGACAGGGAGAATGCAAAGATACATTCATTCGTCGAGCGGATTAACCGCCACATGCGCATCGAGGATATGCGGGATAACCCGTTATCTCTGGGTGATGACATTGCCGGCCTGATCACGCGGTTGCGAGACCGCGGTGAGTTCGATACGCAGGTGCTGATTGTGGACTGGCTGGGTGGTAATGCCCATGAGTCTATGGAAAGCTCTGCGCTGAGCACCTACCTGATGAATACCCTGAAACTGATAAGGGACCAGTGTCATGCTACCGGCGTTGCCGGTATGGTGATGGCACAGGCCCACCCGCTCAAGGTGCGTGGTAAGAAACGTCTGTCCGCGACGGACAGTGCGTGGTGTAACACGCTACACACCTATGCGGACTGGGGGTTTGGTGTGAGCCTGCTGGAGAAAGAGGATAACGAGGCCGAGGAGGATGGGAATGCGTTCTCGCGTGATAACGCCAAGGCCGAACAATTCTTTAACTTCTTCAAGACCCGTAACGCACCGAGTGGTGCATTCAAGGTGGTGCGTGACTTCAAGTTTCAGCGGTTCCAGCAACCGGCTGACCTATCGGGGAGCGGCGCACACACACCGGGACAGGGCCTACTCGCCAGACGATGACCTCCGAGAGCATCCCAAGGGGATACCAGGCAATGATGAATAGCGTTACAGAGATTCAGCAGCAGGTGCAGGGTGTCACACTACACCAACTGTGTGCACACATCACAGAGGGATCGTGGGGCGCCGGAGAGGTGCTTGCGACCCTTCTAGGGGTGTGCACCGACCCACGCATCACCGCGTGGCGTGAGCACGCCCTGGAGGGCGCTGAGCCACGCACGTGTATGCTTCTCACGAGCGAGGCGGTAAACTTCCTCTTCGGAGGTAAAAGTATTCGCCGTCCGCTAGAGAGCCTGGAGAAGCGACGGTACCTGCGGTACGGGCCCTGCCGTCATAGTGGTGCCTCGGCGCGTGCCATCTACTTCAAGTTCAACAACATAAACGAGGCCATTCTCAACGCGGCCGCGGAATGGTTCGACCCGCGTAACGCCCGGAAAAAGGTGGCCGGCGCCAAGCTGGCACGCTGGCTGCAGCGGGCTGCGCCGCAGACCGTGCACACCACGGGCTTCTGGTGTCTGGCCAGCGGTGCACTAGCACGTGCCTGTGCGCGTGACTTCGAGAGTACCCTGACGCTGGTGGATACACGCATGCGCGGTCGTAGCAATCGTTACGATTTCCTACGGGACTTGCGAGCACTGGACCCGCGCCATGCAGTGGCGCGGTGTAATGAGCCGCTCGAGTACACCTGGTCCCCCTTTCGGGAGCGGGAGCGACACCTGTCCGAGCGTGTGCGTGATACGTTATTCACCTTCCAGACTGTGGACAACCCCGAAGAGGACCGCCGGTGGGTTGGTTCCAGTAATGAGGACCGCCTCGCCACGCAGATGCACCTGCAGGGTCGGCTAAACCTGGTTGACCTACAGTTTGTGGGTGTGGCGATCAAGCTACTACGTGGGGGCGAGGGACTGGACGGGTTCCACAACCTGCGCGTGGTGGTGGACAGCCTCAGCGATGCCAGCAATACCTGCTGGGACCTGCTGGGTTGGAGTACACCGGACTACGGCTGCTCGGACGAGCGGGCAGCACGATTAACACATTTGTTACTCAACTACTTTACCACGCTCGGCTGGATCGAGCAGCAGCTCAATGCGCGGCGGAAGAACTCCGAGGCGCTGCTGCACAGTATGGTGGTAAAGAATGGGGGGTATGGTGGTATCACCAACCTGCTGAACCTGGGGCTGTTCCTGAACATATTCCCGGGCGAAATAGCGCTGGTGAGGAAGTACCTGCACTTGCGACCGGCGCGGGCGGGTAATAACGAGTCTGCGTTCGCCGAGTCTAAAGCACTCAGTGAACTGGACCAGAAAATATACACCGCGCTCGTACCCGCGGTAATTAACCTAGCAAAGGGCGAGAAATAATGCTGAAAGCAACCGATAATATTGAAGACACTATCAGTGACATGGTAGCGAAGGAGTCCAAAGAGGACTCACACAAACTCGGTTTCGGCAACTTCAGCCTGACCGAGGACCAGAGGCGGTTTGTCAACCGTATGGTAGCACTACATGGCGGTGGTCTGCTGTTCCGCTCCAAGAGTGGCACGATCGAGCTACAGATAGCCGACCCGCGCCTGCTCGAACAGGATGGGGACAAAGAACTCGCCAGCCGCCACCTCTACATAAATGTGGATAAGGTGGTCAAGGAGCACTTCTGGTACGCGGCCCGCTGTGTGAAGGACGGGCACGTATACGACGTACGAACCCTGCTGAGTATGCTACCACTCGAGCAACGCTTGGGGAACATACCGCGGAGCAAGATCAAGCGACGAATCAGCTATATCGATAAGTTGAAGTTTATGGTGCGTGACGAGAACGGAAACCTGGTACCACCGGGGCCCGGGCAGTGCACACCACTAGATCAGCTTGAGCCTGACCACCCTGCAATCGAGTATGTACGAGGCCGTGGATTCGAGCCCGCGCGACTGGTAGCACAGTTCAGTGCCGCGTTCTGTGATGAGGAAAACTCTGCGATCGGTTACAAGCGTTTACCTGGCGGGTTCACCGCAACACCACAGGGACGTATCGTGTTCTTTATCAACCAGTTAGGCGTTTGCCGAGGTTGGCAGGCACGGCAACTAGATCGTAAAATAGATGACCGCTTCGAGATGTGGCATCCCTACGAGAAACGCTGGGCCCATGTGGCCAACCGCGTGGAGGACGCGTGGCAGATGCTGCCACGTTATGATGGTGAGCTCGTGAACAAGGGCAGCACTGCGCTACTCAAACAGAAGTATGTGATCGGGGTGGGTGTGGAGAAGTCCACCACTCTGATGGGCTTTGATGCTGCGCGCGACTTCCAGGGCGATACTATTGGTATCGTGGAGGGTGTGCTGGACGCGGCCCGACTGGGCCCGCCCTTCTGTTCGATCATGGGGCTGCGCCTGAGCACCAACCAGGCGGCACTGATTGCCAACAACTTCCGGCGCGTGATAGCCGTTCCCGATAACGACCACACACCAGACACGGACCGTGAGTCTAACGCCTCGATATTCATCAGGGCTATACAGGACGGACTGGGTTCGCGTGGTGTCGAGATAGACATCGCACGTGTACCGATCCGTTACGAGGATGCGGGCGCACTGGACGTCGCTGCGGTTGCTAACTTCCGCAAGTACTGTAAATTAAACGATTGAACTTATGCAATGGAGAATTAAAAAACCGGGCATGCATAGGGCATGGTTACAACGCGTGGAGCGAAAATGGAACACCATAGCGACGCCTAAAACAGCTAACAAATAAAATTATGACAGACATCGAACGACAACATAACACAATGGTGCTGGGGCTCACCAAGAGCGGCACCGAATTAACCGCAACACTGCTGGCCACGGCCACACAACCAACCGACCTGACACAAGCCCTGCACATGATGCTCGGGGTGTGCGGTGAAGTTGGTGAGGTTGTGGAGCTGCTCGAGGGGTTCAAGACCGACAGCAAGAAACTCACACTCGAGCTGGGTGACCTGTTATTCTATCTGCGTGGCGTGGAGCAATATCTAGAGCCACACGAGATGACCACAATGGACTCGATCAGTGTGATGCCAGACCCACAACAAAACCCGGGACGTGTGCTGTACCAGACCAGCGGCGCACTTGCCGAGATGCTAAAGAAACACTGGGCCTACAATCGCGAGTTGGATGTGCCGGCGTTTGCCGCCTATCTGCGCCGGATGTACTCGGCCATCAAGACTGTTTGCGAGCGGGATCAGCAGGGCACGATGGACGAGATTTTTCGAGCAAACTACGAGAAACTGTCCACGCGTTACCCTGACTTAGAATACTCAGACCGGGCGGCGAATGAGCGCGTAGACCAGCAGCCGGAGAAAAAAAATAAGCGATAACACGCTGACTATTAACACGATCGGAGATCACGAAAACATAGTGATTGACGGTCACACGCAGTCCTCTAGACTGCACGGCTCTTAATATGGAAAAGCCTGATGAAAAATTACAGATAGAACAGTATATCGAGCAACATTGCGTATCGGATATACTACCTAAGTCGTTCTTAACCAAATACGTAGGAACACAACCCGCGTGGGGTTTTGATGGACTTGGCTACATTATTTACAAACGTACTTATGCCCGAAAAATCACCCCCACACTCACTGAGGAGTGGTGGCAGACCATCGCACGGTCGATCAACGGCGCCCAGAAGGTAGGCGCAAAATACACTGCGGAGGAGGCCCAGGAACTCTTTCACCTGCTGTTCCACCTGAAGTGTAGCTTTGCCGGACGTATGCTCTGGCAGCTCGGCACCTCTACAGTGGACCGTTTCGGAGCAAATTCATTACTGAATTGCTGGTTCACAAAGATTACGAAGCCGGAGGATTTCCTGTTCGTTTTCGAGAACCTGATGCTTGGCGGTGGTGTGGGCTTCTCGGTGCGCCGAGAGGACGTGCACGAACTACCACGCGTCAAGCCCGGTGTGGAGATCACACACAACGAGGACAAGGACGCAGACTTCATCGTTCCGGACAGCCGTGAGGGTTGGGTGAAACTGATGGAGCACGCGTTCAATGCCTGGTTCCGAACCGGCGAGAGCTTCTCGTTCAGCACCATCCTGGTGCGTGGTGCGGGTGAGCCCATCAAGGGGTTCGGCGGTACCGCCAGCGGGCCTGGTATCCTCTCCGAGGGTATCGGGCTAATCGGTAGTGTTATGCGCAAGCGTGAGGGTAAGAAACTCCGCAGCGTGGACGTGCTCGATGTGTGTAACATCATCGGCGCGGTTGTAGTTGCCGGGAATGTGCGAAGGTCCGCTATGCTGGCTGCCGGCGATCCGGACGACTTTCTGTACATCCGTGCGAAGAATTGGAGTACCGGTAAAGTACCGAACTGGCGCTCCAACAGCAATAACACCCTGCAAGTTGATTCATTCAATCAGATCAGCGACGAGGTCTGGAACATCGGGTACGAGGCCTGCGCGAAGACCGGAATGGCCAAGGGAGAACCCTACGGCTTCTTCAACCTGAAACTCTCGCAGGAGTATGGACGTATCAAGGATGGGCCACTCAAAAAACGTGACACCTGCGAGGGTGTTAACCCGTGCGCGGAGATCACGCTCGAGGATAAGGAGTGCTGCAACCTGGTCGAACTCTACCTCAACCGTATCGAGAGCGAGGAGGAATTAAACCGTTGCGCACGGCTCCTGTACAAGGCGCAGAAAGCAATCGCTTCGCTGCCTTTCATTCACGAAGAAACTAACAAAGTCGTGCGACGAAATATGCGTCTTGGTATGGGCGTAACCGGTATCACACAGGCGATGCACAAGCTCGACTGGCTGGACCGCTGCTACACCAACCTCCGCGAGTTTGACCGCGAGTGGAGTCGTGAGAACGGCTGGCCTGAGAGTATCAAGCTTACTACCGTGAAACCCTCCGGCACCCTGAGCCTACTCGCAGGCTCCAGCCCAGGCTGTCACCGTCTGTACAGCAAGTACTTCATCCGCCGCGTACGAATCGCGTCCAATGACCCGTTGGTTAAACTATGCGCCGATGCTGGCTACCCGAGTGAGTTCAAACGGAACTTTGACGGTACCGAGGATCGTTCTACGGTTGTGGTATCCTTCCCGTGCAATTCGGGCGGTGCCGAGATGACCGAGGACACGGGTGACGTGATTGAGCAACTGGAGCTGGTGAAACGCTTGCAGAGTGTGTGGGCAGATAACGCCGTGAGTGTTACCGCCTACTACAATACCGAAGACCTGTCACGCCTCAAGGAGTGGATGCGCGATAACTTCCAGGACAACCTCAAGAGTGTTTCATTCCTGCTGCGCCACAACCACGGCTTTATACAGGCACCACTCGAGACAATCGACGAACGCACCTACCAACAAATGATTAGCCGTGTGCGTCCGATCAGTGAAATCACCTCGGACATCGGCTCGGAAGTACTCGAGGGACTTGAGTGCGAGGGTGGTGCGTGTCCGATAAAGTAACCGCCTGTCGTTACGAGTGTCACGCCGTCATCTCGTTCGGCGAGAGACGTTGTGGCGGCTGCGGCCGCCCCACCGAGCTCATTACTCGTTGGAGTCAGCTAACATCGGAAGAGCGCGCCAGCGCACTGGCACACGAGACCAAACGCCTGCAGAGATTGCGGCACAGAACAAGGAGAAAAACTATGAAATATCCAGTAATAAACAGTACCACAAACACTTAGAGATAGATGGATTGGACTAAAATAACAAAGGGCGCTGGAGACAGCGGCAAAACCGACCTGCTATTTATGCGCGGGGTACCCAAGAGCGACCCGGTGTTCCGGGTGCTCAGTGCACTCGAGCTTGCACACATCTCGATCGCTTCGG
>Ga0307928_10004597_pt1 | contig 10451 bp, 16 predicted proteins | sample AceLakmetagen232_FD_201815 | JGI IMG/M metagenome (GOLD analysis project Ga0307928, IMG submission 201815) | Saline water microbial communities from Ace Lake, Antarctica - #232 | ecosystem: Environmental > Aquatic > Non-marine Saline and Alkaline > Saline | place: Antarctica: Ace Lake...
AAGGCCGATATCCCCGTTCTCATAAAAGATGTAATCTTCGTACTCTCTTATACTGTCTTCATCATATATCTTGAGGTAGCTTCCAATAGGATTTGTTCGTACTCCTTCAGCCAACGCTGTTCGAAGTCCAAGAAGGGCGTCATATTTCGCTTGCTTTGTACTATACCATCCTGGTTTTTTAGTTCGTTTCTTATTCTTTGTACGTGTAACAGTGTCGATATAGACAGCCCCATATCCATGCTTTCTTCGTCTTGTATCAAATGAACCACCCGGACCATTGGCCTCCCAGATCAAGAAAGGTTGACCACAGTGGCCGCCGATCCAGTAACAGAGAGCTATGACTTGGTCACAGAACTCCGCAGGAGGAAGTTGAGAGTTAATATACATCCCAACGCATTCCCTAGTATTTACATCATACACTTTGGCTACTGAGTTAGATGCACCAGTACCAAGTGATATATCGCACGATACTATATAGTTATGAGTTTGGATAGGTCGAGCATCATTTAGCTTACCCCACCACCTGAATCTCTTGTGTCCGCCATTTAGTACGAACTTCGGACTTTGAATTTTACCTCTGGGATCGAGGAGATAGTCTATTTCGCCCACATACTTAGGAGGTCGTAGGAACTCTGTTCGCAGGGATTGTAAGACGCGGTGATCAAAGAAGTTATCGCCAGCACCCGCAGGGTCCATATTAATGTTCTGGGCCACGTCTCTAGGATCTCGCCTAGCAACTTCACGGTCATACCACAGACTATGCCACCAGTCGGTCCCATCAGCTACGAACTTGAATTGCTCGAATAGCTTACTATCTGCGTCTGTTAGAAGTTCCTTCTCTAGTGTTGACAGCTTAAATGTATCACCTTCAATGTGCTTTAGTAACGGTTTGTAGTATTCCTTATCAAGGATCTTAATTTCATCTATTTCGGGAGACTTATATAGCCCCACCATCTTTTCAGGGTTCTTCCACCACGGCAGAACAATGACCTGGCACTTGCCGCTAAACCGCAAACGAGCGAAAGGATGTCCACGTCCGTAAAAGTGTGTAGAGTTGTACAATACACAATCACTAACATCGGCCACAGACTCACGTATATTCTGGGCGAGTTTGTGGTCCACACGACCAAATTCATCAAGCAGAATAGCAGTACGACGATCACCAGCTCCAAAGTTTTCATTAGTTGATTCGCCAATTAACACACTCCCGTTATCTGGATTCACACACTGCATGTGGGTCTTCTCAAAACGTGGTCTTAACCAAGCTGGTAAGGTTGCAAGACCATATAAGAACTTATGAAACAAGCACTTGTGGTCGCCAGCTATAGTAAAGTCTGACCTAATCATAGTAGAATGGTCGACATACTCTTCTTTTCTTGACCCTACTAATAGTGCACATTCCTCTTGAAGCATCCAAAACAACAGAAACGTTTTAGTGATAATTTCAGTAGCACCTTCATCACGACTCTTATCTATTAACAAGTCATTTCCGTATTTGATTGCGTCTGCTATATGGCTCACAGCATCGACCTGAGACGGTCTCAAGATAAAAGGTAGATTACGCTCCCCAGGCTTATTACGCGGGTTGTAAGTCCACATTGAACTGCTGAACATAATCGGCGGAAAGGCTAAACACATCTGTTTGTATACTTCCTGTGCCACTCGATCCTGTGCCAATAGTGCATGAAGGTCTTGTCGGAAGGGTATATTCTCTACCACGTTTGTTGGTATTACTTTGTAGAAGTCTTCCGGTGTCGTCAAGTTTGTGAGGACAGATCCCATTCTTACCCTTCGCTAAATTACAATTCATACACAGCGTCTGAAAACCCGCAGGGTAGTTATTCTTTTGTAACCAGCGATAAAAGGTTCTACCGCCTACACTGCCTATTTCCCGTCTGTGTTTGCTGCCGCCACCGTGTATATGATCAATAGTTAGGAACGCAAGTTCTGATTCACCGCAACATTGACACACGCCGCCATAGTGATCCATCACGTCCATCTTAATAGCCCTAGAATACTGCCCTGTGTACTCTTTTCTCTGTGGCGTATGATTGTATTTGTTATGATACTCTTTATAATATTCCCGATTACGCTCTCTGAAGTCATATTTACTAGCATTATAGCCAATTTTCCTACATTCATCGGAACAATACGCCCTACTGGTCTTTGCTACGAACATTGTTGGGCAAATCTTGCACTTTTTCATCTTTTCGCTCATTATCTATTACCTTTACGTCAATCTTTTTCCTATTCTCGGCCATTTCCATCAATTTACCGCCAAGTTCCGCTATCTGATCTCTAGTAATCTCCACATTTGTACTAATCGAGGTTTCCTTCTTATTGACCTCTACCTTATGTACACTCTGGAATTCATCTCCCATCCTATTACAAAGGAGGAAGATCGCTAGATTTGGCTCCGGCTTCTGGAATTTCTTAGTGACAGTTTTCTTGATTAACTCACCAGAGTGGTCGTACTGCTCGGATACTTCGTCATATTCGAATCCACACGCACTTTTATACGCTTGGGCTACTAGGTTGATATCAGCCATATTACGACCTATAGCAACAGCCTCCTTAGCATCAGGGTTATTGGCTACCATATTCTTAATGTACTGGCGTTTGTCACCTAGGTGCCCGAGTATCATACCCAGATCCGCCTGCGACATCCCAAGAGCCGTTAGGTTTTGGAGTACCGGAAGGATGTTAGGATCGTACTTAGTACCACGTTTAAGGGTGAACTTACGAGGTGCATCAGCATATCGGTCATTATTCTTATTAGCCACGTACTTCTCCGTCGTTATAACAAATTAACTACCGCAGTAGGAACATGGATGTGAGTACCAATACCCGGCGAATATGGAATGAGCCAATTGGATAGATTAAGTCAGATGATAAGAGTATCATCCTTATCTCAGTTAGCTTACGTTGACTAGATAGTAAGCTTTAAATGTAGTTTACTTGTATGTCAGAACTAATAGGTTAGTCTCTACTATTAAAACGTTTTCGAAGACGTGACCAGGTGGTGTAAAATAGTAAGAATATTAAGTGACACCGGTAAACCCTTACGTGACAGTACTTTATAGGTGAAAAAAGAATGAGATAAATGTGCTAGTGACCTTTTGGGAAGTAAGTTGTAGGTGTATAGAGCTGTTTCTGAGTCAATATCAATGATTTAGTATGTCACAATATACGTTATCCATACTTATATAATATATATTATTTTGTAGGTATAAGGATTATTAGCTCAGTATCAGTATAGTTAGTGAGTCACGTGTGACAAACAAAAGCTTACTACGACTTACTAGGATATGAAATATCCATAACAGCGTAGGAATTGAATGTCTTTACTTTTATCCACCCCACAATTACATATTATACTCGGACGTGCTTAACCTCCCCTCTAAGTCCTTTACTGTTCGAACCGACCACCCCCTCGTACCTAGCCTACTTTATACATTAAGCTATACATAGACCTATAAGCTTGTAGTACTACATGTACATAGGCCTATGCTTAGTATGAGTACATACAGTGCTCACACACACATAGTAAGGGGTTATGGGACTGAAGTAGCACTGCTACTCTATACATGTTAGTATGCCTCTATTGTCCTTAAACCTAGTGTCAGTATAGACTTAGGCTATCTCTGCGATTCTTTTTAATTAATTCTCTTCCAATTGTTTGCACATTCACAAATAAACGCGTAAACTATAAGGGTCAAGACGACACGAACAACAAAATGGATACGCATGTTTAACAACTAAATAAGAGCCAAAATGGTACGCTAGCGAAAGCTAGTCGATACTAGGTGAGTAAGGTCTAGACCCTTACATATAGACGCTAAGTACCCAATAAGCATAGGGGTATTGGCAGTGCAATACTGCCTAGTGTCTTTAATAAACATTATTAATCTAAAGGGGATTAAATGGATGATATATGGGATTACCTAGAACAATGTGATTTGGCAAATGAGTTTGTTCCAATGCGAGAACTAAATAAGACACTAGACTCTCATGGTGTTTTAGAACGTGATGGATTAGAGTCTAAGCCTACTTATGAGGAACTATACTTATGGTTAGGTTATTAACAGTAATACTACTATTTAATTAAAGGATATTGTATGGATAGACAATACGTAAATCTGATGTTAAAAGAACAAACTAAATTAATGGACGAAAGAGAAAACATAAAACTAAAAGCTATTGAATTATACAATAGTTCTACTCATATTGTAGGTGCATTAAAAGAACTTCTAATACATATAGGGGATTAATAACTATGTTTACAGTATGGTCTGAAGGTGAAAAACATACAATAATGTCTAATTATTGGTCTGTAGATGGTAATGGCTTAAGGTTTTACCATGATAAGATCCATACAACCGCCAAGGCATGGTTTATTAAATGGTCTTACTTTATTAAGGAATAACTAATGAAACGTGAAATACTTATTTGTGCTTTTTGGGTGTTCATAGCCCTGTGCTAGTCAATTCATTCATACCTATATCAAATTGTTACTTAAACTACTTTATTACTTCTTAAAAGGAAAACAATTATGTTAACACAAACTACTTCAGCCACAACAACAAACATTCCTGCGACACACATTATTGAATCAAAGTCAGATAAGTTCAAACGTCTCGGTACGCAACGTGTTATCAATGCACTAGCCAAGATTAGGCTAATTAGCAATCTAAGTGGTCCAGGTTATGAGTACACACCCGAACAATCGGATCAAATTGTCCTTGCACTACAATCGGCAGTAGACACGGTAAAAGCTAGTCTCAATGGTGTTGTCAAGACTGAATCAGAATTCACATTGTAAGCTAAATATGCAACATAGGATTGTAGGTCAAATGCTGATATTACAGTAATGCTTACAATCCCTTGTTCTGTATTTTGAAGTGTGGTTGTTTGTAACATATCATCGGTTATACATAGGTGATTTGGGAACACAAGACAATTAAATGTGTGGTCAACTACACTTCATATTTAAACAAACTATACTTAAACAAAGGGGATTAACATGTTCAATAAGTATGATAGTTACAACCAAGGTGTTAAAACAGAATTAGACTCACTTGACCTTGACGCTATGTCGGAAGGTCAATCAATCCGTGCCTCATTACCATATCGTATTGGTAAAGCAAAGGAATACAAGAAAGACCAAACATCAGGAAAATCACCTAGTTGTGCTAATGGACGTGCTAAAGACCGTATTGAAATGATAATGAGGGCGTTTAAGACGCATTTCTAAGCGAAACGCTAGTGGTGTAAATTCTAGGGGTAAATAATGTGGGTATTGCCTTTCTTAGTATTCTGGTTAACTATGATTGTGTTAGTATTGTTATTCTTAAATGAGTTATTTAATTAAGGAATACGTATTATGAAAATCTTGCGATTACTAGTAACAAAGAAATGCAACCGGGCATGTCCTGGATGTTGTAATAAACAGTATGACTTAGATAGCTTAGAGGTTGAAAGCGATTATACCGGATATGACTTGATTATACTGACAGGTGGGGAGCCTATGTTGTTTCCTGATCAGGTGTGCAATTTGGTTGATAACATTAGGAAAATGAACGATTGTCCTATATATATGTATACTGCCAATGTTACTCAAAAAGCATGGGTCTCATGGTTGGTTTTAAAACTAGACGGTTTGACACTAACATTACACGAGCAATCGGACGTTGAGCCATTTATTAGGTTAGTTAAATGTGTGGAGCATTTAAACTGTACAGACAAATCACTGCGATTAAATGTATTTAGCAATGTAACATTACCTAAAAAGGAGTTACTTGACCTCAGTTTATGGGAAGTCAAATCAGATATTGAATGGATAGAGGATTGTCCTCTTCCTGAGAATGAAACGTTCAAAAGAATAGATAATCTATTCTAATTAAGCGACTCGAAACACTATTTTGAAAGGAATTATTATGTCAGATTGTTATGCTTGTCAAACAGAAGGATGTCGGGAGCATTACCATGATGGTCCTGGTGGTAGAAATCAGTTTAGTTTCTTACGCCAACCAGACGATCCAGGAGGTATAGAAACTTTGTATCTAGGATTTGAACTAGAAGCAGAGTTTATAGATGGTGAGTACGATGATGACACGTTGTGTTCTGTAAACGATATTGTAAATGATAACATGCTGTTTAGTTCTGACGGTTCACTTCACCACGGTATGGAACTAAAGCATTTTCCTGCGACTTTTGAGTGGTACAATGCCAATAAAAATAGCATTGCTACTGTTTTACAAGATGCTAATGAAATATCACACACAGAACGCACCTGTGGTATGCATGTACATATGAGCCGTAAACCTTTTAGTACTCAGCAAATTGTAGATATTATAAAGATGTTTATTAACAATCGCAATAAGATTATTTTGTTTAGTAGACGTCACGAGTCGGATCTAATTGAGTGGGCTCCTATTAATGATAACGCATTACATGATTTTGAAAGTCGTGGTCAAACATATAAGTATAATGCTACTTCAGTAAATAGTAAAACTATCGAAATCAGGTTATTTGATGGTACATTAGACGTAGATGAAGTATACGCTAATCTAGAATTCTGTTATGGTCTGTATAATTATACAAAAGACGCAGGAGATTTACACGAGAACGAGTATCTAGAATGGGAACATTTCGCTAGCTATGTTACATCACATCCTGAAACATATCCTAATCTTATTAATAAACTACAAGAGGTGAACTTATGCTCAATTTAATCCTTTTATTAACAGGCTGTGTGTGTGTTTGTTATTATACATTGGTACTACGATATTTAGGAAAGGATTAACTTTATGTGTAAGTTAAGTCTATCAGCACAAAACTACATTAGCGATCTAGCTTTTGGATGTGGATGTCGAGCAGTAGGTAATTCGGACAATGCCAAAGCATATCGTTGGACTAAAGAGGTATTAATTAAGATATGGTTTATTATTAGTAGGAGTAGCGAATGTGCCTCATTATAGCCAAGCAACCAGGTAGTATTATCGAAACTGACTCGATTGAGTGGGGATGTTTGCTCAATGAAGACGGGTTTGGTTTTATGTATGTCAACGAGAACGGTTTGCAAATAGAAAAGGGATATCAAGATCAAGTAGAATTCATAGAAGCATTTAGGGCATTGGAAGAGAAATACCCGGATAGTCCGTTTGTTCTACATATGAGAATGTCTACTTCAGGCAACGAGGATTATGAGAATTGCCATCCTTTTAAGATCCACGATGACGTTGGTATGGTACATAATGGTATTATCAACGACTATAGCCTAAAGGATAACGCATATTCTGATTCGTTTCTGTTTAACAAGTACATCCTACAAACACTACCTGAAGGGTTTATATACAACCGCGGTATTAATCTATTACTTGAAGACTACGCAAAGGATAACGCTAGCAAGTTTGTATTACTGGATAGCAACAAAACAGTCAAGATATATAATGAATCCGCAGGAGCATGGGATCATGGCGTATGGTATAGCTCACCTACGTGGTGTAAGAATTTTAATACTAGTCCGAATGAGATAAACAAAGGATTTGAAGGCACAGGCTCGACATTAATATTTGAAGACGAAATGCGTCCCTATAATGCAGAGCACCAGCAGCCTGATTATATGAATGAAAACGCTATCGTCAGACATGTACCATTATGTGATATCTGCAATTCCTCTGGTACTTGCAAACACGGTACGTATAATCTATGTGATAAATGTTGGACTAGTGTTCGGACAGAGCATTTAGTGTGTGAGTACTGTGGGGTAATAACTCTAATTGATTTTGATAATCTTAAATGCCATGAATGTGGTACACCACAAGATGTTGACTATCTAATTAACTACGCTTGTAAATAATAATAACTTAGAATGGAGGAAAACTCATGCCTATCTTAGGGGAAACGATTGCCACTACTGGTCCGGTGTTGAACTTGAACTGGTCAACACTTGTTCAAATGGAAACTATAACATCACTAGAGGAAGTGTTTAGAGATACTACTGGAGTAGGTAGCCGTAGACCTCAACCATATGACGAAGATGGTCCACAGCTTAACAACAGTAATGAACGCAGTAGTGAACGCAGTAGTGAACGCAGCTTACGTCGATGCCATTTTGGTTCATTAAGCAGAAACGGACATGGTTATAATGCTAATATAAGTATTGATAGTGGTATGGTCCAAGAAGTATACATATGTAGTAATTGTTATCAATGTCTGGAGTTAGTACGCTGTAGTACATGTGGCACAAAGTGTACCACACAAGCTGTCGTTACTCGACACAATACGAGAATGTGTCCACGATGTGCTCGTCAAGTTATATGGAATTATACCTTTAAGCCCAAACCAGTGTTTTATGGGACAGCTAAAAATAAGCTGTTCTATGGTATTGAGCTAGAACTTGAGGCACCAGACGACCAAGATTACGACAAACAAACACTTGAGGACTTGGCTAATCGAGTAGACCACGAGTACTTTTACTGTAAAGAGGATAGTAGCATAGATTACGGGTTTGAAGTTGTATCTCATCCTGCGTCTTTTAACTATATGACTAAGCAGCAAGGTCTTAAACAGTGGCAAACAGTACTTGATCTATCTGACTCAGGTATGTCTTCTCCGGGGACGTGTGGTATGCATGTGCATATGTCTAAAGATGCGTTTAGTACGCTACAAATGTATAAGTTCATGAAGTTTATCTACGAGAACAGTAAGTTTACGTTGTTTATGAGTGAACGCACATCACGACGTTTACGTACATGGGCTGCAATTGATAACCCTGAAGATGCTAGTATTATCTACAAAGCAAAGCGTAAAGAGGGTGGATATGAGCGACACGTAGCAGTAGCGATAACACCGTATACAATCGAAGTACGTATCTTTGCAGGGACTGTGAATGAACGAAAGTTCTATAAGAACATAGAGTTTTGTGATGCACTGTTTTATTTTACAGACAACGCAGGTGTTAAACAGGTTACAGTCAGCAACTTCATTAAGTATGTACATAGCAACCGTCGTCAGTATCCTAATTTATTCAAAGTAGTGAAAACTTATAAACTTAGTTAAGGAGTAATGCTATTTGTATTATAATCGTCAAACCAAGTGAGTCAGTAATCACCAAAAGAACTCTACATAATTGTTGGAAATCTAATTCAGATGGTGCAGGGTTTATGTTTAACGCTAATGACCAGGTTACCGTCGAAAAAGGGTTCTTCTCTTTCAAATCGTTCTACCAGCAATTCAGAGTAGCCGAGCGTGAGAATCCTGAAAGCAACTTCATTATTCATATGAGGATTGGAACATCGGGTAAGATTGACAAAGTTAATTGCCACCCGTTTGTAATCAACGCACAGTTAGGTATGGCACACAACGGTGTGTTCTGGGAATGGACTGACATGCAATCAGACTACTCAGATACTATCCTGTTTGTTCAAGGACTGGTTAGCACACTACCAGACGGGTTTACTGGCAATATCGGGATTAAGGAGCTTCTAAATAGCTATTGTGTAGGCTCTAAACTAGCGTTTTTAGATCATGAAGGTGCTTATACTATTATTAATGAGCATTCAGGCGAATGGAACAAAGGTATCTGGTATAGTAACTCGTCGTATGAGGGTTCTGTTAGTAAGCTATATAAATCAGGAGATTATAGCAGTTATAGTAACGGCTATGCATGGATGCCTGACAACCATAAGAGTTACGGTTTTAAATCAAAAGTATCAGAGCGTCCGTGGGGAGGTAATGCTAGTGAAGACTATACTCCTGGCAGTGACGGTACTTATATAGGAAACAACAGCCGTATCGGCAGTGAAACCAGTGTACATCTGTTCAAACATGAGTGTGATTGGTGTAATAATAAGTTCAAACACGAAGAAATAACAGGTACATGGTATCTAAACCAGCACGTAAAACTATGCGGTGATTGTTATGAAATATCACGTACTCTGGAATACCAAGTATAGCTAAGTGTAACTTAAACTTAATTAAAGGAAATAATATGAAGATTGTAATTAACAGATGTTATGGTGGTTATGGGTTGTCAGAAGAGGCATACAAGTTTCTGGGATTAGAGTGGGATACTTATGGTTATAAATATGATGATGATAGGACTAACACAAACTTGGTTCAATGTGTGGAAGAACTAGGTGGTAAGGCTAGTGGATCATTGTCTAATTTAAAAGTTGTAGATATTCCAGATGGTATTGATTATGAAATCGATAATTACGATGGACAAGAGTCGGTCCATGAATCACACAGAAGTTGGTAATTTAAAGGAAATGTAATGGAAAAACTATGGTATTGTATCATTAATGGTGGAGATGGTTCGGCATACCCAAGATTCTTTAGGACTGAAGAAGCAGCAGAGGCTCGTGAAGATGAACAAGATGAAGGTTGGGGTGAGTCGTCTGTAAGTTATGTAGAAGTAGAAAAGATTGGAGATAAGCTATAATGGC
>Ga0307928_10004598_pt1 | contig 10449 bp, 17 predicted proteins | sample AceLakmetagen232_FD_201815 | JGI IMG/M metagenome (GOLD analysis project Ga0307928, IMG submission 201815) | Saline water microbial communities from Ace Lake, Antarctica - #232 | ecosystem: Environmental > Aquatic > Non-marine Saline and Alkaline > Saline | place: Antarctica: Ace Lake...
GAAGACCAGTAGGGTTACGGAGTAAAAACTAATTAAATTGTATTCTTATTCTACTTCAAAATATTCTGCACAAGTACACAAAAGATTATCATAATCTCCGCTTTTAGCTTCTTTCAAAAAATCATATATCTTTTGTTTACTCCAACCTGCTCTGCGTGCTACTTTTGAAGCTCTACCCAAAATAAAAAAAGCATTTCCGTCTTCTCCAACTAATTTCAGTGTTGGTTTTTCTGTTACTTCACTCATCTTTTTACTCCTTCATATTATCAACAAACTTTTTATTTGCTAATTCCATAATAAACTTATCTTCAAATTCTTTATATTCTTCTGTTGTTAAGATAATCTTTTTACCAGAATCAAAAGTTAAATAACCACCCTCTACTTCTCCTGTCTTCTCATTAAATTGTTTTCCTATCATCATCATATTATCTATCTTAACCTTTTTAATTTCTCTGGGAAATTATTTATTTTTCAGATTTCATTGTTTTAAAAAGAAACTCTTCCAAATCATCAGAGATATTCTTCTCATTTATGAATCTCTTCATCAGACAAATAAGGGAGTTTTCGTTCCAACCTGCCGATTCAATTATATATATTTCATTTAAAGTAAAATCGTTTAAGTCCATTTTTATCCATCCCATTCATAAACTGTTACATCAATTCCATAATCTAACCAACAATCTTGAATAAGTTCTTCAATAAATTCCCAGTTTCCTCTTGCTAAATCTGAACCAAATTTTGGGGCTATAATTCTGCATTTTCCTGCAATAGCCCAATCTTTAACTTGCATCATACATTTTACTAATTGATGATATTTAAGTGGTCTATAATTAGTGCTATTAACAGTTCCTTCTTGAGCAACCATATTAACAACAACTATATTATCTTCAACATCTTGAAAAGAACAACTACCTATATTTGTTGATCTTTTATATACTTCTTCTATTCCTGGCCATTTCTTCTTTAGTGCCAATGCTACTCCTGCACCCATTTTTCCGAAATTATTACATACGTGTGGTATAATAATTCTTTCATTAGGTTCTTTTTGGGGATTCGTTACATCACCCTTAATTATTTCATAAGTTCCTTTATTCATAACCCTTTATCCCTTTTCTTTTTTCGCTGGGACATTATATTCAGTGCTGACATAGTTAATATTAAAATATTCCTCGAACTCAGTGCCGCATTTATTACAAACAGCAGGCTGTTTCATAAAGCTATAATCGCTGGCTATATCTTTAGTTCCCCAACTTATATCCTCTGAATCACATTTAGGACAAAGATTCTCACATTCCTTTTCTACAAGATCAAACTCTGTAACTATATCATCTGGACCACCCTCAACATAGTTTCCAGAAGCACAATAAGGACAACAATTATTTCCTGTATCTTTATCAAAATCATCAAAATAACATTCACAACTACCACAAAAATACTTACCTTCAGTGCAATCAATAGTCTTTTGAATAAAAGTATCTACAACTGTATTTCTTAGACCAGACTCTTTAATGTCTCTTCTTTCCTGTACTTCAATGTCTAAAAAAATAGCATCATTATTTGGAGTATCGCTACTAATCCAAACTGTTTTCCAAAACTTTTGTCCAAGATAATTTTTACAAATAATGACTGCCTTAATTTGATACATTTTTTAACCCTCTAAGTTTAATTTTCTTAGTTCTTTTAACATCTGTTTTTGCTCTTCTTCAACTTTATTCAAATCTATATCAAAAAACTCTGCTAAAAGCTTTTCAGTGCTTGTATAAACAAAATTATATCCATGTTCGCCAGATAACGTAACTAAATGAATTTTCTTTTCTTCAAGCCATTTAAGAAATTCCCCAATAGCCTGAGATTTTTCTTTAACTGCTTTAATTTTTGTATTTTCTGGAAAAAGTTCTTCTAACATTCTTTTACTCCGAAAAAAGGTATCTTTAACAATCAACAACTATATCAACTGTTAAAGATACCTCTGGGAAATTATTTAGAAGAAATAACAATAGTATCGTTCTTAACAGAAATTTGATAAGGTTCTGTTATGTTATCCAAAATAATCTTATTCAAACGAATACGACCATCTGCATTACATTGCAAAGGGTTAGGATTAAAAGTATTATCAAATGAAACACGAATTTCATCATTATGAAAAGTTGCAGAAACTAAAGCACCAACTTCTATTCTTGCTTCTCTCAAAAACTTTTGAGGGATATTTAGACGACCATCTTTGTCCTTAGTATAGGACTCGTCATCATCCTCGGTTTCATCTTCATCGGTATCAACTGTATCACCATCAAGGGATACGACCTTGATATCCTTATCCTCTGGCTGATAATCAGTAGGATTTGAACTAATATCGTGATACATAAATACTTCTGTAAACTTGCCAACTTTATCCGACAAACCAACCAACGTCCTTACATAAAGAGTAGGCATATCTCCATTAGAGAAAGCCGCATGAACATCTCTCTTTATCTTATTGTGCTTATCAATGAACTCACCCTCTTGTTTCCTTGCAGCAGACGTAACATCATAGGCAGTAAACATCTCATTTGCATCAGTCTTTTTTGCAATTACATCTTTAATAACATCAAATTTGTTACACATTTCTGTTACTCCTAATTAAGTGTTTTAATTTATACCAATAATCATATCAACTTGTTTTTATTTCTCTGGGAACTTATTCAAATTCTAATAAATATCTAAAGTTAGATTGAGAAGTTCTATATACCACAAATTCATCATTTTTCAAAAATCCAGTAATTCCTGCTTTTGCCCATATACTATCATATTTAGGTTTGGGAAATTGTCCATATAAACTTTTAGGAGTATATGATTTGCCTAAAGCTACATCAGTAATAAACATAAAACATCTATTATTTTTTGTCCCATCCCAATATCCATAACTATAATTTAAACTTTTAGTTGATGAAGAAGCAAAATAACAACCATTACCTAAAAGACGCCCAGTACAATGGCTTGAATGACTGGGAGGAATTACTAAACCTTGTCTTAAAATACTTAAAATATTTGAAGAACGAGACCCGTGATACAAACTCTTAATATTTCCTACTTTTTTCCCATCATTTTCAAAAAAGTCATTCATAACTTTTACATTTACTTCGTAAATCTTTGACAATTTTAAATGATTACAAACATGACCTCTTTTTCGAGTATTATTTATTTTATCAGAAATTGATTTTATAACCTTTTTATCTTCAACTAATTTCATTTCAACATTAAAAACCGATGGAGTGTCATCTTTTTTCTTTGTTTTCTTTTTCGGTGTCTTAATTGCACCAGCAAAACTTGCATCTAAACTATCTAAAATATCATTTTCTTTTTGAATAACAGATAAGTTAGGTAGAATATTTCTTGGTTCTATTCTTTTTCTACCAAAATCTCTTGGAATAAGAGATAGATATTCATTTAATTTATCTTCAAAATCATAATCATCATAATTCTTATCAACCACAAAATCAGATAAATCAGTTAAAAGTTGCCTTGCTCTATCTACTTGTTCAGGAACTACTATTCCTTGTGTAGTCTTAAATTGAGCAGTAGAAGTATCAAAAACGATCTGTCCTTTTGTTGCAATAAGTATATTATGTGCGTTGACTTTAACAAGAAAATCAACTAAATCTTGCACCAGTTTACAACTTGATTTAATTTGTTTAACAGCTATATCTTTTAGTTTATGATTAGAAAGAGTACTGGTAGATATGGAACCAGAACTTTCAATAGTCTTATTTTCTCTGTATCCTTTTTTCTCTTTTTCTCTTATTTTCTTTTCCATAAAGGACTTGCCGACGTTATTCCAAGTTTTTTGTTGTCCTGACTTTTGACCATCACCTTGCCGACCCCATTCTGAAAGAACATCATCATTATCAAATAGGGTTACGTTCCAGAACTTATTTGAGTTTACACCCAAGTTAGTTAAACTAAACTTTTTATGTTCTAAGATATTCGGCATTTTTTACTCCAATGATTTTTCAAAACATTCTCTCAGGAAACTATCAAGAGATAATTTATTATCTTCTCTAAACTCTTTTCTTGCTTCTTTAGCCATAATTTTATAATATTGAGTTATTAATCCCTTATGGTTAGGACCTTGTTCTACTAATCTATCACATATCTTTGATAATATCCAACTTTTTATTTTACTTATTTTAGTCATTTTTTACTCCATTTTTATTTTTTGCGGAAAAATTAACTATTTCTTTCTTATAATTTGAAAAATCAACACAATCACAACAAACTTCTTCACCTCTAATTTTATATTTATTAGATAAATATGAAATTTCTTCTCCCTTTGTTATCTTTTGATTACATTTACAACAAATAGAATTATATTTTGCTTTCATATTACTTTATCTTCATTTTTATTTCTCTGGGAAAGTTATATCTTAATAAACTCTTTTCTATATTTCTTTTTATTTCTTATTTTCTTCATTCCCGCAATAAATTTCTTTATTTTATGATCAAGTCCATGAGCCTTAATGCAAACCGATCGTCTGTTTTCAACTTTAAGACCAGAACAAGCACCACATTCAGTGCAATCAAGTAATTTACCACGTTCTTTACTTGCAGGACATATAAACTCATTATTTAATACATTTTCCCCTTCAAGCCTTATTCTAAAAGTCCTCCAGCCCATCCCAGTTGCTTTGTGTTGCTCTTTTATACTATCAACTGAACCCATACAATAGTTTTTTAAATTAGGGTCACAGGTAGCCCACTGGTGAGTATATCCAGTATAATTAGCAGCTACAGAACATAAATTATCCCATATTTCAATAGGAACAGCGGCAGGGTCTCCATAAGAACCTAATCTTATATTCTTATTCTCAAAATACCCTATCATATCAGTAGTATATTTTACATATCTTTGTCTGTGAAATGCTTTAAAAACTTCATTCGGTGCCTGGGCTAAATTAACATAACAGCTGCCAAAATCCCTATGTTTACAATTACCACAAACGCTAAAATCATAACCTAACTTATTTGCCAGAATAGGATTTATATCTGATCTCATAATCCATATCTGAATCATTTCACCAACCTTGCTATTTTCAGACTTATTTTTTATGCCATTAGCAATAGCAATAATTGGTTTACCGTCTAATTGTGACGGACCCTGATAAATAATAATTCCAAGTGGCTTACCCATTTTTTTTACTCCATAAAAATAATGTTTCGTTTTTCTTATCATTCACTTTTTATTTCTCTGGGAAAATAAAAAAGACCCCCTACTTTAACATAGGAGGTCTATTTGGGTAAGTATCTAAGTATATTACTTAGAAGAGCTTGGAGTTGTATTCAATGAAAAATCATTTTCGCCAGTCAAAACCTTAAGCATGAATAGACTCATCATTGTATCTTGCATATTTCCGCCAGTTCCTTCACCATTTGAAGAACCACCGCTAATTACATAAGTAGGAACTTGCATCTTCGAAACATTTCCAGCAATATCTACTTTCATCTTTGCCGAAATCTCTGCCAAAATCTGTTCCTTTTCTGTAATTGCACCAGCTAACAAAATCTGCTTTTCTTTAGCAGTCGCCAATGTAACAATCGCTTCAGCTTCTTTTGTAGCCGCTTGTGCCCGAATAGTAGCAACTTCAAATTCTTTACTTGCAACTGTTAAAGCTTCTTGCTTCTCAATTTCAGCAACAGATAATGACTGATTCGCTCTTGTTTCTGCTTCAATTTTAGTCTGAAGAGCAACTTCTGCTTTCTGCATTGCGGCAATAACAGCCTTTTCTTTTACAACATCGCCAATGGCTTTAGCTTCAGCTACATTCTTTAGACCTTCTTCAACAATCTTAAGACGTTCTTGAACCATCTCTTCTCTTTGTGCCTTACTTTGTTCTGCCTTTAGGAAAGAAGTTTTCTTAGCCGCAAATTGTGCTCTTGTCTCATCATCATATTGAGTGCCAGTAACTGAAAATTGAGTAATCTTCAACTTATAATTATCGGTAAGAGTTGAGGGACTAGAGATAATAGGCATTCCATCTGTATTAGATATAATCTCTGTTGCAGAAACTGTAATAGGATTGCCTGTTTCATCAGTTCTATCTTTCAACTCTTTTTCTACTTTTCTCATCTTATAAATACCGCTTGAAAGTTGCCCTTCAACCACCTGTTTAAATTCAGCTTTACGTGCTGACTGATGCTCTGAGGCTGACATAAGAGGTGCAGAAGACTTCAAACAATCTATCATATAAGACTTTACAGATGCCTTAACATTTTTCATATTACCAGCAAATTGACGATGAAACTCTTTTCGAGCAGTTTCATCCATAGGAGTTGCAACCCTAATATAAGTAGATATCTGAGCAGTGCCGCCGTCATTAAATGTAACAGCAACAGACTCTAGTGCTTTATCCCCATCACCAACTACGTCATTATAAAAGTATTCAGTGTTTCGAGGATAGGTATAAACTGTTGCAAACAGTCTAGGATAAACACCAGCATTATCTCTAACAACAATGCTACCATTCAAATGCTGAACTATCTGCCAATTCTGATCATCATTCTTACCGAAACCGCCAATCAACAAAACAACGACAAGAATAATACTTACTGATGCTACTGCAATCATAATTTTCAGCTTCTTATTCATTTTTTCTTCCTTTACAATTTTTTAATAATAATTTTTACAACAATAAAACTTTTTTACTTCTGCTCTTTTTTTTCTTCTTCAGCTCCTTTCTTACCCAAATATTTACTAATTTTTTGACTTTCTTTAATTAACTCAATGCTTGCTAACTCATTTTGTTTCTGTTTCTTTGCTAAATCCTTCTTAGCTTGTTCTGCTTTCTTCATCATATCAGAAGGATCAACCTCATTAAACTTCTTGTCTTCAAACCCTTCTAATGTCTTTTCCATCTTAGAACTGTTATTTAAAGAATAATATATTCCTATTCCTAATATTCCTAATAAAATCAATGCTAATAATATAAGTGGCATAATCTATTCTCCTATTCTTTATTTCTCTGGGAAATTATAAAAAAGAGGATCAATACGATTGACCCTCTCAAGACTTGTTTATCCTGTGCAGTATTATAGGCAATAATTAGTAATTAAATTAAATTAATAATAAAGATAAACAAGGTTATTCAATTGTTAAATAGTCTTTCCACACAACCAAGCTATTAGCAATGCTATTACAGCAATAATTAAAGGTACTATTATTATTGATGCTATTATACCCCAAGGTATCCACAATGGGGCAGTTACCCACCAACTCCAAGTTATAACTTCTGTTAACTTTAATATTAAAAATACTATAAATAACATAAAGCCCATACTAATACTTGAACCACTAGTTTAAATTACTGTTTTACTCATAATTAAATTATATCCTATTAATTTTCACTTTCAACTATTTTTTATTCCTAATTTTTCTTTAATCTTTTCCTCTGCCTGTTTCTGCTTATCAATAACTGCTTGTCTTTTTCTATCCATCACGGCAGAGTTCATATCTCTTTTAAATCTCCACATATTTGCCAAAGGATTACTATGTCTTTTTGTAGTTATTCTATAATAATTCTCATAAAAATCTTGACCATGTTGGTGAGTGCCATCTGTTTCTTCATCATGTGCCAATTCATGGCATAATGTAGTAAATAATATTACAACATCTTCTTGCCAACTAAATTTGAGTTTCTTTAACCAAGTTCTTTCAAGAACTATTATATTTGCTCCATTAGTCCAAGCAATTGCTGTATCAGAAGTTCCTATATGCAAAGTTCTGGAGTCCCAACAATCGTAATCTTGCAATACTTTTAAAATTCTTTTTTCTACAATATTTAATTTCTTTTTCGGAACAATATTGTATTCGCTTGAAAAACCATCCAAAAGACAATTACGAGATTCTGTACCATCAAAATCATTTTGGTCATAAGGTATATAATTTTTAGTTTTCTCAGTTATATTCTCTTCTATATTATCTCTATCCCAATTTAGAACATTCTGTTCATAATAAGATTTGTTCGAATCTATTCTTAATTGTGCTCTTAAAAACCATTCAAAAAAGTTAGCCCTTGTATCTCTATAATTGAGATAATCTAAAATGCTTTCAGAAAGACAAACAGCCCTACCTAATTCTATGGCTCTATCTGCCTCCATAGACCCATTTTCTGCAAAAGTCCAAGGTAATTTACTCTGAAAAATCATTTTAAGACTAAGCCATTTTCCTTGTGTGCTTTTAAAAATTCTTTTACTTACTAAATCTCCATAAGGTTGTCTAGCATCCCTAAAGTCTCTTAACAAAGCTACTCTTTCATTTGTTGATAAACTCTTATACTTCTTCTTAGAATTAGCATTTTTAATTCTATTCTTTTTGATAACTTCATCAATATGCCCAAAAATAGGACAATCACATTGAACATCATTCCTTGCAAAATTGACATCTAATCTTTTCTTAGATACAATTATACCAGAAGTACCAGCTATATATGCTTCTATCTTCTTTACAAATGCACCTAAATTATATACCTTTACCCCATCACCTGCATTAAAAAGATAATAAGCATTTTCATCTTCATGAGTCCAACCATCCAAAACTTCAGGTGCAGTATTCAATTGCTTATCATTAAAAAGAACAGGAGTCTTAACAAACTCTATCTGTTTTCGAATACTTTCTATCAAACTGTCAATAGTAGGATAAGTATAAGACCCAATAGGATTTTTATATAACTCAATATCAATGGTGCAACCATCAACATGAGGAAGATTTTTAGTAAGATGATAAATAAGTCCCCAATTGTCTATATCTACCTCCATCTTAAAAGTAGAAGTTCTCCAAGTGTTTTTACCAAAAGCAAACATCTGCCCTCTACCCATTCTAAACTGTTTCCATATGACATTCTCAGATTCATCGTGGGGAGTACCAAAAGTCTCAAAATGCTCTATTAGTTCCTTTTCAGTAGATATACCTATCCCATCATCATAAATAGATAGAGAAGCTTTGTTGTTGCTTTCATCTACTGAGAAATTACATAAAACAGATTTTGCACCTGCTTCAATGGAATTCATTACTCCTTCAAGGATTGCTTTCTCCAAACTGCCTGCCTGTTTCTTAATAACATCCAACAGCAATTTCTTGTGCATCTTAAGATTTTTCTGTTCCGATATTGCTTCCATGTCTTACTCCTTTTAAATAAAAGATACAAGAATACTTACCTAATCTTCTTATGGATTTATATTTTTATTTCTCTGGGAGATTTTAAAGATTACAACTTTTCTTATAAGTTCTCCAAAATTCTGCTCTAATTTTCTTATTTGTTGGAAACAAAACCTGTAAAGCTTTTGCTAAAGCAATCTTTCTACCAACTTTTCTATTATCAACATCTTTCTTACCAAGTTCAGCAGTTTTTACTACAGCATTTGAATACTTCTCAGCACCAACTTTTGTTTCATCAACTTCGCTAATAGAACAATCAGTAAGTACTGATACAGCTACTGCTTCTTCTCTTTTTTTGATAATCATTCCATTTGCAGCTTGCCGAATACGTTTCCATCTTACATCATACATCCTATCATTTGCAATAACTCTCATTTTACTACCTTTCAATTAAAATTAATATTATTTTCATTTATATGTTAACTAAATTATTTCTCTGGGAAAATTTAAATATAATAAAAAAAGCTACGCCTGGTAAGACATAGCTTTTGTTGCCACCCTGGGTTACAGATTAACAACATAACAGAACAGATTATCTTCTTAATTCATTCTTATTTAAATGTTCTACGATATATTTATCTCCATCTATATCTACTTTAATAAACATAGAAAAAATAATTATAAGTTCCTTACCTTTCTTACCCCAATAATTTAAACGAAAATAAGTGTTCCAAAGATGACAAATTTTAAGAGTTGTGTTAATAGAACCTTTATATCCTACAGGATAAGAATAATTTTCGCGGAGAAAATGTTTAATTTCTTCAATATCTCCAGAAATAACCTTCTTAGGCTTATCTGAAAGAATGCTTTTATCAATTATTCCAGTATTTACAGCTTCATTAAATTCCATCTTTGTTATCTCCTAAATAAGGTTCTTTAACTTATTCCATCATCTTAATAAAATAATACCTCTGGGAAATCAGCGGGGGGAGAATTGAACTGCCCGACAATCCACTTGTTGTTGCATAAACCCGCCATGACGTTTTTCGCTTGAGCCTGTTACCTTAATGATGGTTTGCAACCCACCAATATAATAACTCTGCAACAATGGACGCTCTGCCACTGAGCTACCCGCTGTTACTTATACTATATCAACTTATAAAACACTTTCAACTACTTTTATTTAGTTGTCTGAGAAAACCTCTCCCCCTTGTGGGAGAGGATGAATCAGACTTGTTTGAACGTAGTGAAAACATTAAATGATTCTCCTAAAAGTTAAAGGTATTTCACTTGAAAAGTGAAAGTATATAATATAATATTTAATT
>Ga0307928_10004599_pt1 | contig 10447 bp, 16 predicted proteins | sample AceLakmetagen232_FD_201815 | JGI IMG/M metagenome (GOLD analysis project Ga0307928, IMG submission 201815) | Saline water microbial communities from Ace Lake, Antarctica - #232 | ecosystem: Environmental > Aquatic > Non-marine Saline and Alkaline > Saline | place: Antarctica: Ace Lake...
ATCTTCACCAGCGTGGCCTTCATCGGGGGCACGACTGGCTCCTCACGGGCAGGGCCGCCCAGCGGACAGGAGGCCCATCTGTTGCCGCCCCTCCAAGGGCCTGTCATATCTGGTCTCTCGTCGTTGTCCATACACTGAGGGCACTCGCCACAGTGCTGACCGGGAAGAGACTTTGGGCATGGCCGGGGTGGAAACGCCCGGCCACTAGACCACGCCGGTTGGTTGGGATTATACAGGCTCATACTTCCTCCAGTGGGTTGTCGCTGGCCTTCGGTAGTGGCCAGTAGGTAGGGTCCCAGGACGCACAGCGGGCGACGAAGTCGAACGCCCAGTCCATCCCCTTGGTGATCTGGTGGCACGCGTTACGAGCGGCCAGCGGGATGATTGCCCCGATGTAGAGCACCACGAGGATTGGCAGGGCGATTGGCCGCAGGATCTTCATATCTTCTCCCATCGAAAGCCGAGGATCAATCGTTGCCAGAACCGCACCCACCGGCTTGGTAGTGGGTGAACCATCTCGATCCGGAACCCCTTGGTGACGTGCAAGGTGCACTGGGGAGCGGGCGGCCACTGGCTCACAAACGTGGGGTTCAGGGGATTATTCATACCTGCGGCAACTCCCTCATGAGCGTCTCGCCCGTGTAGTAGCAGTAGGGCCCGTTGACGCGGTAGTGATGGACCGAGTCGTCGTCGAGGCATTGTTCCAGGCCGGGCAGGCGAACGAACGTGTCCTCTTCGTCGTCTTCGCCGTCCACCCAGACGCCGTACGGCTTCGTGTCTTCTCTGTACGGAAGGTACTTGTGGTCGAACTTGTAGCCATCGGTCGGCGGGTACAGGAACGGCATCTGTTCGCGGTGTAGGGGGCCGTTGATGATCGTCCGATAGAAGTTGCCCACATGCCGCGAGAACAAGTCCATCGTGACCCGGGTGCCCTGTGCAATTACATCGTATGTGGCCGTGAAACGCAAAGGCAGCCGGGCCTCTGGGAAGTTGTAGCAGAGGGTGGGGGAGTATCTCGAAGAGGACTCCAACGGGTGCACGGCCACCATCGGGATGTCCCGCATGTGCCGAGCGAATTCTTTGATGGCCGGTTCCATGTACTCGGCGAAGATGTCACAATAGGCCCCCTCGTCCTGTATGATGAACGACAGGTGATAATGGTTGTCGAATGGCCGACGGAGGCCGGGCTGTATGTCGTCTGGTTTCCGGACCACCACGACGTCGGAGGTCAGTTCATTCAGCAGGTCCGTTGCTTTGACGCAGTCAGTTCGTGTTAATTCGCTCATTCGTCTTCTACCTCGGGTAAGTATCTAAGGGGGTTAAAGCCGGTCGGGACGAGGTGCCGAGCACATTGCCCTGCCTGCCACAGTCCCAGTAAAATCGAAACAGTTTCATATCAAGTCCTCCAAGCTGCTAGTGTCTTGTTCGTCTTCCCATCCGTCCATCTCTTCCATCTCGCTCACGTCCATGGGCTCGACGTAGACACCGTCGGCCATACCGGTGATACCGTGCGGGGTAATGTTCACGGCCGTTGCTTCGCTGTAACTGTAGACGGGAGGGCACGCTCCCGGGTCCGCCACGGTCTCCCTAAGCCAGGGCAGCACGTCCCAGCCCCACAGGGCCACAGCCTCGCCGTCGCCGCCTCCCTTCTTCCCGGCCCAGTTGTCCATGCTCTTGACCCAGGACATCCCAATTAGCGGCACCCTGTCGCGGAATGACTCGACGCACTTCACCGTGACCTCCGTGACGGCGTTTACCATCTCTGGCTTGGTGACGCTCAGCACTTCATCATGGATGTTCATCGGGGCCACATACCACTCGTTCACGCCGTGGGGTTGCAGGTCCCAGATCAGTCGCTGCAACTCCTTGGTGATGACCGCGCCAGGAGACTGGATAAGGTGATTGTTCGCGGCCCGCACGGTGCTGGCCTGGATCTGGAACGCCGCTCCGTACAGGGCCGAGGCGACAGCACCCGCAGGCGTCTGTTCGCGATCCCGCCGGACGACTTTCCAGGTGAGCCCCCGCCATGCCTTGGGCGTGTTGTGTGCCAGATCGTAAAGGGCCTTGGCGATTTTGCTCTCAAGTGTGAAGTATCGTCGGAAGCCCAGGAACGTCTCGATGTACTCGGCCGGTTCCTTGTAGGAGATGTGTCCGGTGCCGATCTCTCCGTGCTGCTGCAAGGCCTCGAAGTCCGAGGCCACCTTGTCGCGAGCCTCCTTGATCCCGGGGAACTCCTTTTGGAAACCGTCGAAAGCCGCGTCGGCGACCTTCTTGTCGATACCCAGCTTCTTGTGAATCGTGTTGGCGTCCCCACCATATAGTGTGGAGAACACCGACTGCTTGCCACGAGTGTACATGTCGATGGTGCCCCCGTCCGCCAGACCCTTCGAGGCCTTGATCTGCTCGACGGTCTTATCGGGGTAGATCTGCCTCGCCATGAGAACGTGGATTGACACACCATCCAGGAGGGCTTGCCGCAGTTTAGGATCGCCGAACACAGCGTCGGCAATGGTCACTTCAAAGCCATCGAAGTCGCCTCCGCAGAGGACGCGGCCTTCCCACATGAGCGGGAACGCAGACCGGACCTCGTCGCTGCCCTTGATGCCCTGCGCGTTCAGTCCTTCTCCACCGGCCATCCGAGAGGACAACGTCCCAATGACCTTGAACGCCGCGTGGAACCGCCCGGCCTTGAGCAGTTTCGAGTACAACTCGACTTCTTTGGCGGCGACTTTGCAGATGAGGATTTCAGCAGCACGCATGGCAGCACGGGTCGGGCCTTCAGGCAGGAAACCACAGCCTTCACATCGTGGGCAAGTGATGCCATTTTCTTCGCCATCTCCAAGGCAGCGGACGCACAACTCGCCGCCCAGTTCTTCATCGATGTCACTTGGGTTGACAATATAGGTGTCACGTATCTTCTCCAGGTTGGCTTTCTTGGTGGACTTGTCGATGAGGACGGCCTCGGACTCGTCCATCACCTCGCGGATATACCGCTTGACCTGCTTGGGCTTGTTGATATTTACCGGGGATGCCTCAAGCACCTCCCGGGATTTTGCAAGTAGTCCGGCGACCATTTCAATGTCGACGGTAAATCCATGCCATCGGACTGCTGCAACCATACAGGCGAGCACCGAGTCGTTATCACCGGCTTCCGGGAACTTGAAATACTCGTCAATGAGTCGGGTGTAGGTGACGTCGTCTCTGCCATAGCGTCGCGCTTCTTCATTCTCTCTCCAGTGGATGATGTCGCCGTGAATGTGAACGGGCCATGCGCGGCCCTTCAACTTACCTGTCTTGTCGTATACTTTCCAGTCTTCCTCGGCCGAGGACACAGCGAGAGCGAACGGGGCAAACCCCAGTTCAAACAGCTTGCCGTCGCGCTCGGGGTACACGTCCATGAAACTGTTGAACTCGGGGTCCAGCCCGAGACAGTGTTGTGCCAGATACTTCAGCCCACGGGCGGGCTTGAAACGAAGGATCACGTCCCGGAAGTTCGGGTCGACAACATCTTCCTTGCCCTTGGTGATCCTGTCGTAGACGCCCCACTTCGGAGCGTTCGGGTTGGATCGCTTGGCGAACAGAATGCCGTCCAACTCGATCATCCCTTCGAGGATGTCGGCGAGGGGTTGGGCCAACGGTGTGGGCACCTTGGTGACGCGGATGTCGTGCCGGGCCATGAGCGTCTGGAACTCGCCCTTCCGCGAGTGGAGCATCAGGTCCATCACGTTGGCGGGCTTGATGCAGGCGCCATCACGCCCATCCTTCTCGGCCTGTACCAGCACGTCCATCGGGATGTTGCACGGGATAGCCTTGCGGGGCAACAGCGAGAACATTGTGTAAATCTTGGCGAGGTGGAACCAGTCATATGCGGCGTTGAAAAACACACAAGTCTTTGCGCAGAACTCTTCGATCAGGTCGAGGGTGTCGCCGACCGGCACGTCCCACAGGTTATGCAGCACAGGCTTGCCGTCCTGGTAGGCGTACTGGATAAGCGTGGCCAGCCCGTGGAAGCCACAGGTCTCGGTGTCGATGTAGTACGCGTTTCGTCGGAATCTCATTTGTTCTCCTTGGCACGGTACTCTTTCAGCCACGCCAGCGTCTGGTCCCAGTCCCCGGGTTTCTCAATTGGGAGCCGGGTGACGGCCTCCTGTACCAGTTCGACCCACTCGGCAAAGAAGTCTGGCTCTTCCAGGCCACTGCCTTCAGATTCGAGGATGGCGTGCACCTCAAGGATTGCCATTGCCAACTCGTCAGTCTCGATCATTCGGTCTCCTTGTCTTGGTGCTCTTTCATTGCCTCTTCCCGGGCCTGTTGACGCTCGCGCTTGCGGGTGCTCTTCTTGGCGACCTCGCCGGGCTCCCGGGTCTTGGACGGGCGGCGGCTCCAATACTCTTCGCCGCACCCCTTGCCGCCTCGCTTCGTTCTACTCATTGTATCCTTCTTCCACTTGGTTGTCAAGTGCCCCACATAACGTCTGTTCCTCCACCCCATCCCATTATAGTGACCCTCCTAGCAGAAGGCCGAGGATAAGGGCGGCCAATCCCAACGCGACAATCTCCGCGTACAAATGTGATCCAAAGTCGAAGTCCATCAATTGTCTCCTAGAATTGTTTTGGTCGTCGAGAGAACCCCTCGGGAAGGATACCATCCCTCGGTTGGTAGATGTGGATGTCCAGTGGAGGCACGACGATGTCGTTCACTTCCTTGCCAATCTTCAGCACTTCTTCGCGCACCAGCACAGCATTCAGGAAGCCGGTGATCTTGCCATCGGAGCCCCAGAGTGTGCCCGCGTACTTGCCATCGATGTCGAGGATCGGGCCGCCCGAGTCGCCGCTCACTGAGGATGCGCCTTCCAACTGGTGCCAGATGATTTCGCCCTTCCTGTTGATCAGCATCTTCTCGGCCACCTTGCCCCAGAGTTGCTTGTACTTGCTGCCTCCGTAGCCTTGCAGCGATAGGACGGTGCCCTCCTCGAACTTGTCTTCGTTGCTCAACATCAGGGGCTGGCAGTCGGGCTCCTCACCCAACTCGATGATGGCCAGTTCGATGTTTCGGTCTTCCATCAGGAGGGTGCCCTCGATGTTCTTCCACACGACCTGTTGGATCGTTGTGTCGCCAACCTGCACGGTCAAGGTCTTCGGGAACATAACGACGATTGACTCGTCGGACTTGCGGTCCTGTGTGACGTGCCAGCAGGTGACCACAAGGCTGGGCCGATGTAGGCTCCGCTACCCAGGCTGTTCATGGGGCCCTTGTCGATGGACAGGACCTTGACGCACTGGGGCTGGGGAGTGGCACGGCTGGCCGGTGTCTCTTGGCCGGTGGCAACAGCCACGGCCAGCCCGATCACAAAGAACACGGCGGCTAACAAGCAGCCCTTCCACAAGTCTTGCAGATACGCTTTCAACATTCTTTGATTCCTATTGCGTCAAAAAGGAGGGTTCGGAGGTCAGCGATGTGGGCGTCCTTCACGGCGATGAGGTTCTCGGATGGGGCCGATCCGGCCGGTCGCATACCAAGTTCCCACAGGGCATCGAACAGGAACTGAAGTTGGCCCGTTCCGTTGTAGTCGTCGCGATCTCGGCAAACGATGGTGGGCTCGGGATTGTTGCAGGGGTCAAGATCTTTCCACACCATTTGGGCGTACTCGGTACCAACGCACGCCCCACCCTCGTACTTGCGTCGGCAGACATAGACCTGTGTGGACTGGGTGTAGATCGAATACTCGGCCGCAAAGATCAGGCCAGGGTAGTTGTGTTCATTGAACGGGTGGGGAAGTTTAGTCATCGAAGTGATCTACAAGTGGGTTAAACACAGGAGGACCAGGACCGTCCCCGTGATGGCGAGGGTGCAGACGCACCCGATGAGGGTGTTTACGAAAATGGAAATCATCGGTCCCGTAGGTTCCTCCAAGATTCTTTGAGTGCCCCGGCGATGCCGAGGACGGTCAGGGTGAGCAGCATCATACAAGCGATAGTGATGCCACTGACGAATATGTACATAACGACGTCTTCGATCATTTCTCGCCTCGCGGCGGCTGAGGCTTGCGAATCCACCCGATTCCCAAGACGTAATACTGTTCACTCATTTGATTTCTCCGGGGTTTGATCTTAATCATGGAACCGCTCCTCTGGAACTTCTTGGGTCAGCATGTCTGTGTCGACATAGATCTCTTCATCGTACTCGTCGCCGTACACTGTCCAGGTGCGATCACTTTCGATAGTGCCTGTGAACACTACCTGGAAGGCGAGGGCCTCAGCAATCTCTCCGAAGTGGGACTCGAAGTCGTCCTGACTCCACTCGCGGATATGCGACTCGACCCACTCACGGGCTGTGCGGTGACGGTACCTGTCGTCGCCGAGGGGTTCGAGTTCCCAGACGAACATCCGCCAACACCCTTGTCGATACGGGTGCGAAGTGGGGGACCGACGGGGCCACAGTGATCGGGATCTGTACACAGTCCCCGCTGGCCAGCCGAACGTAGTTGAGTTGGGTGCCAGGGCCGTAGCAGATGGCCGACTGGCAGGTCTGGGCGTCCGACAGGTAGTTGGCGTCGAATCCGTAGGCACGAACCTGCGAGGCCGCCTCATCTCCGAGGGCATCGACGACGCTCTGCTTGAGGGCGGTCACTTGTTGGTTGTAGGACTCGGCGTCGAGCAGGTCGTACTGGCTGAGGTCGGTGTGGATCATGTCCTTTTCGCTTTCAGGCTAGAGCAAATGGTGTTGAAGGCATTGGCCAGGAATTGGAACTCCTCGTTATCCTCGTGGGCGGCCAGGAACCGCTTGCACGCCGGGGAGTCTGGGGTGCCGGACAATTTCGCCAAATCGATGTAGGTGTCGAGCAGGGCATCGTGCGGTTGGTCAGCGAGGCGGCCCCACTTTGGTAGGAGGGGCCACAGCCAAGCGAGCGGGAACACGATCAGGGTCAGGACTAGTTTGATTGTTGCTTTCATACCTAAAGTATACCACACAGGCTGAGTTTGTCAAGTGAAATCCATAAAAATAGCGGTGGCACCCTTTCGAGTGCCATCGCTGTCGTCGATCCATCGAGACGAATGATTCCTAGCTGAGATCCCTAGCTGAGGCCCTTGAAGGCCCCTCGCAGCCACGTGGCCAGGGTGGGATCTTCATTCACCTGAATCTCATAAACCAAGGCATTGCGTGTGCCAGGGCTCATCGAGAACGGGTTGTCGCCCAGCGTGTAGTCGCCATCGGAAGGGGTCAGCCTGGGCCAAGATGGCCTCTGCCGTGCGGTTAGTGGTGCCAATGGTGCTCTCGGTGACGGCTGGGGCGGCCACGTCCATGTCCACGTTGGTTGTCGTGACAACCATGTAGGCATTGGTGACGGAATCGCCGTTCGCCGAGAAGTTGATCGTGCCCGCTGAGGCATTCAAAGTCAGTCCGACCTTAACGTCGTCGGCCACATAAGTGTCAATAACCACCTCACCCGCCAACGCGGCATCAATGGCTGTCTGGACGGCGGCGTTCGCCGAATCGAAGGCAATGTTGCCCGTGGTAACGAGCACGTCGTACTTCGGGAAGTTCATCGTGATCGTAAAGTTGCCAGTCGAGCCACCGTTGGCCGCAATGGAGACGGCTGAATCACCGGCCACATAGGGAGGTGCCAGCGTGGGGTCCCAGCCAGCTTGCAGGGCAACGAGTTCCTCGTAAACGTGTCGCTGGGGGCCCCTTGTTGTCTTCATCAACGATGTTGATGGTGCTAGGGGCCGCCAAGAGTGTCGCAATAACTTTCGCCATAGTAGTTTGTCCTCTGGATGTGAACGTCCGTGTAGATTGTTATGCCTCCGGGGGCGTTCAGATTGCGATGACTTCGTCCATGTCTACCAATTTGTATCTCCGGGGTCCGCGAGACTCATAATCGCACCGGAGTTTCACGGGCAGTCTCCATGTGATCCCATGCTTTTTGTTGACGCCGTGGATCAACTGGCTGGGCTCGGTGAAGCCAGCCAATGCGTTGAACGCGTATGCGTCTGAGGCTGGCCACGCACCGTTCAGGATCATCTCCCCATTGACCTCGGTCGTGGTACCGGGACGATGAAAGTGCCCGCAACAGAAGTAGCGGATGGGCGTGCCCTGCCGGACGTTCTCCAGCGACATCAGTCGGTGGCGTCGCTTCTCCAGTCCATACCAAGGAATCCCGAGGGACGACTTGACATCATCGCCGTGGCTGATGTGGAAGCCGACCCCGCCGATGTCGACGTAGGCGGAGAACGAGTTGGGGATTTGGAACTGGACGTTGGGAAGGTCGCGACAGTACAACTGGGCGGTCTTGCCGATCAGATAATCCCAGTTGTCGTGCGCCCCATGGTAGTCCTTCTTCATCGAACGGCGACCATGGTTGCCCGGCACGTAGATGATGTTGACCTGATCGAAGTAGGGCGCGAAATCACGAAACATCAGGGCGTGCAGTTGCCCGATGGCGTGGGAGTTCTTGAAACAGTTGCGGAAGTATGACCGGTTGGCGGCACCGTGGATCTCTCCCGACGTATGGTCACCGTAGGCAAGAACTGTCAAGCTCGGGAACTTGAAGTTTGTCAGCGTCTGTTGAGTCCACTTCAGCGTCGAGTCGACCAAACGCTCCGCCCGGCACATCGAGATTGGGAAATTGTATTCCTCCATGCCCCCTGTGTCGTCCCTGGTAACGATCTGATCGTGGTGACCGTCAGACAGGTGGAGGACGAGGTGCTCCTCGATGGACGGGCCGGGCCGAATTGGTGGGCGTGCTTTTGGCAACGCCGTCATCGGAGTGACCCGCTCTTCAAGTTCTTCGGCGACGGCTGTGAACAGGCCGACGGTCTTCGCGGCCTGCTTCAGCTTACGCCGGGCTTCATTGCGCTCTTCCCGCAAGTGAATGATCTCGGCCTGCAAGTGGAGGATCTCCGTCTCCTCGGTGGTGGCTTCCGTGTCGGGCTTCACGTCCTTATGGACACGCCCACACGCAATGTCACTAATGACCGACCGGCTGACGCCATATTCCTTACCGATCTGTTTCTGAGTCAGTTGGCCACGAAGGATCGAGTCCTTGATCTTCGCGACAGTCTCGTTGTTGAGGATTGTCATTCGTCGTCTCCGATGAGTTTCGTCTCGTGAAATGGATGATTCGCAAACATGTAGTTGACAGCACTGAGGAAGTGCTTGCCCTTGAGGGTGAAGAGCCGGTCCTTCAGGTCGAGGGACGCGAGGAGGACTCGTTGTCGTTTCAGTTCGTCAGGTTGGGTAATGAGGTCAGCCGCCTTGTTGACAAAGTTTCTCGGCGAATCGAAGTTGTTCTCGGGCATCCCGATCTGGTCGTTAAGCCACATGCCCGCCCGGTTGTAGAACCGGTCCCCGACGATTGTCAGGAAGGGCAAGCCCATGTACAGGGACTCGATCAGGACATTGTAACAGCCGAAGGGAAACGAGTTCAGCGAGAAGTCGTGCTCCTCGGCGTTCTCCATATACGCGTGGTACTCCTGTGTGCTGTGGATGATTGCGTTTGGCAGCAGGCGGGCTATTTCCTGGGAGAACGAGGGCAGGGCTGCGTACCGGTTGACTCCTGGGCTAGCGAACAAATGGAACTCGTGAGTGGGCTTTGTGCCTTTCTCAAGTTGCTGGTCGACGGTCTTGTTGATCTCGGCCAGCACGTTAAGCAGGGTGAAGTTGTACTTGTCTGGGCCCCACACGCAGTTGACCCGCACGATACCATCGTCCTTGTAGTTGTTCTGGCGGGGCGCTGTTGGCCACGCGGGCTCCTGGGCCAGTCCGGGCAGCAGCACCATGGTCTCAGAGTAGAAGGCGTCGACCGCGTCCTTCTCGACCTGCCCACCGACAAAGTAGTCGATCTCGTTGGCGTAGCCGGTCGTATCAGGGTGTCCGTAGCCGACGGCTTGGATCGGGGCGAGACGCATGTTGCTCATCCAGATCGACTCGTCGCTCATCCCGATGTCGGGGTAGTAGATCATGTCGAAGTCGTTGTCTTTCATCCCATCGGGCATGACTAAGCTGCCGTCCGGGTTGAAGTAGCAGAACATAACGTCGTCAAAGTAGTCCTTTACCACGGTCTCGGGCAGGGCATCGGGGCGGCCGGTCCAGATCAGAGTCATCTCGTATTCGCCGATCAACTGTTCGACCAGCGGGGACGCTGATTTGTAAACCGCGTGGTTCCGGTGCCATCGATTGGTGACGATGGCAATGTGCTTCTTGCCGGTGCCCTTCGGGGTGTTGGTGATCTCGGGCATCCCACGGCTTTTGATGCCCTTGTTGATGATGGTCTTGATGCGCCGGACGCACTCGGGGTTGTGGTAGGTGCAGCCGAAGTACAGTCCACTCACAATGTGGTTTGCCGGTGCCCACCGCTCGTCCATGTTCTCCAGGTGGCGATAGACGTTCTTTTGAATCTCGTCCGTTGGCGTCGAGATGCCCAGCAAGTAGGATTGAAACCAAAGGG
>Ga0307928_10004600_pt1 | contig 10446 bp, 12 predicted proteins | sample AceLakmetagen232_FD_201815 | JGI IMG/M metagenome (GOLD analysis project Ga0307928, IMG submission 201815) | Saline water microbial communities from Ace Lake, Antarctica - #232 | ecosystem: Environmental > Aquatic > Non-marine Saline and Alkaline > Saline | place: Antarctica: Ace Lake...
ATTTGCCGCTGTGTCCAAAATGTAAATCAACCGATTTGTCAACGGATTTAATTGAAATTGAAAAAGAAAATGGGGAGGAAGATGAATGTTTGAAGTAAAAGGGCCAGCAATTGGAACTTGTTATATTTCTGACGGCAAAGCCAATTATTTACACAGTGATGGCAGTGTGTTTCTTGGTGCCACAGAATATTTTCCCACAAGAAAAATGGCTCAAGCCGTTCTGGATAAATTCTACCCGAAGCCAAAGCATGTGTGGGAGCATGGGGATGTGTTTGAATCTGGGCATCCGGGAAATCAGGGGACTATGATGTATACACAACTAATAAGCTCGAAACCAAAATTGATTTATCTGTTAGTTAATGATTGCGTTTATTCTGATATAGGCGCTTATCTCGAAAACGCCAAATTTCTATTCAACATAAGGGAGAAAACTTAATGTCACAAATCAAACAGCCCGGCACGTACCGGGGAATCAAAGTAGATGCCGGAATTAATAAGTCATCCGGTGGGCATATTCAACTTGTGGCGCAGCTTTTGGCGACAGAATGTTACGATCCCGAAACAGGAGAATGGGTCGAAGATTGGCAGCAGTACGATGAGCAGTATGGCAGTGAGATTACTGGCTATCTGATGATGTTCAGCAAGGACACATCTAAAGACGCCTTCCAAACTGCCAAGCAACTCCAGCAAGCGTGGGGCTGGGACGGGGTTTCTCTGTTAGAACTCGAAAAACTTGAGCCTGAGCCGTTTCAGTTTAGAGTAATTGAAGAAGAATACAAGGGCAAGAATCGTCTGAAGGTTAGCTGGATTAGCCCCTACGATGCAACGCCTGGTGGCACAATCCAAAAACTCGATGAAGCGGAGTTGAAGAAGCTCGACGCCATGTATGCCAATACACTCCGCAAGCTCGGCGGTGGCCCGAAGCCTAAGTCCGTGCCACAGAGTGATAAGCCCGATAAGCCACCTGTACCCGGTAAGCCCGTAAAGCCTGTAAAGCCCGCAAAGCCTGCACTTCCAGCCGAAGTACAAGCAAAATACGACGAGCGTAAGGCCAAGGGTGAAGCGGCGGAGAAAAAGGCTGCTGAAGCTGAGAAACCGAAGCCTGTGAAACCTGTAAAGCCTGTAAAACCCGTGAAGCCCGCAAAACCGGCCCCGCCTGCACCGAAAAAGGCAGAGCCAGAGCCGGAAACAGAATCAGAGGTAGTAGAAGCCCCGGCAATATCGGTAGCTGAATCTCTTGGCCTGCCGAAGACTTGTGACCAGACTGAAGCGTGGCAAGCCAGTTATAAGTACAAGCCAGCGGCTATGGGTGACGTGCAAATCGGTGAACTCTGGATAAACACTATCGAAGAACTCGGCGGCGAGGATGCAATTGACGATTGGGCCGCAGTGCGTGATATTGTGATTGAGAAAACGAGGTAAAACTAATGCGGATACCAGGAACAGGTGAAAGTTTAATTGGAAAAATTTGTGTGTGCTCTGTAGGGCGACCAGCGATTATTGTCGGCCAAAAGAATTTTGAATTTGGAGAATGTTGGATTGGTTTGGGCTTAGACGGTAAAGGAACTTGGGCAAGTTCAAGCCCCTGTATAATTGCTGAAAGCGGGCAAGAGTTTCACGATAAATTGTTTGATCGTTTTGGTGGAAAGATGGCCTTTAACGGTTAAAATATATTTCCCCGATGTGGCATGGAGGCCACGAAATTAATATCAGTGAGGGGTGGCGGCGTGTGTACGGCGGTGGACAGTGGCAGGACTGAGCCTATTATCGTCGGAAACGCAATCAAACGCTCCTGCCCGCCCCCGCTGATTTTTTCAAAATAGCGGAAGAAGTGATACCAACTGCCGGGAGGCCATTCCTGTCCTGCTGTGGACGACATAATGGCCACAATGAGTGATGTTTGAGATACACGCCCGGCCCGCTATTTATTTTTAGGAGGCCAGATGGCAAAGAAGGATTCTACGCCAGATTGGGAGGCCCAGTTTTTAGTTTTCCGGCAGAATGTTTTCCCGGAAATGATAGAACTGCTGGCCGAACAATTCGGCGTTTCTGTTGAAGTAATAAACCGACTGGAAGTCGGTTGGTATCCGGGGGAACAAGCGTGGGTCACGCGAGAATTTGATGACAAGGGCAATATTGTTGGTCTGCAAAAACGGTATCGGGATGGTAAGAAATTCATGGTACTGGGAAGTAAGAGGGGGTTGGTTTATGAACGTGTTGGGCAGATTAAAAAAGGGCAAAATAATAGCGGCACGCTTAAATTTGTGCCCTGCCGGACAATTGGTTTGGATTGCCCTTTATGTGGTAAGAGAAAGTGGTGTATGGTTACAGATGACAGTCCCCCCTCCGCTGTTATTTGTGGGCACACGTCAGAAGGTGCAATTAAGTATATTGAAAACTCAGGTTATCTGCACCATTTGTTGGAAAACAAAATGTCATTACGACAACAGGCCGTGTTACCTTATTCGGATTTCCCGATTCTCGTGGTGGAAGGTTTTAGCGATGTGGCGGCTGCGATGCACATGGGCCGTGTTGGTGTTGGGAAGCCGAATGATTTGGGGGGCAGCACGTACCTTTCTAAATTACTTAAAGGCAAAGATGTAATAACTCTTGGTGAAAATGATATTGCTACGCGGCCAAATGGTGAAATTTATTCGCCGGGCAAACTTGGCATGGTTAAAATTTTTAACACACTTCGGCCTGTTGCCAAAACTGTGAAAAAAGTTCTGCCACCACCAGAGTTCAAAGACCTGCGCAAATGGCTACCAACTGCCGATGTTTTCGATGCGTGGATAAAAAATGAATCTGAGCAGGCTGATAATAGCCAGATGATTGATGTCGTAGATTTTAATCTTTTGGCGGATCGTTGGCGTGCCAGTTTCAAGTCACCGTTAATTTATTTCTTTGAAGACTGGTACAGGTTTGACAACGTGTGCTATCGGCTGATGCAACGTGGCTGGCTTCAAGCCCAAGTTCGAGAATTTTTTAGAAATTATGAGGTCGTGACATGGACTGGTAAAAACCAAATCGTCAAACCGTTGCAAGTGAATACGTATTTTGTCACTGAAATTGAGGCGGCGTTGAAGTGTGCGTGTCGGGTTGATATGCAGATTAGAACAGATAAACCTTTTTGGATAGGAATAAAATGAAAGCAAAAATAATTTCAGGTGAATTAGCAGGCATCGAATTTGAATTAAGCAGTGAAACAATAAGTAGTATAAAAGAAGAAGCACGTATTCCAGAGCGTATTAATGTGGGGCAAGTGTTTCAAGTTGGTGATTCAAAATATATGATTGTTGCTGTTGGCGAGTGCGGTGTAGGTTTGACATCGGTTGGATTATATCCTGGTTGTTATGGCGTGACGTTTGGCCTTATGAGCAAACCAGAACTTAGAGTTAAATTAATTGCCAAAACGAGTGTCAAATATTTGGGCAGGTTCAAGGATATTTTCACAGAGAAACAAAATGACTAAAGACCTCTCTTTCGCCGTAATTTTCAAAAATGGCATTTACGATATTTACAGTGACAAGATTTCTGTACCTACATCGAAGATTTTCGCCACCAGCACCTTGCCCTACATTTATGACCCCCGTGCCAAGTGTCCAATTTGGCGATGGTTTGTGGAAGACGTTTTCAACAGCGACGTTGAATCGGTGAACTTGCTCCAGGAATGGCTCGGCTATAACCTGATATACAGCAACCACTTAGAGCAGATGATGTTTTTATTTGGTGTGCCAGGATCGGGCAAGTCCACAACCGTCACTGTGTTGCGTGAATTACTCGGCCCCGATAGATGGTGCGCGGCCAACATCGAATCTTTTACAAATCAGTTTGGTCTTGCCCCGATGGTTGGCAAATACGCGGCGATTATATCGGAGAGCCAGGCAACGCGGCGAAGCCACGCGCAAGTGGCCTTGGAAAAAATCAAGCAGATTACAGGTGGTGACGCAGTAAACATTAATCCAAAGTACAAGACGCAGTACGATGTCGAACTATTCGCCAAGATTACTTACGTCGGAAATGAACTACCCCGATTTGACGACGAGCCGCAGGCGTTGTTTCGCCGATTTAATCTGCTGTACTACGCCAACAATTATTTCAAAGACCCACGAACACCCGACCGGACATTGAAGAATGAGCTTATTGCCGAAGTGCCAGGCATTGCAATCTGGGCACTGGAAGGCTTGCGACGGCTGCTAACTAACGGCGACTTCACAGCACCACAGATTTCAGTAGGGCACATCGCCGATTGCAAGCGTTTGGCCTCACCGCTTCAAACAATGGTTGAAGATTGGTGCGTCCGCAAGGCTGGGGCAGTTGCCCCAATTAATGATCTCTTTGATTTGCACGTTGCGTTGTTCCGTGAAGAAGGCTTGCACCCGATGTCACGCACTTGGTTTGGGCGGAAATTGAAAAATGCTTTTCCCGACATTGGGAAAGGGCAGCGGATGATTAGTGGAGAGCGTCAGGCTGTTTATAACGGGATTGAAATTAAACAAGAATCGTATAGAACTTTTTTGGGGAGGTAGAAAATGAGCAAGAAACACTTTATTCCCAACAAGCGTGTAACGTGGCTTACAGCTTGTGGTCTTCTTGCTTGGTTTGGAAGACCACAATTAAGAAAGAGCAGGTATCGTAGGTTTGTTACTTGTAAAAGTTGTAAACGAACAAAAGCATTTCGGAGGATAAAATGAACCGAAAACAAAAATTATTCGCAGGATTTTTAGTGCTGCTGTTAGTCGTTTTTCTCGGAACAAGCTGCATCCAAGATGCCATAGTCCCCTGTGAAATCGACCAGGATGCTCTTGATTACACCGGCGAAGAACCAACGTGCTATGTTCCCTGGACTACAATTCACGATGCCCGGCGTGTGCAGCGGGCGATGGACTACATTCATTTGACGAAACAGGAAACGGCCAAGCGGCTGTCTGAAGACGATGTTATGTTTTACGATTACATTAACAACGCCATGACCATTAATTTTGACAACGCTCAGCAGGTTAAGGGTGCTGTTTTCGACCCGACCGGCCCGCTGGCCCTGATGTTTCCAGCTTTGATGGGGCTGGGAATCGGAAGATATATAAAGTCGCCGCGCGAACAGGAATTAGAGAAAAAGACAAACGGGACAACTGTTTAATGATCCACTGCCGACAGCATCTAATCTCCTGGCTACTCAAAAATGTCACTGACCGTGTTCTACACAACGTACTCGAAACGGGGCGGATCGAGAATTTGGGGGTGTTCGATCCGCTCCCAACGAGCGTTGACAGTGGCTTCATTGTGCAGCTAACTTCTTTGCATGAAACGATTTACAACATAGCCGTAGTGAGCGGGGCGTGCAATAAATATCGCTGGTTTCGTGTCAAGGAAATATCGTGGGCTGATTGGGCGGGGGGTGACGTTGAGTTGTTTCAGGGTGATAGGCCGAAAGTTTATGGGGTGTTGAAATGGTCAAAGACCTCATCAAAATAAAAGATGTCCCGCACTACATCTTCCAAAAAACCGGCGTAACATTTAGCCGATATAGAGTTGGCGGCTGGGTGAAGCGGGGAGAACTGCCGTTGGTGAAGCCGATGGACAAAGATAAACGAAGTCTGTGGACGTTGAAAAGATATATTGACCAACTAATTCAAAGGTACAGTGAATGAAAGAATTTAATAAACGGTTTGAAAATAACTGCCCGTTCCCAGAAATTAACTGTGGTGATCTTTCATGTAAAGTCTGTGAAAATATACGTCGTTCAACCTGGCGTGAAGCGTTGGAGTGGGTAATTGGTGAACACGGGCCGCTGAACAAAAGAATAAATAACTGTGATTGCGCAAGAGGTAGAATTGAAAAAGAATTGGAGGAAGAATGAAAAATTTATTAGTATGTGAGCGCATGGAACCTAGAACGTGTATTATACACGGTGCCGTAATGGGCATTTCTTTTCGTAAAAATACTAAAACCAAAATGGGGTTTGTTTGTGAAAAATGCCTTGATGATATTTTTGATAAATTTTTATCTACTCCCGCGCCAACGCCAGAATCAACGCAATCACAAGACCAATCGTAGCTGTCCACGCCATGATGTTATAACGAAAGTGATGAGCGTCGTGATTAAAACACCACTTGCCAATTTTTTCTACACGCTCATCTATTCGTATAATTAGATCGTGATCGCTTTTATTTTCTTTATCCTCCTTGCTCATTCTGATCCTCCTGCCCCTCCCTCACCTGCTCTAAATCGGCAAAGTTAATTTCATTAATCATCTTTTGTCGTGCAAATTTTACCACCTGTTTTGTCACATCTTCAATCACAGTTCGCTGTATTCGTGTATCGAGCGCATCCCACTTCGGCATCATCTTCAGCCGCCGCATTGCCTTTTCAAGTTCCGGCTTCAAGTTCTTCTGAAGCTGCTCATACCGTTTCAGATTCATCTTCCAATATGAGCCACGATACTGAGTAGATTGTTTAAGTAGTGGAATTTTAATCCCAATGTCATACATCTTTCGCACATCTTTGTCCAAGTGCTTGATTACTCCCCGCATGGCCTCATATTCTCTATCTGTTTGCTTTCCCTGCCATTCACCAAAGCTTTCACTTTCGATCTTGGCATCTTCTTCATATTGCCCGATCATTGGTTGTCTGGCCCGCAACGACGTTTGGGCTATCGGGCTAAGTTCACTCCAATCCTTGCCATAATATTCATGGGCGTAGGTGTTCTTTAGTTCGTTGGCCTGCTTCCGGGCGTCAGTTTCGTAGGTCTGCATTCCGGTGTGTGCCCCGACCCCAACCATTAGTGGATTCACATTATCAAGTCCTTGAAAGCGAATAGCATCAACAACGTCCTGCACGAATAGTGGTGTTACATGCTCGGCGATATATTTTGCCATGTATTCAGGGTCATCGTATCGCATTTTCTTACTCAAGAATGTTTCACCTGTTCCAACATCAGCCCCGACACCAGTCAATGGGTTTAACTTGCCACGTAAAAATCGGGTGAATAAATCCCATCTATCGGTTTTGGAAACTTCCCCTGTCGATGTAGATTTTACTTTACCTGCAATCATACGCGAGATAAAAACAACCATCGGCCCCCAGCGTCCCAATATTGGAATACGCGTGCCGTTGATATTAGCTTTGCCGAAGTCTGAAGACCGGGGATCGTTTTCTACTTTCCAACCTTTTATTAAACTGGCCAAGAACGTCAACCCGGCCATGATTGCCACGCCCTGCACCAGATCGTGTGCAGCTTCTTTGCGAATGTGTGGCTTGCTGACAAAATCAAACGGCGACGCAACTGTAGCCCGCAACATCCTGGGCGTCCAAAGTGCAGCACTCCAAATATCCATGTGCTTTTCAAACGCCCCAGTTTTTTTGCCATAGCCCCGGCCAGTCATATTGGCCATGTGATGCGCCATTTCTTGCAATTTTCCAGATGCCAGCATATCGGATATACTTTCACCACTGGCGTCGATGCTGCGGCACATTTGATTAAACCGCATACCATTTAATGTAGTGGTGTGTATGCGTCCAGAACCTTTAACCCACCGGCCAATAAGCGGAATCTTGTGGGCCAAACTTTCTTGATATTCTTCCTCTGCTTTTAGCGTGTTCCCCATTTCTGTGATTGGTAATCCCGCGGCTACAACATGGTTATAATATGGGTGTGTCTTCATCGCAATGTCTTGTAGCCGAACAAAGTCTTCACTGATGCCACGATAGCCTTTTACTGTCTGTTTGACCCCCTGCCAGGGGTGGGCCAAAAGATAAGGAAAGCCTTGAATCCCCGCAGCAGACACATCAATCGAGCCAAGAATGTTTTTCATAAATATTCCCGGCTCTTGTACGGCCCGCCACATTTTTTCTTTCCAGTTTTTTGATTTGTTTTTGCCAATTTTAGTAATGTTTGTGCCAAAAAAACTGTCAAACGCTCGGATTGAACCGGGGTGTGGTAGCACAGTGCCTGCCAACGACACAAACACTTTGTCAATATCAAATTTTTGTGACAGTGTTAATGTTGATTCACCCATAGCCCGCCGCATTGTTTTCATATCTGCAACGGAGAATAATTCTTGAAATTCCGGGAACAACGTGCGAGCGTAGCCCTCCATTGTTTTCTTGGCTTTTGCCATTGCAATATCGGGGTCAACACCAGAATCAATTTCAGCCTTCAAAATAGCGTCAGCTTCAGCAAACTTCTGACCCATCATGGCTTTCATTTCTTTGGTTTCTTGTGGCCTCTTGGCCTCGTATTCTGATAGGTTCTTTTCAAATTTATCGGCAGTGTCAATTACTTTTTGAGCAGCGGCCGGGATGTAGAATGGGTCTGTGCTATCCATTATTGCGTCCTGAATCCCTGATCCCGACAACTCTGGATTCAGTACAACAGCATTCCCATTCGGGGCCACAGGCACGCGATTACCATCAGTTTCTTCTTTTGTTACCAATTCATCCTCGTTATAGTTGTTGCCGTCTTCATCTTGATAGACATTCACCCGCTGTTCTTGCTGCTCTGCCGTTTCTTCAGTCTCAGTCGCCTGATAATCCTCCGGCAACATTTCCCGAAGCTGATTAATCCCGCGTGCTTTTTCGTAAGGGCTTGTGTCCGCAACTTGAATTGTTTTTGCAGCCTGCTCGATCTTCTGCACCCCAGGATCAGCAATAGCAACAGCCCCGGCAGGAGCATTCATGGCGTGAGGGACTACTGACCCCAGCAATGCTCCGCCGGCGGCTTCCATGCCAATTTGCTTGACCATTGATTTGATGTCCACCGAACCATCTGGTTTTCTCGGCAGCTTCCCACCACCTGGCAAAGCCTCCACCATAAAACTTGCTCCACTCTGGCTGGCTTCTTCAAGCCCTTCAGTCAATGCACTTTTAAGCACATTGCCAGTAATGTTTTTTACGTTTCCCTTGGCTTTTTTCCACATCTTTACTTTTAAGTTTTTAACCAATAATTTCAAAGAGCCTTTACCGGCATCTTTGAACTTTAAGAGTTTGCTTACTCCCCACACTTCCAATGCAGATTCAGCCAGCCCCGACAGAGCATAATCTCGCAATGCCGCAGCCTCAGACGCCCCCTCTGCTTTGGCGTTTTCGTAGGCTGATTCACCAGCAATGATAAACATATTTGTTGCAGGCCCAATCCACCCCGCAGCACCACCTGTTGCAATAGACGTGACTAATATTGGAGCACCTTCACCCAACGTATTTATCGCCCAACCACCAAGCCCCCCACGAGTGCGGGGAATCTTTGTTGCAGCGGACTTTATTTTTTGTCGGGCTTCAGTTAAAACAGCAGGCTCAAGGTCTTGTTCCTCTATTGGTTTTGTGCGTTCCAGGGCACCACGAATACCATACTTGCCCCAGAGCGGAGAAAACTTTGCTGACGCGCCAACAAATTTTTCAGCCATGCCGAGAGTTCCGCGTGCTAAAGCTGCACCGCCCTCGCCAATTCTGCTGCGTTCTTTTGGAGTGACCTCATCAAAAATATCCTGCGGTGTTGCAGCAACCTGGTCAAAAACATCCTGCGGTGTTGCTGATATAGCAACATTATCAAATATATCAACCATTAAAATTTATACCCCCGGCTTTTTGCGATTTGTCGTGCCCGAACTTTATCTCCATTCGCCTCATTTAATATTGTCGTGGCCATTGTTGCATCAAGAGTTTTCTGCTGCATTGGTATTCTGGATGCCGCACCATGTGACCGCAACAAACTCCCAATTGTCCCGCCTTTGTTTCCTGTCATTTCTTTTGTAACTTGGCTTGTTTTCACTCGGTTTATGATCGGAGCAAGTGCAGGATTTTCCTGAATACGCAAATTCCCGAGTTCCTTTTCAAGTTCTTCAAGTAAATTTGCATCCCCAGAATCAAGTGTTGCCTTTGCAAAGTCTTTCCCCATTGTTCCTGCAAGATCGGCTCGCTGATAAAGCAGGGTGATTGCTGCTTCTAACTCTCGTATCTTTGCACGCGCGTTAGGCGGGCGCATTTCAGCAAGCGAAATATTCATACCCATTACTTGATACTGCTCATGCAGCATTGCATCGGGGTCAAGTTTACCGGCGTCACCAAGCCGCTTAATTGTGTCCAATTCAATCTTTCTTGTTTCAGTGTTCCTCTGCAACTCCGCAAGGGCCTGTTGCTTTTGTTGATTCAATTGGTCACGCTCTGGCTGAATCTTGCCTTCTATCCGTAGAGCAGCAACTTCCTTTTGGGTTATCAATTGATTGCGGGCAGCATTATATTCTTCTGACCTTTTACCAAGTTTATTTTGTAAAGCCTCATCTTGTATTTCAAATTCTTCTTCCAGAATTTTAAGCTGGTTCTGTGGTTTTTGCAAAAGGGCTGACTCTTTTGCCGCAAAATCTGACTCTATCCATTGTTCTCCCCGCGACGCTTCTTCACCAAGCATTGCATACGGGTCTGGTAATTTTGGTGGCCCAGATTGTTCAGGTTGTG
>Ga0307928_10004601_pt1 | contig 10445 bp, 13 predicted proteins | sample AceLakmetagen232_FD_201815 | JGI IMG/M metagenome (GOLD analysis project Ga0307928, IMG submission 201815) | Saline water microbial communities from Ace Lake, Antarctica - #232 | ecosystem: Environmental > Aquatic > Non-marine Saline and Alkaline > Saline | place: Antarctica: Ace Lake...
TGAGACACACTAAACAGCCAAGGCACTGCACGCAAGCGACTTATAACTAATCACCAGTCGGGTAGCCCACCCACCAGGACACCAGGACACCAAAACTCATAAATATATAAACCCAAAATCTTTTATAAACCCAAAATCTTTTATAAACCCAAAATCTTTTATACACCCCCTACCCCATATATACGTTTATACATATATTGAATACCTCTTTGTCCAGTTCCGCGTTTTTTTCAAAAGATAGAAACCACCCCCTAGCAAGAATCGCGCCAAGATGAAATTATTGATAAAGAATTAGCTAATAAAAGGTTGATAATTGGAGCTTGAGAAAACTGATATTTGGATTAAATCGGTCAGAAATATGGCATCGGAAATGGGGGGTTATGGGCGAAGATAAAAGGGTAGATTTACAAAAGTTTAACAATTACCGAGTAGCCTATATTAGAAACCGCACACCCTTTTTTCGTATGGTGTGGGAAACGCAAGAAATCACTAGTTGTGTGTGGGGTCGTTTATGGAGTAAATAAATAAAGTGTAAAAAGTGGATATTTCGATTTTAGAGGTGAGCAACTTATGTCAGAAGTTGTTTATATTGAGTTGTTTCCTCCAGATTGGGACGCCAGTAAGAAACCGGTATATATAAATATATTAATTTGTGTGTGGGAATAGTTTTGTATTGTGAGACATAAATAAAAAGTGACCGCTACGCTTTTTTATTTAAGGCTTACACAATCCAAACCAAAACGTAGAAAAATTTTTAGTAGAGAATTGAAGAATAAAAAAAATAAAAAAATAATTAAAAAAGTGCTTGACTTTTTTAGCTGTTTTTGATATGCTTGTTTTCAAATGAAAGTACTGTCTCAAAACAAGTATGATTCAAATTAAATGAAGCCGTACAGTTTTAGCATGTTTTGAGGGTCTTTGTCGAAAGGTAAAGATTGTGCTAAGACTGTATGGCTTTTTTTTTGGAGTAAACGTTATGAACGAGATTGAAGAGTTGAAGGAATTAGTTGAGAAACTAGAAAAGAGAGTTGTTAGACTTGAGCTTTGGAGAAGGAAAGGTTGAAGTGAAATGATCAAAATTACAGACATGACAGATGAACAATTGAAAGACCGTATTTTAAAATCAGGGTTATATCTAGGACTTTTGAATAATAAGATTGGTGCGGACAACCACTTTAACAAGCCAATTAACAAACAAGACCATGAAGACCTGAATGATGAACTATGTATTGCCGGTACTCTTTATTACGAATACATGCTAAGAGAACTTGGTTGTTAACGGTGCTCTTCTCTTAAACCAGAGCCCCCCGCGTTTCTTGTGCAGGAAAACGTGACTATGACGAAAGGAAAATGAAATGAGCAAGGGATCACGGAATCGGACAACCGACCGGCAAGCTTACGAAAATGCCGACTACTGGAAACATTTACCGACCCCGTACCCTGATTTTAAGGAAAAAGTTCGTAAAAATATAACAAAACGAACAAAAAGCGAAGAAAGTTGCGAATAATCGAAAATAGTTCTTGCTTTTTTTGTCAAATTTTGGTATATGTATGAATGTCTTAAACGAAATTATGTAGAAAACTTAAACTGACGGAGGACTAAATGGGCGTTGTTGCGATTAAAAACTTAAAAAAGAGTACAGAAGAAAAAGAATGTTACGAACAATTTACTGTTCCAAATGAAGTTGTTGAATACATCAGACATTTAGAGTCTGGAATAAAATACAACAGAATTGGTGGTTTACGTAATTGGTACCCAAAATTGAATTATCGTGATTATTCAAACGATGCTTCAATGTCACCAGATGCGAAAGAAGTTCAAGAAATTGACATTGATTTCGGTGGTCCTGAAGTAGAAATGATTCGTGGCGATAGAGTTAATTATGCAGTAAGAGCAGAAACAGAAGAAGATTTGATTGAGGACTTTCAAGCGTTGGCTATAGAGCAGTTAGAAAAATCAGAAATCAGGAGACTTTGAAATATGATGCGAAAAGTTAAAATAAGGAGCCAAAAAGAGGTTCGCAAAGCGGCACAGGATCAAATAAGGCATAAAGCGTACTCAAAGAAGCTTGCTGAGCAGAGGCGGATAAAAAGGACGGGTAATGTTGAGCCAAAGCCAGTTCGCAAGCCTACCAAGGCTAAGCCAGTTCGCAAGCCTACCAAGGCTAAGCCAGTTGTTAAGAAGGCTAAGTCTGGTCGTACCTATTCTACTAAGGAAGACTTTGCGGCACTCAACAAGCGGATCAAGCGGATAAAAGAGAAACGAGCCAGGGGGCTTAAGTAAACAAAGGAGAAAACGATGGCAAAGAAAGCTAAAAAAGAAGTTGCGAAGAAAGTAGAAAAAGGGGAGAAACCAAAGGCTCCAGAAGACTACGAATATTCTTCAGCTACGAATTGATTTACTAGGTTATACCGTTAGTTGGTTAGTTATAGTTACGTTCTCTGCCCTTGACCTCAATAGTGAGAAGGGGCAGAGTTTTTAAACGAGGAGAATGCAGAATGGCAGTGACATCTGTTGAGACAAAGAAGCTTTTGAAAGAGCATGGGTTGTGGCAGGATTTTTGTGATGAACGAGCAGACATGAGAACCGATGAAGCATCTGCAAAGGATATCGAAACTTTACTGTCATCTTATGTTGCAAAATGCAAAGGGCCAGAGAGTAAGAGCGTAAAAAAGATTGTAGTGCCTCCAGACGTACTTGAGTTTTTACGAGGAAAGAAAGCTACTCCAGAAGAAATCTCTAGGTGGGTTTTAGAGAGCTTGATGTTTAGGCACGATGCAGTTGATTTGAAGAAAGCACCGGATGCCATAGCCTTAAAGTATTATGTTGATTGCAGAGAATCTCAAGCATTTTACATGGATTTTAAGAAGAACTTTGTAAACAAGAGTATTGGCCAAGGTCAAAAAGAGGACGAAAACAATTTTGATGGAAAAGACATTTGTGATTTGATAGATGTTCTTGTTGAAATGAACAAGGTTGCGAAAATGGAGGAAAAGAAAATACTAAGGGAAATAGACGATGGAGTTTAAATATGACCAGTATGTTCCTAAAACTTTATTTGCAAATTTAATCTTTCGTAAAATGATACTTGAGAAATGCGGTAAAGAATTAAGGTTCAGAGCTTTCATACAAAAAATCATCAGAGAGGATTATCTATTTTTCACAAACACTTTTTGTTGGGCTGAAAATCCCAGAAGTGTTGTTACCAGAATGCCGTTCATTGTTTATGACTACCAAGATGAATTTTTTAAAAATGAATGGAATAGGATATTATCAAAGGTGGATCCAGGTGATGCAACGATTGAAAAGACTAGAGATATGGGAGCATCAGTATGTATGATGACTTTGATATATGCTCCTTGGTTATTGCTACCAAAAGAATCGCCATTTAGAGCTGGAGTTGTTTCGAGAAAGGAACCGTTGGTTGATGGTGCAGCCGGAAGTTTGTTTGAAAAACTTGATTATCTGCACGATAATATTCCAGGGTGGATGAAGCCATCAAAAGTTACAAGAGTGGTCTTAGCTTTTGTGAATGATGAAACAAAGTCAACTATTAACGGTGAATCAACTAACAAGGATTTTTTTAGAGGACCAAGACTGGATGTGTTTATTGGTGATGAATGGGCAGCGATTAATGACAACGATGCTGTTAGAGGTGACGGTGCTACTGGTGAGACAGCGTACATTAGATATTTTGTATCAACTCACAAAGGTCCACTAACACAATTTAACATCAAGTGTAAGACTGCTGCATTTCTTTATCAGTGGCATTGGAGCTTGCACGAGGGAAAGAACAAGGGCTTGTACACGTCAAAGATGGATATTAATGGTGATTATGTTCTTAAAATCTTAGATACAAGCTACAGTGCAGTAGTAACCGTACTTAGGAGAGGCGTAAGGGGGTCAAAAAAGGTTAAGTTCCCCCAAGACTATCCTTGGATACTAGATGGAAAGAAAAGGTCTCCTTGGTATGATACAGCAGCTTCTAAGATGGCAGACGATAAAATGGTTGCTCAAGAGCTTGATATGGATGCAAGTGGTTCAGATCAGTTGTTCTTCTCAAAGGCAGTGATTGAAAAGAAAATCATGCTTGAGGGAATGTTACCACTATATCAGGGTGTTATCAAGGATAGCGTTATACAGGAAAATGAGAATGGAGAGTTGAGTTGCTGGTTTAACAATATCAACGAAGCTGGAAAGATAGACAAAGACTGGCTGTATGCTAGAAGATTTATTGTGAGTTCAGATGTATCGTTTGGTACAGGAGCTAGTAATTCGGTGGCAGTTGTTTATGATGCGGTGAGGAAAGAAAAGGTTGCAAGGTGGCAGTCACCTAACTATGACCCAAAGGATTTTGCAAGAATATCAGTGATGTTGGCGAAGATGTTTAATGATGCGTTCCTAATCTGGGATGCTACTGGTGTGGTTGGAAAGACATTTTCAAATGAGATTGAAGCTTTGCAGTACAGCAACTTGTATTACAGAAATGATACTGATGCTGGATTTTATTTTAATGATGAGGCTAGAAGTACCATGTTGATGAACTACAGGTATTCTCTGGGGCAAGACAAGATTATAAACAGGAGTATTGATGGGTTAAACGAGTGCATGGAGTTTATCATCGAGCCTGGACCAAGAATTGTTCATAGAGCAAGCAAGCTTATTAGCAATCCTACTGGTGCAAGAACTGCTCATGGTGATGAAGTTATGGCAGATGCAATGGTTGCTCATGTTTTAGAAAGTGAACCAATTTATGTTGATACGAAAACTAAACCGATTATTCAAGCTAATTCAGTGGCAGCACGAATGAGAGAATATAACAAAGAGCAACTTGGAAATGACAGGGATGCTTATATTATGGGAGTTAGATGAGAAAACAAGGACCTTCAGTGATAGACCAGAAGATGCACGAGAGTGTGGAAGATTCAATTAGTAATTTAAGTTATAAGAGAGATTTACACAAAGAGTTTGTTGCTAACTATGTTGGAAATCATTATTCAGATGACCTTACTTTAGGTGCTACTAAGATTTATGAAAACAATATTGAGTTGTTTGTTGCTACATACACTTCCTCTATGGCTCCAGCCGAACTTGTAACTCATGTGACATCTGATATAATGAGCCTTTCTGGTATGGCAAAGACAATATCAATGGGGGCTGATAAAGACATAAAAGAAGCAAACCTTGCAGAGTGTCTTTCTAAAGTTTACGTGGATTCATTATTTACTCTTGGTATTGTGAAAATTGGTTTGTCAAAGATTGCTACCTATGAAGGACGTGATATCGCAGCACCATTTGCCGACTATGTTCCTTTTGATAATTACTTCATAGATATGTCAGCAAAGACAAGTGATGCAATTCAGTTTGAGGGAAATGACTATTGGCTTGAAGCAGATTTGATCGATGAGATATTTGATGAAAAAGTTGATGGTGAAGATAATGAGATTGATGAATCACAGGGTGGAAAGACTCAATCTCTTAGTGGTGTCAATCCAGCTATAACTACTTATAAAGACAGAGTTCACCTTCGTGACATCTGGGTTCCTTCCGAAAGCAAAATCTATACTTATGTTGTTGAAACTTTAGAACTACTTTCAGAAGTTAAGTACGATGGTGATGAAGATGGTCCGTATGAAAGATTGTTTTATTGGGATGTTCCTGGAAATATATTACCGCTAAGTCCTCTTGCATCTGTATTTGGAATGAGTACACTTTGCAATGATATTTACCGTAAAAATGCAATGCAAGCTCTCTCCCAAAAGAATATATCAGTTGTTGGTAGTGGTGATGATGAAGATGCTATCAGAGCAAACTCTACTCCAGATGGACATATCGTTTCTATGAGAAAAGGTTCACGTCCAGAGAAGGTTAATTTGGGTGGACTACAAACGAACACTATGGTTTTTTCAGACAATCTACGAACTAATTTTTCTAGGCAATCCGGCAATCTTGATTCTCTTGGTGGACTTCGACCACAAGCGGATACTTATAAACAAGAAGATTTGCTCAACGAGAATGCAAGCGGTGGAATTGCTTATATGTCAGCCAGACTGAATAAATTTGTAAATAAGATTGTTAGCCGATTTATATATTACCGATGGACAGATCCAGTTGCTCAAATGGATTTAGAAAAACCAATTGGTAAAACTGGATTGGTTCTTCCTGTTCAGTGGAATAGCGAAACTCAAGAAGGTGACTTTTTGGATTTCAACTTTGATGTTGAAATTGTGTCAGCAGTTGACAAGTCTCCAGAAGCTAGATATCAAAAACTAGTTGGCACAATGAATGAAATTATACTTCCTCTTGGTCCAGCTATTGAAGCAGCCGGTGGAGTTATAGATGCTCAAGCAATTATCAAACGTGCATCTGAATTAAGGAATTTGCCAGAGTTAGAAGATATCATTAAATTTGGTCAGCCTGTTCAGACAGAAGAAGAGTCTGCTGATAGGCAAGTAACAAAGCCCCCATCAGAACCAAAAGTCTATCAACACATTGGTGGTGGTGGTGGACAACCAGAGGGATTAGCTAATATGTTGCAGTCTGAAGGTGGAGGTAACGATGCTTAGTTTTATACAAGGTGACTGTTTAGAAGCAATGGATAAGTTAGTTGCTGACGGTGTAGTAGTGGATGCTATCATAACAGACCCACCATACGGTACAACAGCTTGTAAATGGGATAGTGTTATTCCCTTTGATGAAATGTGGTTAAGACTAAACAAACTCATAAAACCAAATGGTGCAATAGTACTCTTTGGAAGTGAACCTTTTTCTAGTGCTTTAAGAATGAGTAATATTAAGAACTACAAGTATGATTGGATATGGGATAAACACATCGCACGAAACTTCGCAAACGCCAAAAGAATGCCTATGAATAAACATGAAACTATAAGTATATTTACTTCCAACGGTAAACTACCAAACTACTACCCAATTATGTTATTGCGAGATAAACCCGTCACCGTGAAGAATTATGCAAAAAAAGGCAGTAATAGCGCATACAGAATAACAAATGATGGAAAAAGTAACATGAAATCTTATACATATACCCATAAAAATCCAGATACAATTATTGTAGGTAAGTGGATTGCAAATAAAGGAAAAGTCCACCCAACACAAAAACCAGTAGAACTAATGGAGTATCTAATTAAAACATACACAAATGAAAACGAAACTGTACTTGACTTTACAATGGGTAGTGGAAGCACAGGAGTAGCTTGTGTAAACATTAACAGAAACTTCATAGGTATTGAATTAGATAAAACTTATTTTGACATTTCAAAAGAAAGGATGGGTGAGCGATAATGCCTATATATGTATACGAAACTAAAGATGGTGAAAAAATAGATAAACTTTTTTCTTTACAAAAGCGACCAGAAACTATAACATTACAAGATGGAAGAGTCGCTAAGAGAGTTTTTGCCGTTTGCAGCTTTAGCGGTGGAGATACTTCTAAGGGTTGGCCATTGAAAGATTTCGCTTGTGGTGTCTCTCCAAGTGAGGTAGCAGAACGTAGAGCAGAATTTAAGAAAAAAGGTATAAAAGCGGATGTTCACCCTGACGGTGATGTTATTCATCATAATGCGGTTGAACGAAAAGATACATTAAAAAAACTAGGTCTACATGACCGGAATTGTTATGGATAAAAATATGAGTGAAATACAAATGGCTAATGACGAAGTAAAATTGAACACAATCCAAAAAAGAGAAAAATTGAACGAAGTTTTTTCTGTTGGCGATGAAGGACCAGGCGGTGCTTTTCGCGAGTATCATATAAAATGGGATGCTCAACAAAATGGTTATATTTCGACACAATCTATAAAATTTCAAAAAGGTCCTAGAAAAGAAAATGGTTCAGATCATGGGATTTTAGATTCTGATTTGTTAGAGATAGTTAGACACAGGCTTCAATGCTTTCAAAAAGGCGAGTATGCTACGAGAGAGAATGCACTAGCTCTAACTCATATTGAAGAAGCTTTACTTTGGATGAATAAGAGGGTTGAAGATCGAATTGAACGTAACGTTCTAGGAACTTATAATAAATAGAGGAGAAATTGAAATGGCTAAAGATATAGTAAAAGAAACGATGAAAGAAATGTTGACTATTGCTGATGAAGCAAGCAAGGGCGTAAACGCTGAAGATATTGCGGTTGACCCACTTGGACAAGAAGATGTAAAAGATGAGAAAATTGTTGAAGAGAAAAAACAAGATGAACCAATCGTAGACGAGGTAGAAGTCGAGGATGATGATGGACAAGATGACGGACAAGATGACGATGCAGAGTTTAATGTAAGTGACGAAGTGGTTGAAAGTGCAATCAAGGCTGGAATGAGCTATTCAGATATTTTGAAACTTAACGATGAAGATATGATAAGTAGAATGGCAAATCTTTCCATTAACAAAAATGTTGACAAAAAAGAAGATGCTCCAAAAGCAGATGAACCAATGGATTTGTCATTTCTTGATATAGAAGATATCTTTGAGATGGAAGACCCAGCAGCAGTATTTACAGGATTAAAAGGAATAATTTCAGGTTTAGCAGACCAAATCTCTACGTTGAAAACTCAACGTCAACAGGACGTGCTAATTGACGGCACCTCGGAGATGATGTCAAAGTTAAAACCAGAACAGCAGGTAAAGGTAAGGGAGAAAATGGATGTTCTCTCAAATGGATATAGTCAAAGTGGGGTAAAGGCTAGTGCAAGTGACATTTTTAATGAAGCTTCAAAATTAGCATTGGGAGATACTTTGTCTAAGGATGCAATAAATAAATTGACAAATCGTTCTAAAAAGACCATTCAACGAGTACCAGGTAAAAAGGGTATAAAGGTTAAACGAGTTTTAACCGAAGAAGAAGCCCATGAAAGTGTACTTGCAAAAATGGAAAAAAAGATGGACGGTTTTGCTAAATAGAAAGAGCTAAACAATGGCAATTCAAGAATTAACACCAGACCAGATTAATGATTTGGTTGAGGGCACACTACCTGATATAGTAAAAAAGGGTGGTTATACGAATTTACAAACAGATATTACTGAATTTGTGGGAATGAGTAATCTGTATGATAAACATATAAAAACATTTCATGGCGGTATGCCTTGGCGTGTTGACGTACAGGTTGACCAAAATCATAGTGCAAAATGGACAGGGTTGTATGCGGATGATTCAACTGCTTCTGGCGATACAATGGAGAAAATCGAGATTAAACCTCGTTTCTTAACGGCAAATATTACTTGGGATGTAAAAGAACCTATGTTCCAGCAAGGTGCTTCGGCAATTTATGACTTGCTCGAAACTCGTAGTACTGCTAGAGATGTTTCTATTGCAGAAAAGCTTGAAAATTCAATCTTTAATGGTGCACAAGATTCAAGCGACAAACTTACTATGTTTGGTTTGGATTATTGGCTACAGAGAAGTGCTAGTAAAGGCTTCAATGGTGGAGACCCTGCTGGTTTTGCAGAAGGTTGCGGTGGTTTAAAGATTGCTGATGTTCCTCGTTGGGCTAATTACACAGATACTTACTCTGCTATTTCAAAGATAGACCTTGTTAAAGCAATGAGAACGGCTTTTGTGAAAACAAACTTCAAGTCTATTACTAAAAATGCTGTTCCAGTGCTTGGCAAAGGAAGAGGCATTTATTGTACAACAGATACACTGTTAGAGTTTGAAGATATTTTAGATGCAGGAAACATGAATCTTGGTACAGATTTAACAAATACAGCTGGCGAAGTTCTGTTTAAGAGCTTACCACTTGTTGCTGTTCCTATTTTGGATGACGATGCTACAGCTCCAATCTTGATGATTGATTGGAATACAATGGCATTTGGCATTCAGGCTGGTTGGAAAAAGAAAATGAGTAAACCTACGCAAGTAGCAAACAAACATACTGTTTTCCAAGTTCATACAGACATGGTTGTTAATCTCGCCTGTACTAATCGTAGAAACAATTCTATTATTTACAAGGTTTAAAATAATATTTAAAGGAAAGAGGATATTAAAATGAGTGGTGGACCAAACACAATCGTAAACGCTCCTAACAGAGAAGTTTCGAGACAAAAATATGCAGGAACGAATGCAATAGAAATTGGCGAAGGCTATTTTCATGATTCAGATGAGGTTAATGTAGTCGTAGGACCAACAGTGGCCGCTGCAAAGCGTTTTGCTGGTGTTTCTATGGAGAATCAAAAGGCTAATGCTACACGCAATTATATTGATATAGCAATGGCTGGTTCTAAATCAGCTCAAATTGCAGTTGCTGAAAATGTAAGCATTGGAGATGAACTTTCTGCTTTGGTTGCAGATGGTAAGTGTTTCTTTGTTAAAGGTGGAATTGCTGGTGCATCAAGTGCCGTTGCAAAAGAAGCCACAACTGCTGTTAAATTATCTATTTTAGATAACAAAGCAAGTATGGCAGTAGATGGAATTACAGCTACAGTTGATGATACATC
>Ga0307928_10004602_pt1 | contig 10444 bp, 21 predicted proteins | sample AceLakmetagen232_FD_201815 | JGI IMG/M metagenome (GOLD analysis project Ga0307928, IMG submission 201815) | Saline water microbial communities from Ace Lake, Antarctica - #232 | ecosystem: Environmental > Aquatic > Non-marine Saline and Alkaline > Saline | place: Antarctica: Ace Lake...
AAAGATATTCACGACTGGAATCCTCGCATTGCTTCAAGGCTTGCAGGCTTGCAGGTACACAAGATGGCTGGTAGTGACAGGAGGATTAACGGTCAATGAAATACAATATAGAAGTCGAACGCACCTGGCCTATGCCTGTAAAAATCATATTACTCACTGTTGAGGCAGATACCATGCGCCAGGCTCACGGGTTTGCTAGAACCAAGGCGTACAAGGTTGACGAATTCAAAACGCCTGAGCCGGAGGAAATAGCTATTCGTGGAATTGAACTTGTTGAGCCAAAACCGAAGCAGGGTAATTTATTTAAGGAGTAGATGCTATGAGTGATGTGATACTGGATGGACTGAGGGCAATCGCTGACAGGTTAGAAGCAAAAATGGGAGATGATCCAGAACTGCGAATTATCAGCATGGCGATAGATGTTGCGATTGATAAGATTATTGAAGAAAGGGGAAACAATGGGTGATTTCATAGAATTTATTAGTGCGTTATTGCTTGTAGCTATGCTTGCGCTGGTTTGTTTTTCATGTAGTGGGTGTTTATTGTTTCCATTATTGTAAATAGGGAAGGGGAAGTGTGATGGCAAAGGGTTATAGTTGGAAGGATGTCGAAGTAGTGGCATATGTGGATAATGAGGTAGATGTATTGGGAAAAGAGTTGGTTAATAAGCTGATTAAGTTTGCAAAAGATAGCGGTAACGAGGAATGGGGTGAGGACTGGCCGATTATTATTTATGCTAAGTCTTCAGGCTATTATGATCCAGGTAAATATTATGGTCCTTGGGAGGACAGTTATCCAGAAGAGGGGGATGATGAGCGAGAACTTGATCGTATGACGCTTGACATGTGTGACGGTAAAGGCACTGAGATAGACGTTACACAGGATCTCGCTGAAGAGGTTTTTGAGAAGGTGCTGGAATCTCATGTTATGGAAGTTGAGTTGGGGGATTGCTGTGAATAGTGGAACTGAGAGGTTACTTAAAGATTTAAGGGGCGAACTGTTGTTTAGATCAATGACTAGGCGTGAGAAGGATCGAGCGATTGATAGGATTGATGCGATACTCATTAAAGAGGGATTTTGGTCTAAACTATGGAATTCTAACGTTGGTGTTTTTTGGGAAAGATAATAACTATGGACGTAAGCTATAGCAAAACATCGAAAAAGGACTGGAGAACATTTTCATCGTCACAGGCATCTACAGCTGGCACATTAAGCAAGCGTGAACAGAGACGATTAGATAAACAGTTAAGCCGCGAGGCTGATATTCTTAAGCGTATGAAGTGGGCGTGGGAACATTTTGTTGATTATGGAGAGGAACCGGGGTTCGTTATGACTAAAAATGATTATACTATTTTAGGGGAATTAATTGCCAGGATTACTAAGGACGGGAAAATTGATAGTGGTTTATTAGTTACTGAGTTATCAAGCTTTCTTATATCTAGAGATGGTGAGTGCAATATTCAAAAGTTCAGGGAATCTTGCCAACATAAATTAATACGTTGTTGCAAATGTAAAGAAGAGCTTCCCTCTACTGCGTTTTCTAGTGAAAGACTTAGGCATGAAGAGATAATATGCAGGAGATGTACACGTTGAGTTTTGTCCGGTTTAGTGAGTTGTTGTGTGTTTTTATTAAAATTAATTGGAGGTATAATAATGAAAAATTACAATAAAGATACGCTTGAGGATGATATAAGACTAGTAAAACAATTAACTGGCACATATGACGCAGATTGCCCCGAGTACTACCTAGCTCATAAAAATATGATGTTGTTTGTTGATTACTGCATGAAAGAAAGTAAAGACACATAACCTATTGCATGAGCTACCGAAAGTGCTTGTTGCGCTTACCGGGACGAAACGGGATAGGTCAATTTATTGGAGACGAAAATGATTATTTTACAAATACATAATGACGCAAAAGAAAAGAGACAAAGTTTCGAGGCGCACTGCAAAGATCTTGACGTACATAAGGGGTATGGGCGAACCAAGGACGAGGCTATAGAAGAGTTCAAGGAAAACTTATCTTCATGTCTCAGTATCATGAAGTGCGCTCACTCTGATTTATATTCTAATACATATGAAACAGTAAACGTTGACTGCATGGGCGTTGAGATAAAGTAGGGATTACAACCTTAAGATAAGCCGCCGAACAATGGCGCTCGCTGGCTAGAACGAAACGAATGAGGTCGAGGCTTCATTTTGTTGTTGTGTTGAGATTTGGAGGATTAAAATGCAAGATGGATACCCAGTTATTTGGATAGGAAGTGAAGATGTTAAAGATAAAACAGGAATAGGCACATTCGTTATTGACGATAATTCATACGATATACCGCTATGTAATTTCAAGCACTGCCAGACCATAAAAAAGATGATAAACAAAGCATTTACACAAGGTAGAGATTTTAGTGAAGGGAGAATTTCGGACTGCTTAGTTCGGGCGATAAACGACAAAGCCAAAAACAGGGAGTTTATTGATAAAGTTAAAAAAGATATGATGGATTTTTCATTTAAGCACAAATTAACTGGAGAAACAATAACAGTAACACTGGATAACCACGAAATACAAAGCCTAATAGAGAATGAGCTATACGATAAAATTATTAATGATTGCAAATGTGGCAGAAATGTTTCTACATGTGATTGCTATGAATTGCTAGATCAACCATTATTTTAGTGCAACTCGGAGGTGATAACGTGCGAGGTCGGGTTAATTTATTTGTTAGCGGTTTTATTATAGGGAGTAACTAAATGGGAAAATGTATTTGGATGGAAAAAGATACAGGATACTTGCTCGGTCAGTGTGGTTTTAATTTTTCTTTGTCTTCTGGAACACCAAGTGATAATAGCATTAAGTTTTGTCCAGGATGTGGTAATGAGGTTGAGGTAAATGTGGTGGCTGAAGGAAATCTGAAAGTAATACGGGCTTACAGGACGGGAGGATGGTCTTTTAAGTACGAAGATTCAACCAAGTTTATAGGCGTTAATCATCCACGTGGTGGAAAACAATCTGTTTGCGAAATAAGCAACGGATTAAACCAAAATATTTTTGGGGAGGAAATAGCAAGGTTTTTAAATTACTGCTAACCTGAAGATAAGCCGCCGAACAATTGGGTAAGGCAGCATAAACGAAACAAATGAGGTCGAGGCTTCATTTTGTTGTTATAAATTTTATTTTTATGCACCATGTCGTGCATAGTAACGAGATGGTAGAGGAGATATTAAATGAGTGTTAAAATGAAAAGTCATAAAGAAACATTGGTTATAACATTGAAAAGTTATTTTCCATTTATTGGAATAAGCAGAAAAGAACAAATAGATTTAGCTACACAGCCGTGGTTGAGAATAGGATATGAAACAAGAACTGTAGGTAAAAGGCTAAAAGTTTTCTATAAATCCTAACCTCTTGCATGACCAGCCGAAAGTGCTTGGTGCGCTTACCGGTGTAAACGAAAGAGGTCGGGTCTATGGGTTGTTATCTGGAAATTGAGAGGAATAGTAGTGCCTAGTTTAGAAAAATACTATTTTAAAACACTTTTATTTGAAAAAAGCTCTTTGAAGGAATGCATTGAAGACTGCTATATAATGCTACGACCAAAGGGAATATTAGTAGCTGAAGACCTTGAAGCGTACTGAGTTAATTAGACACTTGAAATACAGGTATGATTTTGACATACGGCCACAGACGGTAAAGAATATTGAAGAGCGATTTAGGGGGCGATTAGATGACAACGTATGAGATTGAATTGGACGGATACGACACCGATGACGGGAAAAAACCGTTACTGATTGTTAATGTAGAGGAAGACGATGACGACATTTATATCTCTGGTCACTCCGTCACTGACAGCATAGCGTTGACTGACAAAGAGGTTTACGAATTCACAGAAAGTTATATAAAAGCAAGATTCAAACCAGAATTCTCTTGACAGGCATATCTTAATTTCCGTTAAATATAAGTAATCAGGAGATTTGCGTAATGGATCATTCAGTAACATTTTCAGCCAAGATTGAAGAACTGTCTACGGACGGCGTAGCTCTAGGCGTGCCTGAGCATATTTACAATGAGATAAAAGCCAACGATCCTAACCCGTTGTGGGTGAAATTAGAAGTTGGTCGTGAAGGTGTTAGCGGTGGAGCCTTGAGCAGTTTGGGCAAAACAACCAAACGTTGGACTTCAATGTCAATTAAAGAACTAGCTAGCAAGATAAAAGGCGCACTCGTATTCACTGACAACCATGGCGATCCAAGCGACACGTCAAGGCAAAGCTTTGGCCGTATTGTATCCGGCATTGCTGACAAGGTGGCTGGGAAGACTACAGCCTACGCAATAGCATACATCAAAGATCAGGCAGTCCGGGACAGAATAAAAAGCGGTGAGCTTAATATCTGTTCAATTGAGGGCATGGTGAACGCTGTTCAAAGTGCCGGTGAGTTTATTGTTGATAGCGTTGTCAGTGTTGGCGGTCTATTAATTGCAGCAGGATCAAAAGAAGTGGCCGGATTTGCAAACGCTGGTGTGTTGCAGTCGGTACAGGAATTAGGCGAACCGAATAATAAAGGCGAAAAGATGACAATTGAATTAAAAGATGTAAGAGCGTTTATTGCGGCAAACGGAACCACTCCGGAAAAGTTGTATGGTGCAGAACAGTTAGCTAGTTGCGATATTGTTAAAGGTATTGCAAAGTCTGCCACTGATGAAGCAACAGCCAACGCAACAAAAGAAAATCAAAAAGTAATTGATGAGATGAAGGTTGCAAACGATGCACTTGTCGCAAGAGTTAAACCGTTTGCTGCGGAAGAATCAAAGAAACGTCTTTCTAAGATGATGGAAGAAAATCACGACATTAAGCAACTTCCAAAGATTCAGGCGCAGGCGGTGATTGATTTGGCAGTTAAAAATATAGGCGATATTGACGGCAAGACAGACGCAGAAATAGCGGTTCTTGCTACTGGTCAGATTGCCACTGGAATTGATTTTGTTAAACAGTTATCAGGTAAGAGTGTGGCTCAAGGCGATCCAGCACCTGCAGGAGTTCAGCCGGGGGATGACGAAAATCCATTTATGACTGATGGGATGAAAGAAGCGAATAAGAAATAAAATTACTGTGTCGAGAGGCATAGACAAATAATATTGTTTAAACTTTTTTAAAATAAGGAAAAATATAATGAATACTGAAATCAAGTGTGGAACTGAAGATTGTCAGACCCTGAGTTCTCAGGATGCACCAATTACCAACAATACCGGAGCAGATCTTGTCCAAGGTAACGTTTATGTTTTGGATAAAATTTTCGCTATAGCTGGTCTCAATACTGTTGGCGATCCTGCAGCCGATGGTGAAATCTCAAACTTCTGGACTAAGGTTCCGGTGGCAAAGGTTGTAAAGGCAACCGGTGGAGTTTGGAAACGTGGAGACAAGATTTTCTATAACTTCGCAACAAACGAGTATGACAATATTCCCCGACTCGTAATTCCTACACCGCCAACATATAACGCTGGAACTGACGTAAAACTCAATTTCAGCATTAATGGTCTTGCCGCAGTTATCGGAACCATTGCACCATCAGTAGCAACAGCCGTTACCACAGCTGAAATGCTTATTGGCCTCGCTAGTGCTGCTGGTGTAACGTCTGCGGCTCTGACAGACCTCGATGGTAATTCAATTGCTTACGGTATCGGTGCGGTTGGTTCTACGCTCAAGGCAACTTTGGGAACTAATACCGACTGGACAGTATTCGGCCTTGCTGCTGGAGACTTTGCTCAACATGTTGGTATTGCTCTCAGTGATGAACTTACAGGCAGCGAAGAAGGTTACATTGATTTCAACGGGCTTGGCAACTAGAACAGCTTTTGTTCAGGGGGCTAGGGTTTCGCCTGCCTGAAAGCTAAAATCTTGTAGATTGAAGTTGCCCCTTGTACTCTTAAAGGCGAACTAAAAAACAACAAAACGAAAAGGAAATATATTATGAGTTACACAAGTGAAGTAATGGAAAAAATCTCTTCTAGCTCTCTTGATTCTCAGAAGGATCATAAGGCAGCTGGAGACGCTCTAAAGTTGGCGATGACCATGGACATGGAAAACAAAGCCGGTTCTGTACGTGTTGCAGAGCTGTTGAGTGGTGGCGGATTCCCTGCTGGCGATCCAGTAGCAACCCTTGAACGTTTCCAAGCTCAACAGCTTTATGATAATGGCTATGAAGCTATTTTCAAGAACATCCCAGTAAACGCACCTCACACAAGTTGGGATATTTTCTCTGGTGGCACTGGTATCGTTTTTGAAGAGCTTGAAGCCGGTGGTAAGATTCGGACTAGCACTTTCACCGGGGCAAAGACCACCGCAAGCATTAAATACTACGCAGCTGGTTTTGAGATCTTGCAGCAGTGGGTAGAAAATCAGCAGTGGTGGTTAGTAGGAACAGAAGCGCAGGATTTTGTGAACGCTTACCAGAAGAAAAAAGCACAGGTTTACTACGGCATTATCGATGCTGTAAGTTCTGCACAGAACCTCGCATGGGTTGCCGGTGCTAATACTCTCGCTCGTGATGTTGCAACTATCAACGCCGCTGTGACTGCCTTGATTGCTTCAGCAGAAGCTAACGAGATTCCTATCAGCATGAGCCAGCCTTATGTTCTTTTGACTCCGCAGGTATTGTGGCCTCGTATTAAGGCAGCACTGGGTCAGTATGGCGCAGTAAACGACAGCCGGTCAACTTACGGCGAGTTACTTTATAACATCATTCCTCTTTACACCACTTTCTTGAGTGATGCAACTAAGTACTATGTTTGCATTCCAGGTGAGAAGTCACAGAGAGCAGACAGGAAAGCCTTGACCTCTGAAAAGGGTCGTAACTTGATCAACCTTTCAGACCTTGAAGTTCAGTATGCCGCTTGGGGCGGTGCTATCGGTGACGAGACACAGTTCCAACGTTGTGCAACTGCATGATATTTTAATCCCTAAAAGCTCCTCAAGCTACCGGGTGAAGGGGCAGACAGTCTATAATTGTTTGCCCCTTCTTTTTTTAAAGGATTTATTATGTCAGTTACCTCAGCAGACGTTCAGGCAAAAGTCAAAGTAATAGTTGAACAGCTTACTTTTACTTTGGATGCCTCACAAATTACAACAATCACAGCACGGACAAGCGATGCCTACAATATGATATTGTTTAGGCTCTCGAACGTTGGGTACACAAAAGCGCAAATTGATTCTTGGGCTTTATTAGATACTTACTGGTCAGATCAGGCGGTATATTTATCGCTATTAGATTTTCTTGGTGCTTCGGTAAACGTTGACGACACGTTGTTAGAAAAATACAATCGATTAATAGACCTTGAAGCCGATGATATTCTTTTGCTTGATACCGATGGCGCAATAATTAGACCAGACGATTCACCTGGCGGTATTGATTACGGCTTTGCAAGTGCGACCATAATCGAATGACCATGAAGATAAAAACTCTTGGCGGTGCTGCTGCAATGTATGCCAAGATGGGGAAAAATGTTGATTACCGTCCACCGTTGAGAGCTTCAGCCAAAAAAGTCACGGGAAATAATATCAGACGTTTTGACCGAGAAGTGGATCCGAACGGTAAACGATGGAAGCCACTTTCAAAGTCGTACAGCAAGGCAAAGTTAAAGAAGTACAAAGGGAAGCGTAGCAAGTTGAATGTTGATACGTCAGTATTGAGAACAAGCATAACATCAAACGCTGATGCACTGGCAAAATACAATTTGGCAAACGATAGAGTTCAGTTCGGAACTAATGTAAAATATGCAGGACATGTCCAGAAGGTTAGGCCGTTTATCGGTATGGACAAACAGGACATCAAAGACATTGGGGAACTGTTCGCAATTTATCAGGAAAAACTTTTATTTAATGCTAACAAGGCAAGCAAGAAATAAGTAGTATGGGTTTAAGTAACACTTTTATTTTGTGGTTTTTTAAGGAGGCGAGTTATGAAGGATTTACTATTGCAGTTGCTTTATGCACCAATCGCTCAGACTATTATATTGGCGGTAATTGGTTTTGTTTACCTGAAGTTTGCAGGACGATTCCCAAAGGTAAAGAAATTCGTTGATAAGTATCATGGTGAAATGATTCGTATTGTCAAGTTGGTTGAGGTTGAGCTTTCGGCTTATGCCGGAGACAACAAAAGCATTCATAAATTGGACACGGCAGTTGAATACATGATTCTATTAATCGAGAAGCATGAGAATAGAAAACTTTCTATGTCAGAAAAGCTTGAGATTAAAACCAATTTGAGCGAAGTACACCACGAGATTGAACCGGTTATGATTGCCAAGAAACCCACGAGCGTATAGAATGTGGTCAATCTTGGCAGGGATATTAATTAAAATAATAGAGCTATTTATCAAGGGGGAAGTTGATGTTGAGATTAAGAATGAGGGTGAAATACATAGCGGTAATCCTAGTCGCAGGACTGCTCTTGTCAATATGCTCAAGTTGCACTATTCGAGCAAAAACCGTATTCATCCCACCAAAGACTCCAGTAATCTTGAGGCAGGACGTGAAAAACGTTGACCTCTGGGTTCTGGATGAAAAAACAGGGATGTTGCTAGAGAGTAAAGGAAACCTATACAGAGGTCAGCATGTTATTTCTTTTGATATATCAGAGCTTGGAACTGAGGTTAAGAAGTGAGTGCAGAGATACCAGCCAACCAAGAGAACCAAAAAGAAATGTCATTTGTTACTTTCTCAAATATTCACCAAGATATTAAGTTATTGACTGTAGCTATTACAGAATTGAGAAACGATATGCACCATCCACCTTGTGACATAATGAAGAACCATATCGAGAATCATGGCGGTGACGTTAAAGAGCTACGTAAAGAATTAATTGATCATAAAAAAATGCATGACGATAAAACGCAAGCGGAAACACTAGAGATAATTAATAATAAAAAGTTTGTACAAAATATCGAGACAATAGTAATAGCCGGTTTAGTTCTGGCACTTCTTACCGGGGCTTGTGGCTTAATCTATGTCGGAATTATTAAAGATGTTGACAGCAAGATTGCGGCTGATAAATGAAACCATGTAAGGGTTGTGGTTTAATATTGCACCATGGCGATTTCTGCTGGTTATGCGAACTAGGCATGAGCAAAACTAAAGAAGTATTCGTAAACAAAAAGGATAAGATTCTAGTTTGGCAAAGTTTTAACAGTGAGTTATGTCCTATCAAGCTAACGACTGAAAAGTTTATTGAGCTAGTTAAAAATCAATACAGGAGTGAATAATGTCAAGCGGTAGAATGATTTACAAAGTATCCAGCGGAGAGATATTTACTCCTGATGCCAAGCCAGTTCTCGGCAGGATCGAGAACCAATTAATTGATGCTGGTGAATGGGGCTTGATGACCAAGCCGGAAGACGATGCCGACATAATGGCCGGAAGATGCTTTATCGCTGACGGGGAAATAACCTTGCTTCCAGTAGATCAGTGGCCTGAGAATCAGCTTGAAGAAATCGAGGTTGAGGAATGATTACTTGGCGGGTTAAAGGTGACGGAACAGAGGATTTTACAAGCATCGTTAATGCAGTTACAGCAATACCATCTATTGCACTTACTGATGACTATAAAATAGAGGTGTACCTGAATACTGGCGGTAGCAGAGTATATAACGAATATATTACTAGGGGCGCATTGATTACTAATGGATTTACCGTTGAGATAGTAGGGATGGTAGGCAGTGTTGATGTCCTAGATAGCCAGATAGTAGTCAACAATGCAGGATCGTATGTATGGAATATAAGCGGTATATTTTATGGTCAATACGGTTGTATATTAAGCAACTTTGAGTGCAACGATGCAACCTACTGCGTTTGCGTTGAGAGGGCTAGGCCGGCTCTTGTGAGAAACATGCGTATTCATGGTAATGTTGCAAATGGAATATATCGGTCAAGGTATGGAATCGTAATAGATAGTTGCATTATTGACACGACTTCGGTGGCGATAAATACATACGCAGGCGTTACGGCACTTAACTGTCTACTTAGGGCACCCAACGCACTGTGCGGAACATCTACTGGTTTTATTAAGCTTTATGGTTGTTCAATATACGCGACAGGGTGGACATCGTTCGGCTCATTAGGCTATCTTATTTTTAACCGATGCATCTATGTTTCATCAGGTGACTTATTGCCAAAACTTAGTTTTATTAATGATGAACTTATGCGATCAACCTACCTCTCGCTTTGGCGTAATTCGATACTTTATTCTACCTCATTGGGTGTCGGCTACCTAAATACCGTTGACAGCTTTGATGATTATTTTGGTGTCTTTGTCGATGAAATTGACAATTGGGATATTAAAAATTTTGACCCTGAATTTAACGAGACCGGGGGCATTGAGGAATACCTAACTTTGAAATCAAATTCTCTCGCCTTACCGGAAAATCAAACAGCCAGAAATAATTTACTTTATACTGG
>Ga0307928_10004603_pt1 | contig 10444 bp, 9 predicted proteins | sample AceLakmetagen232_FD_201815 | JGI IMG/M metagenome (GOLD analysis project Ga0307928, IMG submission 201815) | Saline water microbial communities from Ace Lake, Antarctica - #232 | ecosystem: Environmental > Aquatic > Non-marine Saline and Alkaline > Saline | place: Antarctica: Ace Lake...
GTTGCAATGGGTACTGGAAGTTATGCTGCTAGTTATGCTGTTGCAATGGGTGGCAATAATAATCCTATTGCTCATGGTCTGGGTCCAATAGCTTTGGGTGCTGGAAGTGTTGCAATGGGTTACAGGGATAATCTTATTACTTCTGGCAATATTGGGGCTAATGGAATTGGAAGCGTGGCAATGGGTTATTCTGATGGTTTAATTACAGGTAATTCTGATTTGAATGCCATGAATACTGGTTCAATTGCAATGGGTTATGCATCTCATTCGCCTTTAATATCCTCGGGTTTGGGCAGTGTTGCAATGGGTTATTCTGACACAAACACACTTGCGGCTGGAACTGGAAGTATTGCGTTGGGTTATAATGCGATTGCGTTAGGAGAAGCGTCAGTAACTTTAGGAAAGAATTTAACAAATTATAAAGCAAACAGTGTGCTGGTAAACGATTTAAATGTTTTGGATTCGGTTTCTTTTGTTAATCCTGTTGCAAAATATCATAGGGTTCAAACTTTGAATACTAATGGAACGGATTGGAATGCAATTTTGTGGGATTTGAATATTCCAGAAGAAAGCACTAGCGATTTTTATTTAATTGATAACAATCAAGGAATTAATATTAAAAAAGAAGGAGTATATTATGTTAATGGATGTGTTCATTCAAAGTATAATGGTGTTCCAGCAGCTTCTATTAAATTGGCAGTAAGAATTTTGTACAATGGTGTTGAAGCTCGTTGCCTGCAAGCAAGCAGAACCAAAACAAAAAACCAAAATGATGTTGATACCTTAGAGTTTAGTGGAACAATTTTTGCTCCAGTGGATACTAATGTAACGGTTCAATACAAAGTAGATAATACAAGTCTTGATTTAGAGGGGGATACAGTATTTGATTTTCCTGTGGCTGCAAGTATTAATTTTGGATGGCTAAGTGCAAAAACAACATAAATTAAAAAAAAGGAAAAAAAAGGGTTGTGAATAATATGGCGTATGGTGTTGGAAAAAGAGATGGTTCAGGTAAGGGTCGTAGGGCAAACAGGGGAAGAAATCCTGCTTGTAGATAAAAAAGGGAAGCGAAAACATGAAAGAAAAGAATTATAACGAAGAAGATTTAAACCCGCCTTTTTTTGACGAAGAAGACGAGCAATATTTTTAAAAACAAAATTGGGGGATTAAAAATGGAACAAGACAATGAAGATTTTGAAGAACAACCAAGCACAGAACAACAAGGATACAGTTGGGCAAGATCCACAGCAGTTGACAGAACCCTACTTGTTCCAACAGCTTCTAGTAAAAGAATAAGCGTTGTAATGCCAAAGTATGCAAAAAGACAAGTGGCAGTTGTTATTTTTGACGAAGACGGAAAGCCTTTTTTAACACCCGAAGGAGAAACCTTTTATAACATGCAAACAGAAAGAGTTTTTGTAGGATACGAAGCAAGAGACATTGCTTTACCAGGACAGGAAATTTTTAACGTTGACTTAACTTCTAGTTATTTGTCAGAATATGATGTTCCTGCTTTGCGTTCTTTAATTTCATTATATGCAGATTTGCAATTGCAAGTTTTAGCAGGCAAGGATAGAATTGACGATTTGTATTTTGTTTATTCTAAAGCAATGGGTTTGGTTAATTCTGCAAAAGCAAGGGATGGAAAGACTGCAAAGCTTTCAAAGACTACAATTAGTGAAGGGTCTAATAAGCAAGAGTTAATTGAAGAATATAAAAAGGAACAAAAGCAAACTGCTTGGGTTCCAGGAAAACACTAAAAGGGGGATTGAATAAAATGAGTTTTTCAGGAGAAGTAATGTTAAGGCTTGGAATGTATAAAAATCGAGCAAAGTTAAATTATTTGCTTTCAACAGGAAGGTGGGCAACGTATTATTGCACTTTGTCTGATGAGAATACTTTGGTTTTGCCAAAAATTAGGGCAAGTGAAAAGAATTCAAAGCTTCCTAAAACAATTAGTATTAATACCAAGCCATGTTTTAATGAAACGAATAAGATTTATGAATACCATGCGGTTGAAGGAAAGACTGGAACAGTTGACTGGTTTGGTTCTGCTGGAGGAGTTGAAGATAAGGAAGATAGGCGGTTAATTACTCAGGCAATTGAAGCAGGGGAAAGAATTGCCAAAGCAGATGCAACACACGATTTGTTTGATGTGTTAAAAAATTATGCAAACTGGTTTCCGATTCTAATGCTAGTTTTGCAATTAATTACTTTGGCTGGATTGTATGTTATGATAAATCCATAAAATAAAACAATTGAATAAAAATAGGGGGATTTCAATGACTAGTAGTAAGGTTGTAAAAATAAACGTGTTTTTTTCACAAAAGGATTGTTCAGGGTTTGCAAATACTTGGATTGGTTCAAAAAAAGGAGACCGCCCTATTTTTATGACAAAGCTCTTTTTAGAATTTGCTTTTAGACACAATTGGATTTCTCCAGGCGAGCTTGTTGCATATTTGATTGTGCGTGATAGAAAAGTAATTGATGAACAAATTAAAGAAATGGGGTTGAGTTTGAATGGCATATGAGGGAAAGTATCAGGCAATGCCAGTTGAAGACATTCGTTCTTCTAGCATTACTTACGAGCAATTAATCATGAGAAGTTTTGACAGATTGGATGCAATGATTGGCACTGCTGCAAAAGAAGAATTGTATTCGTTAATTGAGGACAAAATAAGATACGATGACAGTATGTTGTATCCTTATTGGAAAGATGACGAAGTATATAAAGAAAATAGGCTGGATATTATTTCAAAACTTTCCAACGTAGGGCGTGATACTCCTGCACAATATAGGCTGTTAACTCGTTGGATTCGTTTGCTTACAACTCGTTTTTCTAAAATGAACATTTTGCCAGAGAGAAAAATGGCAGTAATTGCAGGCATTGGAGAATTGGCAGAAAATAAGGAGTTGTTAAAATAGTTCATCATGGAAAAATGCCAGCTTGTGTTAAAGCAGATCCTGTTCTTTCCTATTTTTGGAACAGGCTGTATTATTATGACCAGAATGTTTTGCTAATTGTTTGTGGTGGAACTGGTTCTTGCAAGTCTGGTTCTTCGCTTCAGCTTGGTTATTTGATGGATAGGGATAAGTATGGCAAGTCTCGTTTTAATTTAGACCATGTTATTTTTAAAGCTGAGGATTTTGTCAAATTGGTTTCTGGAAATTTGCCAAAAGGCAGTGTCATAATTTGGGATGAGATTGGAGTAGAACATGATGCAAGAAATTATTATTCGTTGAAGAATAAGCTTGTAAAGTATGTTATGCAAACTTTTAGGTATAGGAATTTTATGCTAATTATGACTGTGCCTGATTTGAAATCTATTGATATTGGAACAAGGCGTTTGTTGCATTGTTATTTGGAAATGAACGGGCCTATTCGTTCAAAGAAAGCTGCTATTGGTCATATGAAGTTTGTGCAGGTTAATCCAATGACTGGAAAGGAATATTTTAAGCTTCCTCGTTTTTATAACAAGGTTTTGAAAAAGTTGAGTGTTTATTATATTCCTCGGCCTCCGAAGGAATTGGAAGATGATTATAAGGTTAAGAAAAAGCTTGTTACTCAGGCTTGGTATAAGGATTTTAATCAGCAGTTGTCTTTTATGAAGTCGGTGATTGGAGAAAAGGAAGAAAAGGTTGTTGCAAAGGGCATGGGGTTGAATGAGTTGGCGGAAATTGTTTTGGGTGAGCCAAGTGGTTGTGTTGATAGAAGGAAGAATCAGTTTTCGCCTGTTTTGATTAAGTCTTTTTTTGAAACTAGGGGTGAAAAAGTTAACATTGCTTCTTGCACAGCTACGGCTAAATTGTTGAATTTGCGTTTGGATTCGGGGGAAATTAGGATTGCTTAGTTGTTTTATTTTAATACCCATTTTAGTAGTCTGATTTTTTCTCTTATTACGTGGGCTGGCATTCCGTTTTTTGCTTCTGGTAGTTGTTCTAGGTTTTTTGTATTTCTTTTTCTATTTGTATTTTTGTTTTCATATAATATTGGGAAAAAGTTTAGTGTGGTTAAGAAAGAGTTGGATAAATGTGTGATTGTTTGTAAAAATTGTCATGCAATTATTCATCATTTTAAGTAATTTGGGGTATTACTTTTTAAAGTGTGTAGTGGTATGTTTTTGTTATGTCCAAGCCAAAAACTCATAAAAGAATGAATATTACTTTGCCTTTTGATACAGTGCGTTGGCTTCGTGCTAATCCTGGCAAAATTTCTAGACAAATTGACAATGCTGTTAAGGCAAAAATGAATGAAGGGCTTGCTATTAAAAATTGTGAAAGAAAGTATAATTTGAAATTAACAAGGGGAGATTTGAAATGAATGGAAAGGTTTTGTTGGTAACTGCTGGCGTGTTGATTATTTTAGTAGCATTTCTTTTACCAATGGCTTCGGGTTACAAGCATGCAAGTGTTTTGCAGGAACAGCCTATATTGAAAACTACTACTGATAAGTTTGGAAGGCTGATTAATTGGCGTGTGCTTTCGCCTGAATCGCAAAGAACATTAAACGCCCAAGCTTTGAAAGTTGGTTTTGAAAGACAAGCTAATGGAACTTTTAAGCAGGTGGGCTAAACATGGTTTGGAAGCCTGGGGCAACGCTTGCAGAAAAGGTTGGCGGTAAGGTTATTTCTCAAGCTAAGACTACAATAGTTCGACCTGGTGCAACCACTTTTGGAGAAACTGGAAGTTCTAATGCTGTTTCACAGGTGGGTGCTGGTTATGTTTCGGGAACTGGAACGCAAACAGGCACAAGTTATACTGGTTCAAGATATGCCCCTGTTTTTGGTTCTTCTTCTGTTCTGGGTGGCAGTGGTGTTGGTTCTAATGTTCAGAGTGGTTTGTCTGGTGTGAAGGGAAAGTATTTTGAGGGAACTACATCATATTCTATTAGAGACCCTGCAACAGGAAGATTGTATAATCTTGGTTCTGATAGGGGAATTGAGTTATCAAAACAGTATGGGCGAGAAGTTGGAAAACAACAGGCTTCACAACGTATTGTTATAAAGCCTCAAACACCTTATTTGAAAGTTGCTTTGCCTTCTAATGTTGTTCAAGAACAACGCAAAGAACCATTGTATTCTCCAGCATCTTTAAAGACAACTGCTAAAACCTTTGGTGGAACCGCCAGTTTTGGCGGAGGAAGTTCACAAAGAACAGGAACGCCTTCTTATACAGCACAGCCATCAACGCCAGTTTCTTCATCCAAAGGCTTTGTTGAAACAGAAAAGAAAAGACAAGACCTTAATATTACTAAAAGAGGAGAAACTCTTTTTCAAACAGGAACAAGTTTAACAGAAGAATCAGCAAGTCTTACAAAGCAAGCAAATGTTGCAAGGCTTACTAATGCTCCAACTGTTGTATTGACAAAAAAGATTAAGGCTTTTAAAGAAAAAGTTGAATCGTATAAAAAGGACAAAGCAAAGTATTTGAATGATGTTGGTTTGGCAAAAGATTATTCTAGGCTTGGAAAAATGTATGCTGGCGATTTAACCTATGCTTCAGGTTTTGGATTTCCTCCTGTTCCTTATGAGTATGAAGTACCACCAATAACAAAAGCAGTAGAAGGAATTGAAATACTTGGTTCTAAACCTGAACATTTTGTAGAATCAATTCCAAGTTTTGGTTTTGCTAAAGAAAAGTTTGGAGAATGGAAAGCTGAAGAAGATGAAGCAAAGTATATGAAGGGCGAAAATGAATATAGGGATTTATTACCTGCTGCGGTTTCTAATTTAATTCCTAGCACAAAACCTGTAAGAGATTTTGTTTCTGGAACACAAAAACAAGTGGGTGAAACAATTGAAGGTTTTGGAAAAATTGTTCCAAGTGATGTTCTAGGGCCTACAATTGAAGATATGCCATTGCACGTTGAAACAACAAAAGAATTAATTCGTGAAAAGGGAAAGGATGTTTTGAGAGCTTTTGGTTCTCAGAAGCCTTTTGAGCCATCTGAAGAATTGTTTAAAGAAACAAAAACTGCTATTGAAAAAGAAGATTGGTCAAAGTTAATTGGAGTTGATAGCAAGTCTCCTTTGGGTGTTTTGTTTGGTGTTAAGCCAAGTGTTTTTGAAAAGACAAAAGGAGAAGTTGCTGGTTATGGGTTTGAAAAGGGTTTAAAGACGGCTGGTGGAACTGTTGGTGCTTTGGAAGTTGGAGCTAGTGCAGGCGGTCTTGGTTTTCAAATGATTGGAGAACCAGTAATTGGTTCTTTACCAGATGAAGAATTAAAACTCGGCGGAGGATTTGGTTTAAGCAAAGGGCGTTTTAGACGTGCTTTGGGTTTTGCAGGAGAAATGGCTTTCTTTGATGCTTTAATGGTTGGTCCAAAAGCTATTAGTGAAGGAACTGCTTTGGCAGGTGGTAAAAAGATTGTATCAGGATTAAGACTTGATGAACCATTGCGACAAGCTGCTTTAAAGTCAAAGTATTTTGAAAAAATGTTAAACAAGTTTAAATTGTCATCTGGACAATATGATGTTTTTACAACCGGCAAAGATATAACGGGTTATTTAAAAGGAACAATTGAAACCTTTCCTGAAAAGGGTTTAAAGTTTAAAACCGCAAGAGCTTTGGGTTTAACTACTGAAAAAACACCAATTTCAAAAAAGTACACTATGAAATTGATAGAAGATGTTGATGCAAAAAATCTTGCTGACAACTTTGCTTTAATGTATAAAAAGGCAGGTTCGGAAGGAATTGATGAATTTTCTTTAGTTACTAGAAAAACAGGCAAGGGATTAAAAGAATGGGATTTGCCTTCTTATTTTGATAAAGATACAGGTGTTGGAGAAGCTTATTCTTTTAGTGAAGCAGAAAGATTGTTTCCACAAACGGCAATAAAGGATATTAGAAAAACTCTTGGAACAACAAAGCTTGTAACTACTAGCATTGATGACGTTCCAATAATTGATTTAATGCAGGGTGGTTATCCTTTGCCTGGAAAAATTACAAGTGTTGGAATTACAAAAGATTGGGTTTTGGAAAAACCTTTTAGAAGATATAATCTTTTAAAAGGAAAGTGGCCTAATGCAGGTGAAGTAACTGTCTTTAAGGATTTTCCAACAAAGATTGAAAAAGCTGAAAGACTGGCTTTAAGAGAAAATATTTATCTTGCAGGAGAAACAACTGCTCCAATTGAAAAAACTCCTTTTTTAAGAAAGATTGCTGAAAATTTTAAAATAGTAAAACCAAAAACGGTTCCTGCAACAATTCCTTTTGAATCACAAAGTCTTAAATTTGAAGCAACTGCAAAATATTTTGATGAAAGTTTGCTAAAGCCTGGTGATGTTTTGGGAAAAGGAATTGGAGAACTTGAAGGAAAGGTAAATATTGGTTTTCGTGATGCTCCTAGAAAAAGCATTATTTTTGATAAAAGTGTTTTAAGATGGGAAGATTATGTTGAAACAAAAAAGGCAGTGAAAAGTGTTGGAAAAACAATTTCTAAAAAAATAGATAGTAAAATGGCTGAGAACTTGTTAAAAGAAGCTAGTGGAAAAGGTGGCAGTGTTTCTTTCCAAAGTGCAGGTGGTGGATTAAAAACGGTTACAAGAACATCTGCTGAAAAAACAAAATCTGTTGAACAAGTAATGCAGACTTTGGCTGGGGGTATTGGACAAATAACCTTGCCTAAAGCAACTTTGACAAGGAATCCTTTAAGTGTTGTTGGAGCAGGTGGCATTGGCACGACAATAAAATCAAGTGGTTTAATTGATGTTTCTCAAAGTATTCCAACAGAGGTTTCGCAAACCATTGGACAAAGAACGGTTATGGTTACAAAGCCTGTTGCTATTGAACAAAACATGGCAAGAAATCTTGTTAAAAATGTTACAATTACAAGACCTACTACAAGGCTTAAAAGTAAGGAAGTTCAAGAAACTGCTATTAAAACTTCTAATAAAATGATGGTTGCAGCAAAGAGTAATTTAGATTTGGTTTTAAAAGATGTTACCAAATTGAAAGAAGTTAATGTTTTAAAAACAAAACCTGTTTCAAAGACAAGAACTGATTTAATTCAAGAACAAATTAACAAATTAAGAATTATTCCAGTAACAAAGGTTTCTACTAAACTTAAAACTCTTACAAAACAAAAAACAAAAACGGAAGTTAAGACAAGGTTTCCTCCAATTGTTGTTCCGCCAATTCCTCCAATTGTAGAGATTATAATCCCTCATGGTGGATGGTGGAAAAGAGGCAAGCCTAGCAAAATGTTTTCTTCAATGAAAAAGAACTTAGGTTTTGGCTTAGAAGTTAAGCGCAGGGGTGAGTGGAAGCCTTTGTATTCTGGAAAAGTATTCACTGAAAAGACTGCAAAGGGATTGGGTGCCAAGTGGGCTAAGAAAACATTGGGTGCTTCGTTCAGACTTGTTAAGAAAAAAGGCAAGGTTAGAAGCTTGCCTGTTTCAAGTTTTGATGCAAGAATTTTCAGAAAACCTATTAGAAAGGGAAAGGAACAATTTGGCTCTAATGTTTTTATACAGCGAGCTTTTGCAAGGCTTTCTTCAAAGGGTGAAAAGAAGGAAATTAAGAAAGCAAAAAAGGACAAGGCTTGGGCTGCAAAAAACTTAGGATTTTAAAACAAAAGGAGGTTGAAGTAAATGAAGCTGGCAAACAAAGCACAAAGCACAATAGAAGTACTGATGGGCATTCCAATAACATTGATTGGTCTAGTGGTAGTTTTTATTATGCTGGATCCAATTGGTCAAATACTTTTTGACACGCTTGATACGGCAAACAGTACAGTGATTACTAACATTAATGCCATTAAGCTAATCGTTGGTATAATTGGCTTGATTGTTGCAATAATGGCTGTTATGAAAATAGTGAACAGTTTTAGGTCGCAACCACAGTATCCAGGCGGAATGGTTTAAAGGGAGAAAGAATAATATGAAGCGATTTTTTCTCCTTTTAGCATTATTCCTACTTTTAGCTAGCGGAAGCTTTGCAGAATATAATTGGTGGAATTCTTCTTGGCAATATAATCAAAAAATTGATTTGGATACAAGTAGTTATTTAGCAGGAGCTGTTGTTGCAGACCATGTTATTCCAATTGATATTAATTCTTCCAATACTATTTTTTGGGAAAATGTAGATTCTAGTGGAAAAGATGTTAGGTTTTTGAATTCAACTCAAACAACAATTTACGATTTTTATTTTGAAAAATTTGATTATGCAAACAAAGATGCTGTTGCATTAGTTGAAGTAACAGAAACTTTTTCTAATACTTCAAATCTTTCTTTGTATATGTATTATGGAAATGTTGGTGCAACTGATGTGCAAACTTTTGAAGCAACGTTTCCTGCAACTTACACTGTTTATTGGGATTTTAATGAAAGCATTGGAACAACTGCTTTTGATAAAACTTCAAACAGTTTTGATTTAACTCATGTTAATACTCCAACGCTTGGAAATGCTGGAAAGATTGATGGGGATATTAATTATTCAAAAGGTTCAAATGAGTATAGTTTTAATGCTACTCTTTTGGATGGTGGTGCGACTTCTTTTACTTTGTCTACTTGGATTAATTTTGGAGCAAATATTTGGACTGATTCAAAAAGATTGTTTTGGGCAAGACCTTTGGTTGGAAACCATGTTATTCTAACACTTAATGCAGATGGAACTATTTTGTATTATTTGTATACTGGCGGTGTTAATGAATCAATAACTTCTGCTAAGAGTACTTGGTTGCCTAACACTTGGTATAATTTAACATTTACTTTTGATTCTGGAAGTGGTGTAAGAAGTCTTTATATTGATGGTTCAACTACTGATGGAGCTACTGCTACTAATGCTATGGCTGCTTTGTCTGCTGGAACATTAGAAGACTTTTTTGTTGCAGGTGATACGAGTGGAACAAACACTACTGATTTGAATATAAGCAATACAATTGTAATGGTTAATACTGCAATTACATCAGATGAAGCAATTTTATTATACAGAGCAGGTAATAATGACTTGGTTACACTTGGAAATGCTGAAACACCATTAGACTTAAATATTTCAAAAATTAATGGAAAATTATTTACTTCACATCCAATTTTTGTTTATGGTGTTGATGGAAATGTTTTAATAGATTTTAATGTTTTTACAAAAAACAATAAACGTTTAACTATTGATTTGAATTATAGCAAAACAACAAATAGAGGTTCGGGAACAGTTATTGTAAAAGACTTAAATTTAACAAGCCTATATTGTGCAGACCAGGACTGGTTTGATGTTCCAAGCCTTTGTTCTTATTCGTTTGATTACTCAAACATAGATGATGGAAACTATTTAATCTTAGGCTTGTTAAAATCTACCACAGGATCCAACGACTTTAATGCCTCAGATGCAAATTTTGAAATAGCAAACGATGTCAATTTAACAATTTTGCTTCCAATAGACGAAGAAACAAACCTGCCAATTGACACTAACAAATATTCTTTTAATGTAAAATATTTAACAAACGGAA
>Ga0307928_10004604_pt1 | contig 10443 bp, 11 predicted proteins | sample AceLakmetagen232_FD_201815 | JGI IMG/M metagenome (GOLD analysis project Ga0307928, IMG submission 201815) | Saline water microbial communities from Ace Lake, Antarctica - #232 | ecosystem: Environmental > Aquatic > Non-marine Saline and Alkaline > Saline | place: Antarctica: Ace Lake...
ACCATTAAACACAGCATCATAACCAACTTTACCATCTTGATTTTCAGTAACACTAGCAGAAGCAGTACCATCATTATCATTACTAGTAGAATCAAAAAAAGAACCTGCAGAACTTTTCATGTGTTGAACCATTGAAAAACTTGAATCCCAAACTGAAGTAACTTGTTGTTGATTACCACTACTAGCATTTCCATAATACATGAACAATTCAGTATCAACCGAACCACTCAAATCACTTTTAACCCAAGCAACAAGAACCCTAGAACCATCAGCAATATCAAACCTTTCTAACTCATGAGGAATTTTAGTAGTACCATCACTACTCGTAAACAAAATATCATTCCCACTACTTTGAGCCTTAGTAAAAACTCCATTCGTATTAGTTTCAATTAAAACAAGAACAGGAAAATCTGTTTCATCTCCTGCAACTTTAGTATTATCAATAGTAACTTTTTGTCTATATTCCCAATTAACATTATACCAATTAGAAGCTGTACCTGCAACAATGTATCTATCTCCAAGACTAGGAGAAACAGGAGGCGTGCTTAAATCTTTATCAATAACAGGGTCTTGCCAACTTAACCCTTGAACAAGAGAATCAACATAAGTTTTATTAGTCAAATGACTACTCAAAGTAGGAACACTAGCTTGAGTAATATTATTATTAAAAATCCAATCCCCTTGAATAGTATAATCCGAAGAAGCACTCTGAACAAGCAAATTAACTTTACCATCAGTATAAAACAAATTAGTTGAGCCTTCAGTTAAATCATCAGTATCATCAACATTTTTAATAAACCAATTAGTATGCTCAGCCTCAGTTGCATGATAATACTCATTAGAAGTTCCACCTTGTAAATCGAGCAAAGTATTGTGTGAAAAACTTGCGCCTAAATCTTGCCAAGCACCAACAGAAGCATTATAAGTATAAAACTTTCCTTCGCTCGTAACTTTAACCGCGAACTTATCAACAGCAACCGTTTCAGTCCAAGCACTACCACTCCACTCATAAATATTATCCTCAGTCCAACTTGTTCCATCTGCATTAGCAATATACCTGTTTCCTGTTGTTTCCGTAGCAGTTGCTTGAGTGGTAAAACTAATAACAGCATCAAGCCAACTTAAACCCCCAGATAAACCATCAGCATAACCTTTAGAACACACATCAGTACTAACAGTTGGAGTAGCTAAATTAGTTATTTTGTGAGAGTTCATTGACACTTCAAGGTCTAAAGTAACCCCTGTATTTATTACAGCTAACCATTCAGTTCCATTAATATTAGAGGATAATGTATCTGCTGATTCACCATTATCAGTAACGGCAAAAAAAGAATTGCCCCCAGCATCAGCTATTTTAGCAGGGTATTTAAATTCAAGTGCATCTTCTGAAGAATTTACTATGGAACTCATTCCTGCAGAAGTAGAAAAAGAAGCTGGAGTTTGTAATAAACTAAGAAACTTATTGGGGTTAGAGTGGGATAAGCTAAACACTTAAAGCACTTCCAATGTAAAAACTGTAACGTTTCCGCCACTAGTTATTCCCCAAATGGCGCTAGTTACGGGGATAGTGATTTTTTCATTATCTCCAATAAGATAACCATTAGAAACTAAAACATTATTACCTGAACCAATATAAACGTCAGTGCCATCGACATTAATAGCAACTCCTTTACGGTTAGAATTATAAGCAGCTATTTGGGTAGCTGTAGTACTAAAAGTAAATTGATTAGAACTACTAAACAAACCACCAGAAGCAGCTACAACATTTAGTGGATTGCCACTAGGAGTAGTAATAGGTAAAGCATTAGAATCATTAATAAAACCACCAGACTCATCAACAATAATTACTTTATCAGCACTACCAGCATTGACAAACCTATCTCGCCACGAATCTCTAATAGCTATTCCACCAGTCATTTTAGTCAGTCCTCACGAAATAATAAAATAAAACTTTTGGTTTACCTCTAATAAAATTTATTTCTCTAATCGCTATTGGTTTGTTGAACTCAAAAATCTCTTGTTTAGAATTTTGATTACTGAATATGTTCCCGTAAGAATCAAAACTAACAACGTCTCCGCGATTAAGAATAATCTTTTCTACATAAAAATGGTCTACACCTAATTCGCTAGTAGAAATTTGTTTCTTATCATAATGTAAAGCAAGAGATATTCTTAGTTTGACATTAATTGTTTTATCTTCAACTCCGTCAAAAACACATTTAATACTATTTATTCCTGGTCCAAGTGGAGCAGAAAATCTAGCAACTGATTGTTTATTTGAAACACTAATTAGTTCTGAATTGATAGTTTGTCCATTAGCATTAATAATCCAATTAATATCGCCTGGTTTATCGCTAGACAATACTACACTAAAACGAGTAACGTGTGGAATTAAATCGTTAAGAGGCATAAACAATTCTTTTTCAAAAATAATGTTTTGTTTAGAATCTACTTGAAAAACTTGTGAAATAATTGGGATAGATAACTCGTCACCATAGCGATAGCTAACTAAATTTCTTCCGTCAATTTCTTCACTTACATGCGGCGCTATGTGTTTTTCTGATGAACGAGGGTCGAATATCATTCTAAAAACCTCGTTTTACTTATACCATAATTCTATTTCTGTAGCACTACCAGCTTTAACATTAGTTACATCAATGCCGATATTACCTTTCAAAACATACTCTACTGCGCTATTAGTTATATCTCCGCCACCATCTGCTACTGCAGTAACTCTAGGATAAACTAAATCTGTTCCACTTGCATGTATTGTCAAAGCAGGGGCAGTTCCACTAGAAGTAAGATTATAAATTTCTATATCTCCTGATGGGTCTAACTCAACCTTTACTGCTTGTAATAGACCATTAACTGGACCATTAGTATTATCAGTATAAGTTGAATAATTAGTGCTTAATCCTGCACCAACTGTTAATTCCTGTGTACTTAAAACTTTTATTCTATTTTCTCTTACCATTCAATATCACCTTTTCTTATCTGTTTTCCGAGCCAAAATAATTGGATTTAGTGTTACTTAACTAGGAATTGTATTATAAGTATTAACTTCTTGATTTTTTTTATAGACGTTATCTTTTTTATGTTCGTCTGTTTTTGGAATATCTCTATTATCTATTCCCAATAAATTAAAATTATCATCATCTAAATTAACGACTTGTCTATCGGAAGTATATCTGCTTCCATCTTCGTTTGTGCATTTACAAATGAAGTCCGATTGATAAGCAGGCACAAAATGAGTAGTACCACAAACTGCGCACTTAATCCTTTTTTTTCTGCTTGTCAATGAACTCATTAAAAACACTCTTTATTTCTTCTACATTTAAAGAACTGAACACGTTCTCTAAATCCTTCTTTGCCTTTATTTTCTTGTAGCAAGCATGACAACAAGGTTTTAATCCTGGCGTCATTGCATGTATACCTGTATTAACAGACCCACAAAAGCTACAATCTGGCAAATTCATTTAATCACTTTTATTGTGGACCCCAGGCAATATAATTACCTGTGTGTGCGGCTCCACCACTTGTTCCGAAAGAACCTGCTTTAACAACTGATGTAAACACACCTGCTCCACCGACATCTGTTGTTGGAGTTACCATTACTACTGGTGCTGCTCCAAAAGATGCTGCGAATACAGTGAATGATTCAGCTGCTTCAGCTAAATATGTCCCTGATTGAGTTAGCATTGTTAATTTTTCTTGTTGAATAGTTGTATCGTCAATTTCTGCATTGGTAATACTTTCTCCAATTTTCATATCTAGTCCACTAACCATTTCTCCATATATTGATCCGGCTCTAACTTCAGTTGAAGCCATTCCGTCTTTCAAACCTAATCCTACCATTTTATCACCTCAAAAAAGAATAAAATATTACAGTACTATTGTACTGTAACTTTTACTCCTGCTGTACTTTCAATAGTTCTAGCAGACATTCTTTGTGTGAAAGATGCTCCTACAAGGTCTTGAATTGGATCATTAAACTTGGTTATAGTTAAAGGTCTCCTAATTACTAGCATTCCTGCTTCTTCTTTATCGATAACATAAGCTGTATCTGCAGCTAAGATTGTTGATTTAACAGCATCTATTCCAAATATTTTTCCAACGAAGCCATTCTGGAATGTTCTCCTGTCTCCAACTTTGTCTGCTTCAACAAATGTGTCGATTTGTCTAAGTTCATTAATCTGTTTAGGATTAATAACATAGTTTGAAGGTTCATAATCAGCGTCTTCTATTACTTGCATAGCATTAGTTACGTCAATTATTCCTAGTTCTGTACCGTTCGAATTGAATGCGTTATCTGCATTTGAAGGGAAACCTGTTGTAGCGTCAGCCCACGAATTGAAAATTATTGTATCTTCAGTTTTAGCCATTTCTCTTCCTGCTTGTTTCAATTGTCTATCGATTAATGGGAAGTTACTATCCTCAATCATTTCTTGAGTTATCTTAACTGTTCCACCGTATTTCTCAGGAGTACTCTGTATTTTAGTATAAGATTCGTGTGTTAATCTACTATTAGCACCTTCACCAATTTTTCTTACTAAAAGAGAATCCTTATCTGCTTTGTCCCAATCAAGTGTTGATCCTTCTCTCAAAGGAATTACGTGCACAAGTCCTCTTCCGACATTCTTTTTTTGTGCAGCATCTTTAATTGTTGAAACTATTTGCTGTTTTATTAGTTCCGATTCGTGATCCTTAAAAAGGATACCTTCATCAGCTAATTCTTGTAAAGTTTTCATTTAATCACCTCTATACCTTTAAACTTACAACTACGAAGTTACCAGAAGCACTGGAACCCGTTAAAGCTTTTCCTATTTTAAATTCTTCTTCTGTGTCCGTTACTGTCGTAACTGAATTTGCGAAAGCATCAGTTGCGTCAGATGGTGACACTGATACACCAGCATTAATTTCTGCTTGGGTACCTAATATGTATAATCCTTCAGTTGCAACACTAATAGCGCCACCAGAAGAAACTGTTTCTAGAGCAATTCCAACACAGATTGTATCGTCATCCTCATGATCCATTTTTTTGACAATCAATTCACCATCAGTTAAGTTAGCGGTTGAAGTAGTTACATTATCGCTGTTCAGAGCGGAATCGCTTCCTGCTGAAACAAGCATTCCTGCACTAATATCTTCTACAGCTGCTGCTGTGAATGTTGAATTATCATCAGATATTTGTAGTAAACTCATTATATCACCTCTATATTTTTAAGCTAACAACAAGAGAATTGCCAGAGGCACTCACTCCAGTTAGAGCTTTTCCTATTTTAAATTCTTCTTCTGCGTTAGTAACTATTGTTACGGAGTTTGCGAAAGCGTCTGCATCGTTAGATGGAGATACTGAAGCACCTGCAGGAATTGCATCTTGAGCTTTCAAAATGAAAAGACCTTTAGTTCCGACACTAATCATTCCGCCAGAAGAAACTGTTTCTAATGCTATACCGACACATAATTCATCGTCAGCTGCAGCATCCATTTTCTTAACGATTAAATCACCATCAGCTAAGTTAGCTACTGAAGTGGTAACAGTATTGCTATTTAAAGCAGAATCGCTACCAGCAGCAACAAGCATACCAGCACTAATGTCTTCTACAGCGTTAGCTGTGTAAGTTGAATTATCGTCAGAAATTTGTAGTAAAGACATTATATCTCACCTACCAATCACTAGGGTTCTTAATTGATACTGTTGAACCATCCAGTTGAACGTCAAGTAATCCTTTATCAGAATCTCCTTTATCGTCCTTTAAATTATCTGTTTGGAAAGATTTCCTAATTGCTTTTTCTTTTGGAGAAACAGAACTAACATAAGCTGTTAATTGTTCTATTACTTCGTCATCAAAACCTTTTAGTTCTTCTGTCCTTTCAGCAACTTTTTCTTTAGTAAGAATACCTGCTAATATTTCTTTTTCAGCAAGTTCTTTTAATTTAATTGCTTTTTCTGCTTCTTTAATTTCAGAAAGTTCTTTAGTTGCTTTAGCTTCCTTTTCAGAAAGTTCTTTTAAAGCCTCAGTTTTTTCAGCTAATTCTTTTGCAGTGTCGTCAAGTTTACCTGACATTTTTTCTCCTGCAGCTTTTTCAGCTTCTTTCTTTTTCTTTTCTTCTTCTTCTATTTCTTTAGCAGTTTTTGCGACTTTCTCTTTAGCTTCAGCTTCAGCAAGTTCTTTAACTGTGTTTATAGAAGATTTAACTGCTGACAATTCTTCACCTTCTAATTTATCTTTTTTGGAAAGAATTTCTGCGGTCTTATCTATAATATCTTTTGTAGTTACCATGTTACTACCTCCTTTTAAATTTTTAAGATTACTTTTTATTTTAATCACTAACCTTACTTATTTTACACGTCTTACAAGCTGGAACATCAACCAAAGAAATTTCTTTGCCTACTCCATCTCTTGCTTCAACACCTTTTTTTCCTCTTACAGCATCGACAAGAATGCCAACACTAACAGAATCAACTAATCCTTCTTTTACGATTCTTTTAGCCATATCATTAAAAACTGTTGCTGTAAAAACAATAGCTTTTCTAACTGGGTCATAAAGTGAAGTAAGTATTTTTCCAGCGATATCACGAACACCTTTCTCGTGATCAAACCTTAAAGGAGTACCGACAAACGATTTAGCAACTTTCTTAAGAAAATTAGCTGAATAGTGAATGCCTTTAAAAGTACCTTCTTGTAAAGCAATGCCTTCGATAGTTATATCTGAACCAGAGGACAATTCTTCGTTAAGAACAAAGTCTTGTTCAAACATCAGTTTAATTTGCTTACTGCAGTCCATATCAATAGAATTGAGTTTAACCATCTCTAAAGAAAGTAAAGCATTGGACAATTTAGCATTAGTATCGATTCTTTTCATTTGAAAAACCCTCGCTTAAAAAACAAGTATTAGTTTTAAAAAAAACTATATAAAAAATTGATTTAGGTTATATATAAATGTATCGTTGTTATTTAGGAGTAAAAGAACAAGAACAATTAGGGTGCAAAGGCAATAAGCCTCTAGCAGACTCAATAGGAACCGAATCATACTCAGTAGAATTACAAATCGCGCAAGTCTCACAACCTTCACGAACTAAGCTAAGAGTCTCTACTCCTTTCTTAGTAAAACCCATTAATAACCCATTATTATAAGCTCTATTAGAATTATCAACTGCTAACAAATCAGATTTAACTTGCTTAGAAGCATCGTGCCCAAAAGAAGAGTATTTAAAGAAAACATCATTTATTTTAGTAGTAATATTATCTACATGCTCGTGTTTAGCAAAAGCATCTAAAACAATCCAATTAATCTTATTAAAAACGTCATCCATTTGTTTCTTAGAAAGTACTTCTACATAATTATCCAAGTAATCAGCGTCCGCGCCCGATAATAAAGCATTCTCCCCTAATTCAAGACAACCAGAATCATTTAACCCAAGTTTAGTAGCTTCCTTCATATAATTATACATAATAGAACCAAGTTCTTTTGGTTCAACTGAAAGTTCTTTAGAAACCCTGTCAAGAGGCATAGCTAAAGATTTTTCTTCACTAAGCTCATTAAAAGAAACAATTTTATTAAGAGTAGAACTTCTTAATGAATCAAAATAATGGTCAAGGTCTTCTTTGAACTCTACTTTAAGAGAATTTAAATCAGTACACTCACTAAGAGAACTTCTACCTTTTTCACTTGGTTGAGTTCTATTAAAAGGTGGAACGACGCTTTTTTCAGGAGCTCTAGGTTCGTTCTTTTGTTTAGGACCAGATTTTTCAGGACCATCTTGAGGATTATTTGGATTAGCAGGGAAAACAGGTTGAACAGTAACTGCACTTGGTTTTAAATCTCCAAAATCACTAAGAGGAGGCAAACCAACCATTTCTCTTGCTTCAGTTCTAGTAACAATTCCTTGTTCAAACAAACTAGCTACACGCGCAACTTTAGCTGATTCTTCTTCTGGTAAAACTTCATTCCATTCTAACATAGGAGATTTAGTCCAACCATTTAGGTTTTGTAAACGTTTAAAAATTTTATCTTCAACAACTGACTTAACTTTATTTTGAATAGTTTCAATCATACTTCTAAAGTGACGTGATTGAACATCTGCGGTTGATTTATTACTTGATTCCCCTGTACCTAATAGTAAAGGAGCAGGAATACCCATTCCTGAAACAATGTTCCTAATGAATGATTCAGAATACTTTTCATAACCGCGAGTATTCTTAGCTTCAAGAACATTAACTGCAATATCGTCACTGTGAACATATTCAGAAGTAACTTGTAAATCTTTAACATCGGATGTGATTGCGTCAATTTGTTCCTTAGTTGGTCTACGAAGGTCATTACCAACACTAATATCAAACTGAGCAAAACCGTGTCGATAAATAGCTTGGGCAACAGAATTATCAGTATTCATTGCATGAGTAATACTACGAATAACAGAATTAAATAAAGAAATACCTTTACGTTGCCCTCGTAAAGTATAAAAAGTAAAATGAGCAATTTCTTCAGGCTTAAAATTAATATCATCTTCGGAAGCCATACTCCCTGTTTTTTGAACATAAGATTTAGGATTACCAGAAGGATCAAAAATAATGGAACCATTAGAATCTTTTAAAAAGTCAACAACGGTTGAATCCATTACAACTAGCTCATCGATAGTAGTTCCATCTGGATCAAAAACTACTTCAAAATAACCATCGCCAAAAACAAGAGTATTAACAATAGCATCATAAAGCTTTTCTTTAAAATTAACTTCATCCATCCAATCATCGATTTCTTTACGAACATCTTCTGATTCATGGAGAATTTCAAAACCCCTAGCCACACATTCATCTGCAATTAGATTGATTCCTTGAAAAGCAAGTGGATAGGATTTATAAACATATTCTAAATCTTTAGGTTCGGGACCTTTACGTTCAGTAAACTGTTGTTCGAAATCAAAAGAGATTTTCGACTTACCGACAGACTTAGGTTTAGCCGATAAATTTTTCTTAGAATAAAAAGACGCTTTTTTCTTTGTTACCAAAATAAAACACCCTTAATTAAAAACGAAAATCGGGGAGTGTAAGAGAGAGGAAAAAATCCCAATAAAAACCCCTCTCTTACATGCCAAGTTGAACTTGACAAGTGTAAAAATCGCTTTATAATTCTGGATAACAAAAACTGTGAATTGTATAGTATATAAATGTTTCTATTAAACTAAGCGTTCTTACGAGAATAAACCAAAATTTCGCCAACATTATCTTCCCAAATAGCCATCATAAAACTCCAAAGAATATCATCACGAGAATTTGGGGGAGGAGAATAAACTCTAACACTACCACCACCACTAGGACGAGAACGTTGATTAATACATTGGTCTAAGAAACGTTTATCATTAGGGTACTTTAATAAACCAGATTCAACCTTCCTAATGAAATTATTAGCCATCTCATGCTTAGACTTAGTAGAGAAACCAAATGGAATTAACTTAAAATTCTTAGTACGTTTATCAAGAGAAAATCTCTCAGCTAAAGGACCACCCATAGAACCAGGCGTAGCATCAATAAAAACCTTCATAGGAATAAGGTGTTTACATAATTGGACAAGATACTCAAACTGTGCTTCCCAAGACGTATTAGTCATCTCTTTATAGTACACTAACTTCTCAACTCCTTCATCTAATTCAACTACAGTGAATACAGCACTTGATGTATACCTACCGACATCAAAACCAATGTAATAAATTTTAGGAGTTTGGAGTGCAAAAAAGTCAACAGGTAAACTTAACGCTGGGCTAATACCTTGAGAAACAAGATACCAAGGAAAAGCACTATTCTCAGCTTCAACAAACTCAGCTTCATACTCTCTAGTAAAACTCATTTGAGGCATTGACTGTCTCATTTCCTCTATGAAGCCTTCAGAGTAATGTCCTGCAGCTTCACCATCGCGATAAGAATAATGGTGAGTATCATATTTAGAACCTTCCTTAAAACAATCATAAAAATGATTATGCCCAACAGGAGTACTTATTTGGATAATCTTGTTATCAAGTTGCGCTCCCGCCATAGGACGAACAACATTATCAACGATCTCATCGGGAATGAAAGCAGACTCTTCAAGAATAATAACGTTAGCATCGTGACCACGGATTGTATCCCCAGTTAAGCCACTAGGTAAAGCTTTGATAGTAGAACCATTATCCATTCCCATTTCAGTAACAAAGTCTCTAGTAATCTTAGAAGAGACATATTGAGAATGACCAGATAATTCTCTAATCTTATCAAATAAAAGTTTAGCTTGGTTATGGGATTTGGAAACAATAACCATGTGTTGGTTTTTCTTAAAGAAAGCCCAGTACAAACAAAAAACTGCTACAACAGTAGACTTTCCCATTTGCCTAGCCATTCTAACTGCAACACGGTTACCAGTAATACAAGACTTAAGAATCTTCTTTTGGTAAGGACGTAAATCTAATCC
>Ga0307928_10004605_pt1 | contig 10442 bp, 17 predicted proteins | sample AceLakmetagen232_FD_201815 | JGI IMG/M metagenome (GOLD analysis project Ga0307928, IMG submission 201815) | Saline water microbial communities from Ace Lake, Antarctica - #232 | ecosystem: Environmental > Aquatic > Non-marine Saline and Alkaline > Saline | place: Antarctica: Ace Lake...
ATGAGACACTAATAACATATAGACAGGCATTGCGGGATATTACAAACCAAGCTGATCCTTATAATATTGTGTGGCCTGTTAAACTAGAGTGATAATATGACAGATGTAAATGAGTATGGAGATATTGTAATAGAAGATATCGATGAATATGGAAGTATATATACCAATAACATATCAGAATATGGTATGCGTTCAATAACATCTCTATTTACAATCATATTAAATGATATTGTTTCAATAGCTAGTAATGTTACAAGTAATATACATTTACCTTTAACGAGTGCAATTACTGTATCATCTAATTATATTGATTATCCAATTAAGGTAATATCTAATATATGTGGTATATCAAATCCATTTTTAAAGAATATAATATACAATTTAAAAGATACTAACATAATATCAGATGTTATTATTACGTCATTAATGTTCTTACAAATATTATCAGATACTATAACGATAGTTGATAGTAAAAGTAAATATATTTCAATCTTTAAAGATGATTTAATATCTATTAATAATATAGTTAATTATTATATTGATATGTATATTATTAATACATGTAATATATTAGGTGTCTGCAATGTTTCATCTATATATACACAAATATTGTCGGATATTGTTACTTTATTAGATATCAAAAGTAATTATGTATCTATAATAAAAAATGATGTTGTTAATATTACCAATACTATTGCAAATACTATACACAAGTTTATTAATGATACATGTAATAGTATTGAAATAATTTTTAAATCTACAGCATTTATACAAGTATTATCAGATACAATAACATTATTAGAGAATAAAAATAAAGATATTCATACTTATATTGTTGATAATGTGTTTTGTAATGTGTTACTTAATAATTTTATTGTTAAATATTTAAATATAATTTGTAATATAATTGAACCTTTAACATTAACTAATTATATATCTAAAGGTTTATATAACACATTAAATATTAATAATATAATAGTAAAAAATGTAAATAATTTTATTTTAGATAATATTATAATTTCAGAAAGTATTAGTGTTATTAAATCGTCAATAGAATTAATTTTATCTGATAATATATTATTACATACTAATTATATTAAAAATATTAATGTTTGTTATATAGATGTTATTAATATATCATTTGAATTATATAAAACGTTAAATAAAAAATTGTTTAATTACATTAAGGTATTAGAACCTATAAATGTAATTAAACATGTAATTAAACCGTTAATTAATAATATATATCTTCAAACAAGTTATATAAAAAATGTAAATATAATTAAAAATGATAATATAATTATAACAATAAATTTATTTAAATTATTGTATAAAATATTTAATGATAATATTATTGGAAATATAGTTATAAATACATTAAGAACTATAATGATCTTTTTACAAGATACATGTAATAATATAATTTCATTATTTAAATATATATCGTATAATGTTGATGATAGCACAGAAATTGTAGATTTACGAATTAGTAATGTAAACAAATCATTTTATGATAATATTATAACAACAGAAAGTTATTTTAAAAATATAAATATTATTATATTAAATGTAGTTTCAATTAATAGTGAATTGTTTACATATGGTAAAATAATTGTTAAGTATGTTGCATCAAAAGCTATTAAAACGTATAATAAGGTTGCAAATATAATATATCCAGAGGAGTTATATAGAAAATGAGTATAGATGTAAGACAAGGTGATAAATATACCTTACAACAACAAATGATATGGTCTGATGGACGTGCTATAGATTTATCTCAATACTCATCTATAACTTTTAAAGCTGTAAAGGATGGAGATTCTACTGCTATAATAACGAAAACTTGTAGTGTGATTGATTCGGATAATGGTATGGTTACGGTTAGTTTTGAAGATGGTGATTTAGATACTGTTGGTATGTATATGGTTGTTTGGGTTCTTTTAAACTCTATTAATGATGATCAAATGACAATACCATCACAAGGAAAACAATGGATGCACATACAGAGTTCTGTATATGAATAAGGAGATTTAAATGATTGATGTTAAGTATATTATAGATTTTATATTAAATCTATTTAAAAAGGAAACAGTTGTCAAGAACGATGAACTTGAAACAACTGTAGAAAGTAAAGATGTTAATGAAGTAACTACTAATGCTCCAATAATGAGTTTAAGAATAGAGTCATTAAAAGGGCAAAATGGTAATGCTAAAATGAAGATTTGGAGTGCTCCAGCAAAGTTGCATTTTATAGCTAGATTAGATAGTATTCCATCGTCACAGTTTGTAGAATATTATGATGCTGTATGCACTATAAAACGTGATGGTGTTATTATAACTGATGGATTTGAATTTATACATGGTGATGAAGGGTGTAAAAATCCATGTTATAAAAGACAACTTGTAGGGCAAGGAGAACCACAGTTTGTGTTTACGGCAGAATTTACTGATGTTGGTTATTATACAGCATATGTAAATGATAAAGAAGTGCATTTTAAAATTAATTGAGTTGAAAATATGTCAGATAAAGGTGAAAAAGAAGAATGGACACAAAAAGAGATGCTTGATACATTTGCATCTACTCCGCATGAAAGACACTCTATAATGGTTGGATTCGTAAACGGACTATCATTAGGACGTTTATATGTATGTCCTATAAAATATAATGATGAAGAACCTTATTATGCTTTGGGTTGGTCAATAGGTCAATTTGCAGAAGAAATATGTGATAGATTTTCATCAAAAACTTCAAGCGGTGATACCAAAATTGGTATTGGTCAAATCGGTGGTGTAACAACATTAATTGGTATTGTTACGTATATAGCAAATTTATTTATAGGATTTATTTAAGGTGAATTAAATGTCAAAAATAGGAACGGTTTATAATATACCAATAACCGCGTCTGGTGGTGCAATGTATATAATAACAACTCTTACACAACTTACAGAACCATCATCTTCAACAAGTGTGTTATGCGAAGATTACAAATATCATACACTACAATATAAGATTGCAAATATTGATACATCAGTTGTTATACGGATTGAGGGTTCATTGGATGGAACTAATTGGGCGAATTTAGATGCTAATGGAACAGATACAACACATACATCTGATGGAACTTATATAGCAACCTTTGATGGAGGTTTAAAATATATAAGATTTACATTTGTATCTGAATTAACACTTACTACAGCAACAATAGATGTTGTTTACATGGGTAAAGTATAATGGCACGAAATCTCAACGAACAATGAATATGGAAGTATAACAATGATGGTTCAATACAGACACCATTTATAGGTGATGATTTCGTTAAAGTTGATCCATCTGGAATATTAACATTTAATGGTGAAGCCAGACGTAAATTAACGTTTAGACCTGATCTTGATTATACGAAAATAACTGCAAAAGGTAAACCTACACAAGTATTGGTTGGTGTATTCAATGGATTTAGCTTGCCAATTTACAATTCTGATAATGAGGAATTGTTCTTCGGAATGAAAATGCCTGAACGATGGGATCCAACTACCAATCCTGTAGTCAAGTTTTATATATGGCTTGCAAACAATGAAGATGTTGGTGATAAATTTAAATTACAATTATCATATAATAAATGTAAATGTACAGTAGATAAAATTATTGATACATCATTTGACTTGTATTATAATGGTATTGTAACAACAGACCACAATACACAATACTCTACATATGAAGCAACGTTTGAATTGGATAAAGACAAACTTGATAACGATGATATGTTATCGTGTAGATTATATAGAATCGCAACAGATGCACCACAAATTTCAAATGAGGTAGTAATATATAAAGTTGCTATTGAATTTGAGAGAGATAAAATGGGTGGCACGTTTTAATATAACTACCATTTTATATAAAGACAAAAATAGATTAATAATGTAATTCTTGATGATGGTTCGTCCTGAGAGAGTTTGTCAGATATACAAAGACGTGAGTGGAAGGGAAGGTGTTGTATATCATGCCTCTACCACAGTAGGTTAGTGAGAAAAAGACAAGGTGAATTAAAATGAAAGGACAAAACAAAACATTTAACAATTTAACTGCTGATAAATTTTACATTGGCAGTTCAGCAAAGATTGATGAAATTGTAACTGATATAGCAGGTGCAACACCGGCTAACGATCAGATTCCTACAGTTAAAGCAGTATCGGATTATGTAATATCAAGCTCAACTTCTATGGCATGGAAAGATCCTGCTGTAGTTGCAACAACCGCTGCACTTACTCTTGCAACAGGATTTATAGTTGATGAAGTAATTGATGGTGTAACATTAGTTGCTGGAGATCGTATCGTTATCAAAGATCAGGTAGACGCAACAGAAAACGGAATTTATATTGTAACAGCAGCAGCACCAACACGTGCTACTGATGCAGATACAGCCGCAGAACTTACTAATGCAACAGTATTTGTAGAAGGTGGAACTGTAGGTGCAGATTTAGCATATACACAGACAACATCAGCACCAGTGGTTGATACAGATAATATTGTATTTGTTAAAATAACAGGCACAGGTACGGTATTTGAAACAGCAACACAGACACTTACAAATAAAACTCTGACAACCCCAACAGTTACTACAATGCTGATTAACGATTCAGATACAGGTGTAACAGTTACTTCAGCAGATCAGACACATGCAACACCAGTTGTAACGATTCCAGATATCGGTGATGCAGCAGATGTATTCGTGGTTGAGGATCTTACTCAGCTTATATCAGGTAAGATGTTACCATCATTCAATATTGCAGATGCACTAACAGAACCATTTATGGAAGTTAAATCTGTAGATGCAAATTCTGGAGCATTATCAGGTGCAACAGGAACTATTGCAGTTGCGATTCCAACTGGTGCATATATACTCGGTGTAACCATGAACAACGATGTTGCAACTATTGATGATGATGGCACTGATACATATACAGCAGCATTTTCAGGTGGAAGCACAGTAGCAATTAATGGTGGTTCAGCTATTGCAGCAGCAATCAACACAAAAACATCAGAATTTATAGATGCTACCTCTGTAACAGTTATAGCGTCTGGTGAAACTGCTATCACATTAACACCAAATGGAACAAATTTCACTGCTGGTGATGTTCGTGCTGTAGTTGTTTATATGACAATGAAAGAATTAGCTGATCAAGTATAATCTAACCAATATATTTTTTGGAGGTTAGATATTGGCTATTAGTTTAGCATTGATTGATACATCTACAATATTAAGTACAGTAATAAGCACAATAATAATTGCAATTTTAACTTACTTGGTGATAACATTTAAATCTACGTCAAAAAAAATGAATAATATTTTAATCAATCAACAAAAATATGATAGAATTTTATTTGGTGAAGATGGTATCGATGAATGGACAGGAATATTAAATATGTTATTTAATTTACGTGATAGCACTAGAGAGAATAAGTATATTTTACGTACACTAACCAATAAGTTAGTTACACAAAAAAAGTTAGATTCAACAGACAAAGAAATTGAATGTATTCTAAAAATGCTTAATACACCAGATGATTAAGTATTTAAGAATCTTTTTAATGCCATAACATGTTCTTCAATATCAAAATTATTATCAATCATTATCAAGTCATTTATCCATTCTTTACATAATTGTTTGATAATAATTATATTGAAATCATTTCTTATTGCTATATCATTTACTTTTCCAATGATACGACTACGCTCCAAAGTTTCTTTAACGTCTTCATAATCTCCCATGATGATATTTAAGTCAAGTTTCATTTCGTCATATTCTGAGAGTGACGTCTCATATGCTATTTGTGCATTTTCTATCCTACCTTTAAGGTGTTCTAACTCGACTTCTTTAATGTGTAGTTTATCTTTCAAAAATTGTATTCGCATTTTGTGATTACAATAATCCATGTCATCAGACAACAGAATATCAACTGCTAAGTCGAATACTTCTGATGCTCTATATCCCCATTTGGATAACTCATCCCATTTATTTTTATCTATTGATACATTTTTAGTAACACGTTCTATAATAATCACCATCATTATAATTTTATTTTCAACTAATTAAAATACTTAAAATTTATTATATTTTAAATCTTCTATATAATAATCCCATACTAATCCATTATATTTAAGTCCATCTTTACGTAATATATATTTTTGATATTTAAATCCAGTTATCATTCTATGTTTAAATTTTATAACTATATCTGATTCTAATACTTCAGTTATCTCTCCTGTTATTCTATATGCACTTGAATGAACTATACTTACTTTATCACCGTTTTCAAAATCTTTTACTTCTTTACAAAAATTATAATCTATAGGTATTAAATGATCAGTCATTTCCTTTTACCTTCTATTACTTATATTTATTCCATTGACACAAACCAAATCAATGTTACTATTTCATTTTCATTAAAATTATTTCCATAAATTTCTTTCATAACAACTAATGGATTAAACTTTTTATTATTATTATCTTTTTTATTATGTAAATGCCAATATTTAAAATTTATAATATCTGAATATTTAATATGTTGAACTTCTATACATCTTATATATTTTACAATTGGATCAGATAATAATTCATTTTTATTCATATGTTCTATAAATAAGGGTTCATTTTGTTTTATATCTAAATGTATTCCCTTTCTTATCATAAAATTTTTATGTTTATTAAACTTCCAATATTTATATGATATAAATAGTTTACTTTTAGATTTTTCTAACATAATTACACTCTCAATTCTACTCTACTATTTGTTCTCTTAATAATATTATTCTCATGCATCTCACGAAGTTTCTTATGAACTTCTGGCATGTTCCACCCATACATTCTACATTTTTCAATTAGAAGTGGTAATGACATACTATTTCCATTTTCAGTTAATACTTTTTTAATAATAACATAATCAACACCAGTATAAATATCCTGTCTCCAATCCACTTGTGTCTTTAATATGTTCATCATTTCATTTCCATCAATATTACACTCAACATCCTTTGTTGTTCCATATTTTGCAAGTGTATATCCTAGAATGATTCTATCATAATATGATGTTTCAAATGAGTAAATATTGTTCTTATCATAAAAGTCTAAAACATCATCTGTATATGTAACATTCATTACATTACTCATTCCATTCTCAAACTTCTTAATGTTATCCCATAAGTCACGCATTTCATATCTATTAGGAGCAACGCCTCTATTATCATGCATAACCTTTCTAAGTTTCTTGTTGTCACGTTCTGTTGGTGTTGCAACTAAGTATGTGAATCGTCTTCCCATACCTCCACCCATATCAATACGTGCAGGCTGAATACCACTCCATGTTGTAAGTTGTGTCTTGTATTCAATTGGATCACCACCTGCTAAATCCTTATTGATGTTTCCATGATCTAATGCCGCAAGTAACTGAGATTCAAACTGATTGTTGTGTTGACTTTTAAGTGCATTAATTAAAGCACTAAATTCATCAATGGTTACAATAGCTTTTTTATGAACTTCTGCTATACCTTCTTTTTTATAAGATTCACCTTTATTATTACTTACACTACCAACAAATCCAGCCTCACTCATTGACTGTTTACGAACCATTTTCGTTTTACCACCTTTAAAGATAGCATATTCACCACCGCTATTTAAGTTTAAGAAATATGTTTTCATACCGCCCGGAGGAGCTACGAATAAAAGATGGAGTCTCATATTTGGAATATCTCCATCAATATAATAAACTTTTTTCATTTGATTGTGAATATTAAAGTTGTGTATTGCAAATGAACTTATAAAATATGGTTCATAAATTTCACTTTTAAATGTGTTTCTATCCTTTATTTCCTGCATTATATTATCGTATATACCTTCTACCATTACAATTTCACCATGTTTTTCCTACTGGAATGTTGTTGATTAATCTCTTTTTAATTTGTTTAGCTTTGGTTTTTCCAATTCCTTTTATTTTAATTAATTGACTCTCTGGAACTGTCATAAGTTTATCTAAACTACCGTATTTTTCAATGAGAATCTCCATTGATGCTTTCGACACTCCCAAATATTGTGCCATCAATACTAATGGAAATGCTCCTAATGGTTGATTATATTTACCATCATGTATTCCACGTATATATGATAACATTAATCTCATTCCACTTTTCATATCATACGCCCATATAATCTGAAAGTTGTATCTATAACCTGCACTTGCCATTGCATTAATTAACGTTAATTCATTGACGTTAAGTTTATAATACTTCATTTCTTTACAACTTTTAGCTAAATCACCAATTACAAGTATAACCCTAACCTTTTCATTATATGTCGACATTCTATTTAACTGACTAGTTAATCTACCATCATTCATACTAGCATATAGATCTTTAATTGTCTTACGCTCAATTATTACACGTTCACTAATAAAATCTCCTTCTTTTAATTGTGCTGTAGTGAAATTATAATTCTTTGATTGGTATCTTGTTAAATAATTTTTAATATCTTTGGATTCTCTACTATCGATTACTATATCTATTTTAGGCAACTGCTTTTTCTTTACAGTCATGCAGTCTCCATATCATCTAATATATCATAATATAAATCATCTGTTACAATTGTATTATAACAATGTTTTTGTGTTTCAATATGAACTTTATATATTGAAGCATTTAATAACATTTTAACTTCATCAAACGATGGCTTTTTATAAATCTGTTTACCAGTTCTTCCATCAACATTAACAATAAATATATCGCAATATTTTTCATATGAAGGCATAAATATTAATGCGTTAGCAATTGCTGATGTTCCTATACAACATTTTGGATTTCCATTTTTTTCAACTAGACATTCTCCGATGTCTTCACAATCATCACAACCAATTGGTGCTGAGTTGTAACCGATAGAGACTATCGTATCAAATTCCCTATTTACAATCACACATCCAGTTTTAGTTATAATACACGCACTTCGTTGTGCTACCGTTTTGGCTATACTTAAATAGAACTCTTCTTTTGTCATCTTACACATATTTATTACCTATCATTTTAATCACATCTAAATATACTAGAATGAGTTAATTCTCCATATTCATTTGGTTTACCATTATTTATAATCCATCCATGCTTACCTTTTGGTAATGTTAGTCTTACTTTAAGTCCTTCACAATAATATGTATGTGTTTCGTTTATTGTTTTAGTCATATATTAACACCAATAAATCCTATTGTATTTATCATAATTTTTAATATAATCAAATTTATCAAAAATATTTTCACTATAATTATTAATAGAAACTTCTTTAACTATATTATAAATTTCATTTGGAGTAGTAGTATTACAACGACTATCATTATATATTGTTATATATTCAGATTTATCATTGCTTATTAATTCTAATGTAGTTTTTATAAACCATCTATTATGTTCATCTATATCAAAATATGCATTTGTATAGTATTTAATTTTATCAATATTATCAAATAAATCAATTATACTAGTCGTCTTCATTTCCATATCATTTAATGTATTTTTTATTTCTTGTAACTTATATATTAACATTATTAATCACCTATTGTTGTTTGATATGCTATATAATGAAAATATAAATAATCTACATCATCATATTTATTTTTAATATATTCTTGAAAATCAGTTTTTATTTTAAATCCACACAATCTTAATATATGTGTATTATTATCTCTCATATAACCAAATAGATTAGAATATAAATATGTTATTGAATATTTATCTATATATACTACTCTATAAAATCTGTTACCAATTTTAATGGGTTCATACTGTGGAATAGTATCGATATAAATACAACTTTTACCTTCCAATATTTTTGTTTTAATTTCATCTATCATATTACACCCGTTTTATAAAATATAAACAATATAAATAGTATTATACATATAAATGTAACAATAAGAAGTTTAGTAATTTCACTTTTATTATCTAAAATCTGTTGTAAAAATTGGTTACTATACTCTATAGAATACATTTGCTCACTTATCTTATATTGTGTTTGTTCTTTAATATTAATATACTTTAAATATTTTTTAATATCATCAATAGTTATATATTCATAATCATGACTAATCATTATATTATTACACTCTATAGATGGTGTATTTCCAAGTATAGTATATGTTTCATAATCAAAGTCGTAATATTTATCATTATCAATACGATATTTTTTATTTATTGTATAATATATCGTAGCGTAAGTAATACCTGAATTAAAGTGTTTATAAAATAATACTATCACATTATAATAACTTGTAGATTTTATTACCATAGCTCCATGAAACTTATTATTAATTTTTATTGGAACTAACTCATATTTCTTATTCATATTATATCATTACAATCAATTCTAAGGTTCTGATGGTACACGTATATTAAGTGGTAGCATATAAC
>Ga0307928_10004607_pt1 | contig 10439 bp, 22 predicted proteins | sample AceLakmetagen232_FD_201815 | JGI IMG/M metagenome (GOLD analysis project Ga0307928, IMG submission 201815) | Saline water microbial communities from Ace Lake, Antarctica - #232 | ecosystem: Environmental > Aquatic > Non-marine Saline and Alkaline > Saline | place: Antarctica: Ace Lake...
TCATGGTCAAGAAAACGGCGGAGAAGAAATGTAAGATGGTCAAATTCTTCGTTGCTGGCAGACCGATTCCCCAGGGAAGCAAGGCTCTAGGGCGAACAAAGGACGGTAGGTTCTTCGTGAGGGAATCGAATAAGAACCTCGCGGTCTGGAGGCAGAGGATTTCTACAGAGGCTCAGAAGGCACAGGAACGGGAGCATTTCTTTGACGAGGACGCGATAGGGTACATAGTCAACCTACATTTCCATTTCCCGAGGCCTAAGAGCCTCCCTAAGCGCATAAAGAGCATGGTCAAGCGCCCTGATATCGATAAGATACAGAGAGCCGTTCTAGACGGCGTTACGGGCATTCTGATCGCGGATGATTCGCAGGTCTTCGCCATCACCGCCCGGAAGAGATACGCAGAAGGAGAGCAACCACCGGGCGTAGAAATCAGTATTAGGAGATACTACGATTAAGGGATAAGAAGTCATAGAAGACGGGATAAGGTGACACATGAAAGTTCTACTGATCGACACCGATTCAATGATTCCGAACCTAGTCCTGATGAAATTATCAGCGTATCATAAGGCTAAAGGAGATGAGGTAGGATTCAACATTTCAGATCCAAATGTCGTTTATGCCTCAATCATATTCAAGCGGGACAAGCATCTAGTGGATGGCTTACAATTCTTCTATCCTGATGCCAAGATCATCATTGGCGGCCCCGGATATGATCTGTCGGTGAAGCTTCCAAAGGAGATCGAGCGAATTAAGCCAGATTATACCCTTTATCCTATGGACCACTCATTAGGTTACACATCCAGAGGGTGCCCCAACAAATGTTATTTCTGTGTGATTCCTAAAAGTGAGGGAGCATACAAGAGGTGGCAACATCCGGCAGAATGGCACAACCCAGATTTCGAGAAAGCCAGGACACTTGATCCCAACTGGTACTCCGATCCCGAATGGTTCTTTGAGACCAGCCAGTGGTTTATTGATAATAAGATTTCATTAGATGTTAGTCAGGGATTCGATATAAGGCAAGTGACCCCAGAGATAGCCGAACAACTAAAGAAGATCAAATTCTGGAAGCCCATGCACTTTGCATGGGATAACGAGAAAGATCAGGAACGAGTCTTAGATGGAATCCAAATCCTGAAAGATGCTGGACTGGGACCAACCCTTAGACATTCTACCTTCTTCTATGTTTATTGTCACAACCCAGAACAACACGAATCAGCACTGAGGCGATGCAGAATCTTGAAAGAAAACGGAGTGGGGTCATTCGTCATGTATAACATTGATGAACCCAGACCCCAGGAGATCGTTAATTTGCAGAGATGGGCCAACAAACCCTGGCTTTACTGGTCGGTGGATTATGCTGAATATGATCGTGGATGGAGGGCGAAAGCCTGACACAATCTAAGGAGAATGATGAAATGAATCAGATAGAAATTCTCTTCAAGAAGCAAAGAGATATACGAGTTACACGATAATAAGGATTGATTATATGAGATGCCCAAGATGTGGATATATCCAACGCATAGTGGGAGGGGTGGACATGTCTCTGCGTGGCGATTATCACGTCTGCCAATTCTGCGGGCAAGTGTGGAAAGAGGAGAAAGAAGCCAGACTCAGCCGGTTCAAACGACTGATAAAAAAAAGGATTGCGAAGCGATGACGATGAATCAGATAGAAATTCTCTTTAAGAGAGAGATGAAGGAACAGATCTTCTTGGGCAACAAAATATGCACCTGGAGAAACAAGATATACGGAGAACCGGGGGACACCTTCCCCGTTTATTACGACGGAGAGGAGCGGATCTATACCCTCCTTGGTGTGGTCCCCATGCAACTCAGCTTTGTGGCTAAATATCTTTATACACCGGAAGGATTCGTAAGTGAGGACTCGATGTTGAGATTCATGAGGGCGTTGATAAGGTGGCACTCTTTGGACGTTCAGCGGTGGGGTTCAGAACACTTTTTCGAGAGGACCGCATGACCAGACGCAGATTATCCTTCCAGGCGTTGCTCCTTTCGGTTCTCATGTGTGCCGGAGATCGGAAGGATGTTTATTATAGACCTAGCGAATCGAGCGCATTGATCGAAGTCCGGCATTCAGCCGGACCTTCTAACTGGAAGGCGTATATCCTATTCTTCCTCATATCCGCGATCCTGGCGCTAGCCTTGAACTTCAACAAATACAAATGGTGGATCTTCGGCCTCATTGCAGTACTGGCCTTATTGGTCTTCAAACATTTTATCTTCTAAACGCTTCTTCTTTTCCTTACTCTTCCCTTTCTTAGCTTCGATTCTTAGAAAATGACTGGATAAACCGGATCAAAAACTCAAATACTCAAATACTCAAATAAAAATTCATTTCCTTAGTGTAATAGTTAATGCTTAGCAATTATTCCTTTTCTGATAAGAGACATTAAAGGAAAATTATTTATACCCATCACCAGTTTTTTAACCGGTGAAATTTGGGAAATTTAATTTTCCAAATGGATACAGAGACCGGACGAAACCAAGACGGGGGAAGTCTGATCGATGACGTCGACAAAAGAATAAAGGAGTTGATCCAGTGGGAGATGTAATCTGTCAATGGTGCGGTGAACCGTGGGACTTTATGGGCATGATGGATGGAGACATGGATAAGGTACAGGCTAAATGGACCCTAGAGGGCCGTGGATGCCCCTCTTGTGGATTTATCCACAGTGGAGAACCTCAGTACGAAATGGACCGTTTGAGGTCCATTGATGAGGGGACAGACCTTGACCCGATAGCATTTATCTAAACCCCTTCTTTTTTTCTTTTGTCAGTACAGGAGGTATTGTTACATGACAAAATACCAAATGGAAAACCAAACGATAATAAACACCGACAAGGCCAGCCGGAAATGGGACGAAATAACGCAATGGAACGGAAAAAACCACATATCCCAGGCAACAGGTAGCCAGTGGGAGCATGAAACATTATATCAATCTCGCAAGGGTCGATATTATGCTGTTCAAACGTCCCAATGGCAGGGGTCAAGGGATTATGCCAGGTGGCTCGATCCCAGGGACGCTCTAGCCTGGCTCTTACGCAACGGATACGATACGGAAGACGATATACCAGCCGGTCTTATTGGGCTGGTGGATGAGGTGGAAGAATGAACGATTTGGACGCATTAGATACCGATACCCAGAGAGACCTTAACCGGATCGCTGACTTTCGGACTACCCCATTCTGTTATTTGTGTTATATCGATTGTCCCGGTGGACGTTGCCCTAAGTGCTTTTCTGATGACCTTATGCGCCATTTAAAGGGCGTTGGGGTCGAGTACGGTTATGAGTGGGTAATTAAACACCTAATTAAAACCGAGCTGGAAGAGATAACCGAAGAAGAGCAAGACGAGCTTGTTAGCGATTCAGTAGATGAATCTTACGGAAGTGAAACGAAAATCGGCTGGATGACCGTTAACACTTCCACGATCATGAAAGAGTACGATCCGATATCGTGGAGAATCGGAATAAATGAGTATTTCGATGACTCGGACCAATACATCGAGATAGACGGAGCACTTTATTACATCCACAAATTAGAAGAGTGGATAGAAGAACAGCTCTTAGATATCCCTGACCCAGAGGACGAGGACAACGATTAAACCCCTTCTTTTTTTTTCTTAACCGGAGGTGGAAGAATGGTTTTTACTGAGAGAGGTTCAACAAAGTACCTTAGACAAATCGAAGCCATTAGAAAGTCCATAAGGCACAAGGTCAAAAAAGGAGACTATCCAGAAGTGATCGACCAAAAAAAGCGATATTGGATTGACCACATCGGGCAACCCTATGCTTACGGGCCTGCCTGTATCAAGAATCTGGAAGAATTCGTTATTAACGAGATTCAATGGTTTGGCTATATGCCTTATCAAATCTGGGTAGACTAAAACCCTTTTCTTTTTTTATTTCTTCGAGCTGAATTCAATCTGGGGGTTTCTCCAACGTTCCCACCAAATGCTTTTGGACCCAGATTGTCGGCAAATTGGAGAAGTAAGGAGCTGGAAAACATGAGCAGAAATGAAATAACCTTATCCAGGGGAGAAATCCAACGTGATATCGCGGATGCAACACTGAACAGGGACAGGTCCAGTTTTAGTACCAGGCAATATTACCAGGGCATGATCGACCTGTTGAATGGATTGATTATGCAGATGGACGATCCGAGCCTCCGGGACGACGAACCGTTTCGCTATGACGATCCCGAAGACCACCCGGAGGATTCCCCTGGAACCCTAGGGGTTATCAATGACGTACGAGTCGGATCTAAAAGGTCAGACTACTAAACCCTTTACCCTTTTTTCTTTATCGGGGAGCTGAAATCTAACTGGGTTTTTTTAATCCCATCCCAATTTCACCTAATTCAGTTAGACAGTCCATCCCCGATAGGAGCTGAGACAATGACAAAAATAATTGAAATGACCGATCAAGAACTCATCGTATATGCCAGAGGACTACATGGGGCCATCTATGATTCTCAATGCTACTCGGCAAAAGACCCTCTCAGACTGGACTATGCTCTGGGTATCCTTGAGGAACGGGGATATTCAGTATATGAGGATACCGTTCTTTCAATCGAGAGAGAGGAGAGCTGAGACATGAAGAACACAGAGAAATTTACCCATTCTGATGGGCGATGGGCGAGATTGTGGGACAATCAATTAGCCATCAAGGGCAAATTCGGAACGAGAACGATTAGAATCTCTAACCGGAAGCAAGGGCGTACAATGTTGCTTACATTGGGGTTCGTAGCCAATCAAACTTCTTAACACTTTTTCTGGAATGGAATCGAGGATGAGCCTTGATTCCCCGGAGGTGAAAAAAAGCATGACAACATATAGAGTGGAGTTGACCGGGGCGGAGATCGAGCTTCTCTCCGGTCTGATCGAGCTAGAGGAGATGGCTGTCGAGAAGGGACATGGCCCGGATGAACCAGAGGAGTTTCTGAAACTCATGGGTTCCATCCTAGAGAAACTAGCAAAACCAACGGAAGTGATCGAATGAACCTGGAAATCGTTGAGATCGACAAGGACGGCAAATGGTTAGGAGGAGACATATTCGGAGATAACCCTGACCTACCAGGGGGAATATGGAGCATCGAGGTAATCAAGGGAACGCTCAGGATAGTATGGAGGCACGATAAGACCGAGGAGGAGATGGACAAGGAGTGATTAAAATGAATGAAGAAGAAATGAGGAAAAGGTTGAATGACGGGGAAGACCCATTAGAACTTTCCATTCTGAAGTGGCAAGACATTATCTACCATGATGGAGCAGACCTTGGTACTCGTAATTGTGCCCTTTGCGCTGTATATTATACGGAAGATTGCAAAGGATGTCCGGTCAAAGAACATTCGGGCAGACCCGACTGTAGGGATACCCCGTACAGCGATTGGAAGAGTCAAAACTGTCGATATACATATAATCTTTTAACTAAGGAAATCGCCACACGGGAATTAGAATTCCTAAAATCGCTGAGAGGGTGATTGAATGGCATTGCACAAAGAGATCAGGGATTCCCAGGGTAGGATAATCTGGGAAGAGGTTAATCCACAACGACCCAGGAAAAACACTAGACAATTGAAACTCGGAGAGAAGATGCGGAAGATAAAGCAGACAGAATTGGAGGAGCAAACATGACACTACCAAAGAGAAAACTACCCACTAGAAATTTCCTCGTTCAAGGAGATTTCTGGGGGTTCGCAATTCAAGTCAAAGCCAAGACACCCGGAGAAGCTAGGGATAAGGTTCGGAATATGTACCGGAATGGTAAATTGAAACCGACATTCTGTAGCATCTATGCTGACGAGGTGGATCAATGAACATGAACAAATCACTTCAAAAACACTCCATCTCCCGGATGCTTGAACGAGCCGGAGTTTCAGCCGACACAATCGACCTGGAAGCGGAGATCGATGGTTCACTTCATCTCCAAGAGAACATCAACCATATATCGACCACTACGGGGATAAGTCTCACCAATGACCAGAAAGAGGAACACAATAAGTACTTTGATCCCGATTATCGAGAGGATATGGAGAGAGAAGCATTGAGTAAATACCTAGACCGAAACGGCATCGACCAGGGCGAAGACGAACCGGATATCGAAGAAGAACAAGAGAGAGAGCATATCGAGTACCAGGGGGAGTCCGAGGAGCTTTTCAGGGACATCCTTGCGAGGTATGATCCGATGGATTACTTCGGCAATTTTCTCTTCCCCGACGTGGTGGGAGATCAGTATGGAGACATACGCAAAGCGGTTCTCCTCTCAATGACCAGCCACGCTTATCGAGGGAAGCGATCAAGGATACACGTGATCCTGGTGGGCAAGGCCGGAACGGGCAAGAGTGAGATCTTACTCTGGTTGCAGAGCTACATGGGAGCGTATTTCGTGAATGCGGAGTTTGCTTCCAAGGTCGGACTGACCGGGGACGCTTCGGGGAGGGAGATCACACCGGGAGCATTGGCCGAGGCAAGCGGTAACACAATGTGCATCGACGAGCTGGACAAGATGAGTTACAAGGATCAGAACGCTCTCCTACAGTCGATGGAGGAGGGCAGATACACCATAATCAAGGGGAAGCACCGTCAGAGATTCGATGCAGAGGTTCGAGTGGTCGCTACCGCCAACGACCTATCCAAGATTCAGATACCCCTACTGGACAGGTTCGATTTCGTATTCGAGCTTACGCTTCCAAGCAGAAAAGAGAGAGCGGAAAATGCTCCGTCCCTCATCGACCAGTTCTTCGGCGTGAGCGAAGAATCGAATGAACTGATCTTACACGCATACCTTAGATGGTTGAGCGATGCGGACCCCAAGATTACCGGAGAAGAGCTGGAAGGGATGAAGACCCTCATCAAATCCTACATCAACCTAACATCGAAAGAGATCAGCGAAATGTCCTATCGGTCCCTGGAATTGGGAATACTGAGAACGGCGAACGCATTGGCGAAGTTGAGCAAGCGGGACGTCGAGGCAACGGACGTTCTCACGGCGATATTCTTCAAGGATTCGACCCTGGTTCACGAACAAAAGAAGTATCTCACGGCAATCGTCCAGGGCCAACTCTGACCCTGAAACCCTTTTCCTACACGTTTACCCCTGACTTTCGGTGATTTTTTCACAATCTAGAGCATGAGATCGCTCAAATCAACCATTCTAGACGATCCCGCCCCCGCTCCGTCATAACGTATATGTTTCTCAATCGCCCCATAGTACGCCCTTTAACAACGCCTAAGAGCCCCCCCCGTCTATAATTGAGTAAGGATACCTTTACCAGTCCAATGTCAAGCCTGAGCGATTCTGCTATCTCTCTTGACGATGCCCCACCCGTCCTCTGAACATAGCCGAGGATCATGATCTTCAGTTTATTCCTCCCCCTAGTCATGAAGCTCGCCTCCTAAACTTCCCGCACCAACAGCAATTGGTCTGGTGTGATGGGTTCCAATGGCCGCACTTGCATTTCCATCCTCCAGCCTTTGGTAAACGTCGCTCCCATTCTTCCAGCGTCTCACGCATTCAAATCGCCTCCAGGATGAAGTGCCGGTTGGAGATGTCCCGCCTCAGCTCCTCGATGAGTATCGAGCGATCACGATATTCCCCGGATACCGATTCGGTATGGCCTAGCCACACGTCGATCTCCCACTGGGTCACCATCCTCCGGCTAAGCTCTGTCTCGACTGTTTTCCGCCCAGTCTTTGCGCTCACCTTGAAGCCGATCATCCTGGCGTATGGCAGGAGGGACTTGGTGTACCATTGCTGAGGGTACTTGTATGCCTCTAGCTTCTTGGTCCAGTTGACCCACCGTTTCAGATCTTCCTCTATCTCTTCCGGGAAGGGGAGCATCCTGAATCGGGTCCGATTGCTCTTAGCGGTAACGATGCTCATGAGATTCTTCTCGTAGTCCACGGCGTTCTCGATACGGGCGTTGCCGGGGTCCAGCCTCTTCACCTTGAAAGGAGTAGAAAGTTCAGCCGGTCTAGCTCCGAAGGTGAAGTGGGCGACGGTGGCAGCTCTGAGCAGGTCGTCGTTCTCCATCGCGCCGATCAGCAACTTCAAGCTGTCAACGGTCAACGCTTCGGTCTTCATTTCCTGTGGAACCCGACGAAATTCGATCATGTCGATGCCCCGGTTCAGGTTCTCCACCAACAACAGGGTCTCCACGTCCTCGACGTACTGGTTCATCCGTACCCATTTCATGTAGGACTTGACCGCCGCCAGAAAGGTGTTCGCGCTTCTCGGCGCGTAGGTGTTCATGTGACGTTCGATGTCCATGGGGCGGAAGTCCTCCATGACCAACCCCTTGGCCTTTCTTTCCATGGACCTGGCGTATCCAGCTATCAGGGATCTGTAGGTATCAAGGGTTTTTTCTTCTCGCCGTTCCTCAAGGAACTTGAACCAGTCGCCCGTCGTCAGCATGTGCCCTCCTCTCCATAACTCATTTTTCTACCCTCAATGATTTTAGGAACTCAATTTCTTGTTTGGCGATTTCTTCGCATTTGTCGCAATGTATTACCCATCCGCCATTTCTCTCAGATTTATGATATGTATCCTGGTGTGCGTCCCAATTTTCGTATGGTGTACCGCGACAACTGTCCTTACCAGTGTGTTCTCTGACGGGGCATCCTTCACAAAAATTATCATTAGCATCATGTCTGTAATATACATCACAGAGGGCGCAATTCTGGAATCCCATGTCTTCACCGCCATGATAGACTATATCTTCCCACTTGAGAATAGAGAGTTCTAGAGGGTCTTCCCCCTTGGCCAGTCGTTCCTTCATTTCGTTTTCATTCATTCTAGCACCTAAAGGAACCCATGATTCATTTTTGGTAGTCGGCCTCTTGGGGGAATAGAAGTCTCTTGGTCAATATCACGCCCACCTCTGTCATTGGCACCTCGTCGACAGTTGACCTCTCTGGGAAATAGAAGCCTTTCGTTCTCTCCTTCCTGGCTTTCCGTTCTCTCTCTCGCATCTTGCGAAACATCCTTGTTTCGATATCTTCTTTCATCACGATTATCATTCAAAATCGCCGATTCGTAATGCCTATAATGATTAATAAAGCTTCCCTTAACAGATTTCAGAAGGAATAACTTAATGTATTGAAAGTCATAGAACACTTCATGGGAAACACGGAGTTGGTGCTGGCGGTAGCCGTCTTCCTTGGGTGTATCGTAAGGGTGATGCTCCCCTATCTCAGGAAGGCAAAGGAGACCGGTGCGACGGGACTCAAGTTCGAGACCAAGTACATCGCCTCAGCTCTTATCGCTATCATTATCACCATCTGGACAGTGGTAGAAGCTGTCGGTGCGATGCCTACCATGGCAGCCGACGCACCCTTGGCGTTGCTCATTTCAACCGGTCTGGTGTATGGTTACGCATTCCAGAGCTTTGCGAATAAGATCGCGGAATCGTGGACTTGAACGGGCAACATAAACCTTTTCTTTTTTCCAGTTTTTCAATCCCCAGTCTGCTTGATCTTGTTCCATGCGCCGGGGGTAGGGGGTTCTCCGACATAAGCGACCTTATTGAACGCCCCAGCCTCGACCCCCGCTGCGTATTGAATCTGCTTCCACCCCGCTGTAATCGTTTCATGTGTAACTTCAATCGGTATCCAATCAAGGCTAAGAGCTTCTGCCCTTGCAACCGCCACGTGAGTAACCTTTGCTCGAATCGCATTGACCCCATTGTAATCCCAGGTAAAATCTGAAGTAACATCCAACCACTGTGTTGTTTCACCATCAGGGTTGGGAAGTATCTCATGGGGCGTTCCCCAATTGGCCCCGTCATCATTCGATACTTCAACCGACCACTTATCATTGCCATACGCAACTTGGTAACAGTCCAACCTAACTCTTACCTGAGTAATCGATTGGTCTGAAGCTAGGCCGAAGGCGTAAGTGTAATATTCAGCGTATTCATCTTTTTTATCTGTATAAGCAAAGCCGCCACCATCGGCATAAGCGTTGGTAAGATCGGAGCCTGTCCCTGCCGATGCCGTGGGGCTTTTCGTTGTGACCGTCATCGGCCCTCCTCTCGATTATCAATCCGACAAGTCGCTTTCTTCCAGGGGTTCTTTCATCGATTTATCCTTTGGGAGTGGCACGCTTCCCGCCGGGATCTTGATGGCCTTGTCTACCAGTTCTCGGTACTTCGCTTGCAGATAGCCGAATTCGATCATCTTCATGACGAAGAGGGTGTTCTGAGCGGTGGCCTTGTGTCTTGCCAGTACTTCAACGATGTCGTTGTAGAGCCTGGCGCTCTCGTCATCCTTCTCTTCCTGATAGTTCGCCTCGAGCCTATCCACTAATTCCGTTACATCTACCACGAGATATCACCGACACGGTATAGTCGCCCGACCACTTATAAAGTTCTTCGATCAGGCGGGGATGTACACATACATGTGATCGTCAACTGTGT
>Ga0307928_10004609_pt1 | contig 10439 bp, 33 predicted proteins | sample AceLakmetagen232_FD_201815 | JGI IMG/M metagenome (GOLD analysis project Ga0307928, IMG submission 201815) | Saline water microbial communities from Ace Lake, Antarctica - #232 | ecosystem: Environmental > Aquatic > Non-marine Saline and Alkaline > Saline | place: Antarctica: Ace Lake...
TTACACTGAGGAGAACAACCGAATTATCGGTGTCAAACGTTCGCTATCTGCCTTGTCAAATCAGCATATAGCAATGCCCCCGACAGGATTCGAACCTGTTCCAGCGCCAACGATTCCTTTAGAGATTTCGTCTGGTCATCTCTAGAAATGCGTGCAGGGGCTTAAAATAAAAAATAATAATAAATTTGTTCAACTACCAACTAGTATCATCAATTATGCCTTTAACTATTATAGCAGTATCCATTATATTTGAACGTGTAGGTGACATTTTATCTCCATCTAAAGCATTTTGTATCTTAATCATATCAATAGCTGCCTTAACGCTCATCTGTTTAACAATCTTTTCTTGTCTATCATCAACAGGTTTATAGTTCTCTGCTACTGGCATTGATTGTGGAGGACTAACTGGTGGAGCTACTGGTGGTTGTGCAGGTGGATATATTGTTCCCCCCTCACTTTTAATAAAACTTATTTCAGTAGGTAGTTGTGGATTTATTGTATAACTACTGGGACCAACTTTAATATAATTGAGTTTAACATGTTCTGCTAAACTAAACCAAACCTCACCAATCTTTACTTTACGTTCTTCTTGCCAAATTTGTGTTACATTTCCTTTAACCATTTATTTCTAACCCCCTTATAATTGTATAAAGTGTTATCATTTAATTCTCCCAGGTTTTCCTTCTTTAACCATTAGAACTTTTTGTTTCTTTAGTACTTTCTCAATGGCTTTTCCTATCTCATCAAACTTTTGAAAAACTTCAACTTGTGAAGTAATTCCTTTTTCTTTATTTGCTTCAATAGATACTACTCCACTATCCCAACAAGATTTATATAATTCTCCATCTCTTGATACTTCTAATTTATTAGTCCAAAATCTAACTCTAACTCCAAGTGTTTTATTGTCTTTTGTCATTTTTTATTACCTCCTTCTATTTTTTTATCAACGAACATACAATGCTTAAATTTACAAAGCTTAGTTCCATCACTTAATAATTGAACATCAAAGCTACCACATCTTGAACAACATTCCTTTAATTCTAATTTATCATTATATTTTACTTTTTTCATTTTCTTTCATTCCCTTTAGGATTATGTCTTTTCCTTTCATGTTTATTTTTATCTGGAACCCATTCCCTACATATTTTACAATAGACCATCGGTTGTCCTCGTTTTGGTAAATCCATATTTCCTAATTTAGTCATTTAAAATGCTCCTTGCAAAGTTTTTCATGATTTTTCTTTGCCCAATCTGTTTTGTATTGTCTTCCACAATATTTACATACTGCTTTTGTTACCATACCTTGTTTCTTCTTTGGACTTTTATTCCAAGATTGTCCCCCGAATTTCATTTAAACTCCACATTTGATTTATACCAATGAAATATCTTTCTACCTAAGCTACCAAATAATAATACTGCTATCATGTATATTGGTGAAGCTAACATAACTAATATTGATGATATGAAATATTTAAATCCAGTCCAAAATATATTAAAACCTAACTTTAAATCAGCTTTAATCTTTCTTCCACCACTAACATATCTATCATTATTCCAATAATCCTTATCATGTGTTGAACAAGCACGACCAATGTATATGTTACCTATTTTATCTGGAGATACAGAACAATAATCTTTAATCATGTGCTTCCTTAAACCTCATTTTACAGAAATTTCTAAACATTTCATTATAATCCTCAATAAACTCATTAACTAAATTATTGTGATTATCGTATGTCCAAACATCTTCCATACCTTCTTTTATTTCCCTTGAATTTTCCATCTTTTTTTCCATATTAATATCTTCGTTATCCATAATAGTTATTAGATTATTTTGTTTTTAAATATGTGTAACCACTTTAGAGTATAAACCCTTGGAGGATATTCAAACAAAGATAGTCTGAAGCTCCTCCTGGGTAAAAAGAGGTGGATATATAAAAACATCTCAAGTATTTAAATACTTGTAATCACCCTCCTATGAAGTTTTTTGTGGCACTTCTCACATAGCAACAAACAATCTTTTATATCATTAGTATATTTTTTATGGTGTATTTGTAATCTTTCTTTACTTTTACAAAATTGACAACCATTAAACTTTTCTATTAAAATTGGAAAATGATGTCTTTGACTATAATGTTGATAATATTTCTTTTTATTATAATCTTTTACTTTTCTCCTTTTTTTATCATATGCTCTTTTAATTTCCTTATGTGTTCTATCATAATTTCTTACTCTTTCTAAATTTTTTTTGTGGTTTTTATAATATCCATATATAGATGAACATTCTGGAGAACAATATTTCTTTTGTTTTCCTTTTAATTTTTTCCCACAATTAATACAATTTACCATACAAAGATTAGACACTTTTGTTATTTAAATGTTTGTATTAGCTTAGTAAGAACTTCAAATCTTTATGAAATATCTTTGCTAAACTAACAAACTTAGATTCTACTCCTAATTTAATTATCTCATCTTCTGATACATTTTCATTCAACAATAAAATTGCTTCAAGAACTTGCGTTAATTTTTCTTTCATTTTTGTTTTTCTCCATATGACAAGTACCACATAATGTTTGACACTTATCTAATTTATATTTTTGAGAATTATCATGTTTAGCAAAAGCTCTTCCATCAATATGGTCAATAGTTAAATTAATTTCACAACCACATTTAACACAAGTAAATTTATCTCTCTTTAATATTTCAAGTATCTTTCTTGCTCTTCTTGTAGTATCCTTATGGTCTCCATTAGGTTTTCTAACATTACCTTTTGCTTTTTCTTTTAAAGATTCTATATCTAAAGTTAGCATCATCTTATTCTACTTACTCCACAATTATATTTTAATTTCAATTGTCTTATTTCTCTTAATGCTGCGTTTAATCTTCTTCTCATATCTTTTGTGTATATTGAACATCTATTGCAATATCTTCTAGCTCCAAAAACTGGTGGTGGAATTTGATTATTACAACATTCACAAAGTTTTATTATTGGTTTTAATTTAGCCATTTGTACCTCCCATTTGATTTTAATATAGTCCCATCGTGACTCAATCCTTCAAATACTCTTCTGAATGAATTAAGTTCATGTCCTTTGTCTAATACAAAGTTTTCTATTTGTTTCTCTGTATCTTTTCCAGAAATTATTAATTCTTTAATAATTGTTACAAGTTGTGCTTGTGCATTCATCTTCTTCTTTGTAGTATTAGAATAGATACTTGCTTGGTCTAAAGCATTAAGATTTCTTGCGAAACCAACAGATTCTAAAGCATCTAACATTAATCCCTCAGCAACTTCTAAATCTTTATTTTCCACAACATCACTTAATCTAATCTTTGCGTGTGCTACTGCTAATCTCATTAATCCTCCTGCTTGTCTTGCTGTTATCTTATTATCTCCATTCTTAGAACCAGTTCTTAGTTTCTCATATAACTCTGTTAAAGTATGTTGAACTTCTTTTGAAATTTTTGGCTCAATCTTACTCGCATAAGATATATATTTTTTAAATAATTCAATCTTGATGGGGTCATCTTCTTTCTTCAAGAATAAACTTTCTATGATTTTCTTATCTTTATGTTTATCTACAATATCTCTCATATAAAATATTAAATCAAATCTTGAGATAATAGGCTCTGGAAGATTAACTTCTTTAGTAATGGGATTATATCCACTTGTATCAAAGCTTCCATTTTTTGGATTACATATTGCTAATATGGAACAATCTGCTTTCATCTGTGTATGAATACCTGCTTTATCTACAATAACTACTCCGTCTTCCATAGGTGTATGTAAAGCTCCTCTATCATCTCCCTTTAATTTATCTGCTTCATCTATAATTACAAGAGATTTATTTGCTCTACAAAGTAACCCAGCTCTTGCTATCCACCTACCACTTAATTCATCTTTTTCTACAGAACTTGTTAATCCAGCTCTACTCATATTGTCTCCAGAACCATAAATAGACTTTGGAGTTCTTTTATGTATTTCCCAACCTAATCTACTCTTACTTGTTGAAGGGTCTCCAACTAATAGAATATGTATTCTTGGTCTAACATTATGTATGTTCTCTGGTCCTCTTACTGCCTGTAACAATATACTTTTCTTTATTACTTCATTACCATATAAGTTAGGAGCAACATTATTAGTTAAATATTCCAAAGGATTATCTTTTGCTATCTCGTGTATTTTCTTTAAATCTTCCTCTGTAACTTCTCCTTCCTTTTCTGTATAATCTAAAACATCTAAATTAGTAGCAATTAAATAGAAAGAATAAATCTCTCTATCATTCTTAACCTTTGTTTTTTCCTTATCTACCTTACCAATTATCTCAACCATTTGTCCAACTTGTAATTTCTTAACATAATCTAACTTCAATAGACTACCCAATATTCTAACTCTTATTCTTTCTGGTTGTCTATCAATATTTTCAATAGTTTCTTCAATCTCTATTTCCCTAAAATCTCTGTATAATTCCTCAATCTTTCTAACTGAACCCTTTGTCTTACAAGCCTGATTATAGCACATATAAGGCTTACTGCCGGGTTTTAATTTAAATTGTACCCCACATTCATCACATTCGTGTAATTCCTTATATTTCTCATTCAATATCTCTGTTGCTTTTGATACCATTCCTCTAATTTTAACTTTTGTTCCAATTAAAGCAGAACTCATATCTGGTAATTCTATCCATTTCCATTCTGGTTTAGGAGCATCTTTCAATATTCTTGCTTCTGCTAAATCATTAAAATTCTTAATATCTCTTATTATTTGAGCATCTGTATCTTTTTCAATTAAATTATTAAAATCAATAGCTTCATAAAATTCTTTCTTTTCTTTAACAGTTTCAAGTTTATTCAACTCTTCTAAGCATTTTTCATAATAAGTCATTTTTTCTTTTTCTACTTGGGAATTTTTATATTCTTCAATCTTTTGTACAAATTCTTCCAAATTAGCTTTTTTTATTTCCTTCATTTTTTTATTTCGTCTATAATTTTATCAGTGATTTTATTTCTGTCTTCACCAGACATAAGGGAAATCTTCTTAGCATTAAACTCAATAAATTTATTAACATTTATTATTTTACTTGAACCATTGAAGTTCTTTTTTAATTCCTTAACACAATTATCATATAGTTGTTTAACTTGATTTTTATTAGTTTCTATTTTCTTTTGTATGTTAAATTTATTTATTTTATGTTGTTTGTTTAAATCAGTAAGTTCTTTCTTTAATATAATAACACTCTTATCTTCAACCATCTTATTAAACAATAATTCAGTTATTGCTTTAGATAGTTCTCTTTCTTTTTTTAATTTACTTACATACTCTTTAAAATCTTTGTCTTCAGTATTTAAGTTAAAGCTGTATATATCACTCATTTTATTTTTTAAGGTTTAAATTGTTTTTAAATATGTGTTACTACTTACCAGTTTTTTAAGTTCAATAATTAATAATTATCTTCAATTAATTAATAATTGATTTGGTTATACTATACTATACTATATATACAAAAATTAATTAATAATAATTAATAATTAATAAATACAAGATATAGATATAAAAAATTAACCAAAACAATTAATAATAAATAGCAATTAATTATTAATTATGAGTATATTTTTAAGTCAATATGGTCAAATTTGGTCATATTAGAGCCTTAAAAGGTAAATCACTTTTTTGGGTTTTTGATGATTTCCATGGAGTTTAACACCTTACTAAGAGCATCAAAATATGAGTTTGCTCCAAAATATAGCTCTTTAATGCAGTTTTTAGGGTCATTTTTGAACATTTTTGGATAGTTTTTGTCATTAATTTGAACATATTTAGGCTGTTTTACCCCAATAATCCTCCAAAATCTTGTAATATCAGAATCTTTTTCAATTAATCTATCCATAATTATGAAATAATTTAGTCCATTTTTAGTAATTTCCCAAGTTTCTCTACCCTCTAAATCATCTAATCTACCATTCCTATAAGTTGGATAATTCTTATTAATCCAGCCTTCTTTTAAAGCAATATCTAATTTTTCAATCAAATCCATATTTTATAGTATAAAACATCAAAACACCAATTTCAATAAGTGCAGTAATATTTAATCCCATTTCTAATTGTATCATTTATATTTCTCCATTTTATTTATCAAATATACTCAAAGCATTCACTTTTTCTTTCATTTTATTTTTTTCATCTTTATTTTCATCTTTATTGAAAGGATTAACTAAATCTCTCTTACTATCTAAGTCGCAATTATATTTAAATTTATGTTTTTCAGTAATTTTCTCAGTTAAAACATAATAATCAGATTTATCACATTCTAATCTATAATCAGAAGTAGTAGAAATTCCTTTAATCTTCCTTTTAATCATAGTTCCATTAACTAACTTATCATAATCTATTTGTTTAACCATATAAGCATCAACTATTCCACAAACAAATTTATTAAAGAAACCACTAACAGCGGTGCTAAACACTAAAAAATTGTTTAAATGGAATATTCTATTAAAAAATCGTTTAATCCTATTAAGTTGTTTATCTTTACTTTGAACAGAAAACAAATCTCCAATTTCATCTATGTATATAACAGAATTAGTTATCTTCATATCTAAAACATCTTCATTTGAATGAATAATTTCTAATCCTTTTGAAGTAATATATTTATGTAGATTTTCTTCAATACCTAAACAACAAACTCTAACATCATTATTTTCTTTTAAATCAATAAGTGATTGTAGAACTAAAGAACTCTTTGCCTCATTAGAATTAGCAACAACACCTACAATTCTATTCTCTTTAAATATCTCGCTTAACATTCATCATCTCCTCAAAAACTTTCTTAGCTTCTATTAATTTCTTATATGTAGAGCTTTCATTAAGTAAATACTCTAAAGACTTACCTAATTCAGTAGTTTTTGAATTCTTTTTATTTAATTCAAGTATTTCTTTTAATTCTTTGCGAATATTTATTGGGGTTAAATTACTCATTTTAGTTCATCCTCTGCAAGTTTATCTATTTTCTTTAACATATCTCTATAATCATAATAATCATTACCAACAAGATTAACATACTCTTTCAACAATCTAATAAACTCTTCAAATCTTTGGTTAGCTAAAATCTTAAAATCTTTAATTTCTGCTAATCTTAATTTAACTTTTTGGCATATTTTTCCATCTTTAAAAGAAGGTTGTAATTCTTCAAGAATAAAAGCTTCTTTAGATTTACAAAGTTCCTTCATCATTTTATCACTCAAACTCATTCTTTAACTCCATACTTCTCAGTCATCAACTTATTTAATTCATCTAAACGCCTAATGTCTTCATCACAAATTTCTTTCCCTTCAGTGTTTAGAATTTTAATTGACCAATTATATCCTTTTGTATTTTTAGTCAATTCTATTTTTTCTCTTTGTTCAATTTGTATATTTTGTTCTTCCATTTAATACCTCCATATTAATTTATTTATCATTTTAAATATTTCTTTATTTCTTCTATAATTTCATTTATAAAAGGCATATCATAATTGTCAAAATACCAAATTCCTACTTCTTTATTTTTATATTTTATAATTTCTAAATCCATTTTAACTTTATATATTTACATATACATTTATGTTTTTAAAGATGTGTAATCACTTCTTAGTGGCTTTTTTATCCTTTCTTCTCTCTGCCTTATCCCATAGCTTTTCATTAGATTTACTCTTTTCACAATTACAGGGAGTAATTCCATAAAGTATTTTATTACAACATAAACATCTATTCTCTCTTGTCATTTTATAATTTTTTAATCTCCTTTTTTAATTCATATAATACTTTTCTAACCTCTTCTGCTTCTTTACTATCCAGAATTGGTCTATATGGTTCATAATGGTCAATTTTAGCATCAATAAGCTCATTTATTTTTTCTTTCATTAACTTTTTATCCTTTAATTTTTTTTGTTTTAAATTATAATTTATCTTATATTTCTTATGAAATTCACAATAGAATCTCCCTTTAATAGCTTTTCTTGAGCATTTATCACATAAACCTTTTATTCTTCTTCTTTTTATATATCTTTGTTGGGTTGCTGTTCTACCAGTTAATCCAGAATGGCTCATTTGTTTCCCTCCCTTAAAGTTTTATCTTTTCCACTAACTTCAAACTCATATTCTTGAAAGTTCTCCAGCATAAACTTTTTGAAACCTTCAAAAACTATCTCTTCTCCCACATTTGTTTCAATCTTTCCACTAAAAGTTAGCATAATTTAACCTCATTACTTCCATATTCTTTTTTAATAACTTCAATAATTTTCTCATCTTTTCCATATTTATCAATTAATCTTTTTATAATTGTTTTAACATCATTAATGTCTCCATTTATTCCAAAATCACCAAGAATATGTGCTTTCTTCTGAAAACAATTATAACATAAAAATTTTCCCTTAAATACTTTAAATCTTTTTATTTTTCTACCACACCTATCGCATTTAGTCCAACATATCACCTTTCCACCCATTATAGCTCACACCATTCATTATCTGCTCTACGAATACTTGTATTATTTATGACATAGTTTCTTGCTTCTTCTAATGTATTAAATTCTACTTCTTCTTCTACATCTTCCGTATTAATTAGCCATTTTTTCATTTTTTAAACTCCATTTTATGTTTATTTAACATATGTTTTTTAAGTTCTCTTTCATCACTTGAACACATTTCTCCACAAATACCACATTCCCAACCTTCCCAACTTGTAAAATGTTCCCAAACATCAAATTCTTTTAATTTATTCATTTTCTTCCATTTCCTTATTTATACAGGTTGAACAAGTAAAATGTCCTAATTCTTTTAGTTCATCTAATTCATTTTCATTAATCCATTTTTCAGTAATTAATCTATTACATTTATCACATTTATACACTTTCATTCTAAATCCTTAATTTCATTTAAATCATTTATGGTTTTCATAATCTTATCATAATTTTCTTCTCCCTCTTCAAACCATCGTAAATAATCACTTACTGCTGTTTCTATTGTATCTCTATGTTCTTCCCAAAATTCTTTTAATTTCATTATTTTTATTTCCTTTTATTTAATTATAAATATTTAATTCTGTTTCTGTTATTTGAAATATGTCTAAACTTTCTTCTTCGTTTCCATCTGCTTTTCTTTGTTTGTTATTTTCTTCTAACCATTTTTTAGGGTTATTAGTTACACAAACCAAATCATATTCGTATTTTATTATATATGCTTTCATTTATTGTTCCTCATCTATATTTAATTGTTCTAACACTAAGATATTCTTAGGTATCTTTACTTTTTCTAAAATATAATCAATTTCAGTAATTAATACAATCCTCATATCTTCTGTATCAAAATCTCCTCTACCTGCTTTACCATAATAATCATCAATTAATAAGTTTATTTTTGCTAAAGCATTTATATATTCCATTATAACTCCTTTAAAATACTCTCATTTAATAGTTTATGGTAAAAGGTTTCAACTTCTTTTAATACCAATTTAACATTTTTCTTAGATAGTTTAGTTTTAGCAACAACATAGGTTTCTAATATCTCTACATCTATCCCACATTCTTTAAGTGCTTTAAACTTTTCAACTACTTCTTTCAATCTTTCATTTAATTTATCTATTTTATCCATTATATTTGTTTTCCTATCACTTCCCTATAAGATTTTACTTTTAAATCATCACACATACATTTATCTTTTCCATAACATTTCTCACAAACATCAATAATAATTCCAACTTCACCCTTATCTGTGCTGTTAGGATTAAATAATAATTGTATATCTTTCTTAGGATTACCTTTATTATCTGTAAAAACCCCACAACCCCATAAATCAAAACAATCATCAAATCCACATACCTGAATACAACTTGGAGTATTATTTCCACTTCCACTTGGAGTAAATATTCTTCCAATAATTTTTCCGTTATCTTTGTTTAGTATTTCCACTTCTGAATTATCTTTATTAACTTTAAATTCTATTTCCATTATAATTCCTCAACTATTAATCTTCTCTTAAGAATATCTATTTCTTTTTTATTTAATTTACTAACATTCCAAGTGCTTATACTAATATCATTTCCACTTTCAACAATTCCTTTTGTTTTAAATTCAAAATCAAAAGTTTCTAAGTTAATTTTCTTTAATCTATACCATTTATAACCACAATAGAAAGGTTTATATAGGTCATAGAGGTATGATATCATAGAGGTATGATCATACATGACACAATACGAACCATTGGTTTTTTTTTAATTCTCTTATGCGTTTTATATTAGTTATTCTCATAGTTCTTCTGCTAATGTGTCTCTAACTTCATCTTCTAATTCATATTTTAATTCATCTCTAACCTCATCTTCCAACTCATCTCTTAGTTCTTCTTTAACTTCATATTCTAAATCTTCTTTTAATTGATTTATTACTTCTTCTTTTAATTCTTCTCTTAT
>Ga0307928_10004611_pt1 | contig 10435 bp, 10 predicted proteins | sample AceLakmetagen232_FD_201815 | JGI IMG/M metagenome (GOLD analysis project Ga0307928, IMG submission 201815) | Saline water microbial communities from Ace Lake, Antarctica - #232 | ecosystem: Environmental > Aquatic > Non-marine Saline and Alkaline > Saline | place: Antarctica: Ace Lake...
GATTTCATCCAGTTTTTCAACTTTAAGCTGATTCAGCTTAAATAATTCCTCATCTGTAGTTAATTCCACCGTTTTTATATTCATAACTATTTATTATTTAAAATCATATAAGCCAAACAATCTGAGTTTGTAGCGTCTCCTGTCATTTTGAAAGAAACCTTGATGTAATTAAACCAAGGATCAATATCAACTGAAAGAATTTTATTTCCGGTTTGTATTGTATGATAATTATTATTCTGAAACGTAGTTTCACCACCTGAAACACCTTCAACTTGTTGTTTATAATACGTTGTACCATCTCTACTAACCTCCACAATAAGCTCAAGCGAAGTGGCGGACCCAATGGTAAACGCTACCAATAAACTTGCGTGATTAAATTTCCCGGTATTCTCAACCACCGTTCCTGCTACATAGGCATCTGTAAGTATTTTCGTTGTTCGAATTGATCGGAATTTACCGTCTGTATAATGTGATTCTACTGACATAAGATTAAAATTAATTATAAAATAAATTTAGAAAAGACCAAAGGTGTCATAAGTTTCTTCATCACTTCTTTCTCTGTTGCAAGTTTCTCAAAAAAGACTTCACGTGTAGTTATCCCATAAGTTTCCAATTTTTCTAAAGTTGCATCACCAAGATGTTTTAACCCTTTTAACGGTGTCCCCTTTTTTTCTTCTTCTCCTTTTTCTTTTTCTTCAACTACTTCATCCGCAATAACTGCTCCTTTTTCAAGAAACGAATATCTGCTCAACATTTCATTAGCTACGTTATTTGGAAGTGGTTCACTGGTTTCCCCGGCAAACAAATCAACTCGAATACTATCCCAAATAAACCCGATAATATTACCACCTGATGGTTTCGCAGGATTTTTAACAATTTTCATATAAGAATATTTAATAAATAAATTCTAATCCCTGTCTACTTTTCAAAGTAGACAGGAGATAAAGACTTATTTTTTCTTTTCGTCTTTCTTTTCGGTTGGTTTGTCAAACTTACTTTTAAGACTTTCATACTGATCTTTCTCTAAATCTTCTGCATTGAGAGGATTTTGTAAAAGTTTTGTTACGGTAATTAAGTCGTTTGCCTGTTTAACACCAACGATCTGAACTTTGTTTAATGCCCTTAAGAGATAGTTTACTAAATCATTAGTCATTTCATACTTCAGCAGTTTGTCGTTACCCATAGGTCTATAAGTTAAAAAAATAAATATAATTAAGTAGCAGCGGCTAATTTTGATTCTGTTCCATCAGTTGAAAATTGAGTACAAATCCATTTCGTAGCAGAATTACAGAAACATCGAACCACTACATTTGCACCAACGGCTGATTCAGCAGAAGCACCAGTTCCTCCATTAATAGCCACACTTGCTGGCGTATCAGAACGAAGTTTGTACCCTGTATCTTCAGAAGTAAACCAAACTATATTACCTGGTGTTGGTGTAGGGAGAATAATGATTTTATTCGCATCATCATTATCTTGAACCAACGCAATTGAAGTTCCATCTACGATAGTTCCTGTAGTTGTTCCATCGGATGTAGCAGTGACATCAGCTCCAACACTTTGGATACCAGCGGTTACGGTTAAAGCTCCAGTGATAGCAGTTGCACCACCAGAAGAAACAGCAAATACAGAAACATTATCATCATTACAATTAATGAATTTACCATCACCAGTCATTGTACCTCCTCCATTATCAAGGTAGAGCATATCACCAGTCGTCAACGCATCCATTGTAACTTTAATACCGAATCCAGTAGTTGTTACCTTTGCCATAGTGATTTCAAGACCTCTAGCAGCACCAGTTGTAATATCAGGCATTGTGATAGAAAGTCCTACAGGTGTGCTTGTCGCATCACCAGCACTAATCAATTCTAAAACTTCACCATCATGAGCAGCAGCATTAGCGTTCAAAGTCATCAACGCACCAGTCGTGAGACTTGTGGATGAAGCAGAGATTAATGAAGCAGCCGTTGTAATTGTGTTATTCACAAGAACTAATCCGGCAGCATTTGCCGTACTTGTAAGCGCAACTTCACCAGCAGTTACAATAAAATCACCATCAGTAAGAGTTAAATCTCCAGCCGTAAGAGTTAATGCATCAGTACCTTCAGCACTTCCAGCAATAACCGTTGCTCCGTTTTCTCCTACCGTAAATACACTAGTATCATCATCGTTACAGTTGATGAAATACCCATTTGTTGTAAGCGTTCCTCCTCCATTATCAAGGTAGAGCATATCACCAGTTGTAAGAGCATCCATAGTTACGGAAATACCCTTAGCTGCTGTCGTTGCTCCAGCCATTACGACGGAAATACCCTTAGCTGCACCAGTTGTAACACTATCCATTGTCATAGAAAGTCCTGTACCAGTACTTGTTGTATCTCCTGCACTAATAAGTTCTAAAATTTCACCATCAGCCGTAGCGGCATTCGCATTGATAGTCATTATTGCACCAGTCGTAATGCTAGTACTTGAAATATCTACAATTGAATTAGCATTTGTAGCAGTATTATTGACCAAAGTTAAACTTGTTGTATTATCAGCATCAGTTATTGATAATGAACCATCAGTTATTGTTTGATCTCCAACTGTGAGAGTTAAATCCCCACTTGTGAGAGTGAGATTACCTGAAGTAAGCGTTAAGGCTCCACTCGTGAGAGTAAGCGCACCATCATCAAGAATAACAGCTCCTTTCGTGAGCTTAATAGCGTTATCTGTATTAGCGTTCATTGTAAGTCTAATCCCTTCAGGTGTGGTAGCGGTTTCTGTACCCATAACTCCATGAAAGAGTGTTACTCTACCAGAAGTATCATGCGCACCTGTTGAGTTCACATAGAAAATACTCGCACTATCAGCACCAGTTACTGCACCTGATTTAGTGATCAATAACCCTCCTGATGTGTCAGTTTGACCATCATTAAGAGTCATTGGACCATTATCAACTGTAATATCTGTACCATTACTATACGCAGCATCAAGGCTACTTCCTCCAGTTCCTCCACCAAAACTTATAATACCCGCTGCTGTTTTCCCTTCGAAACTATCAGCAGCCGTATCAAACCAAAATTCACCCAACCCCGGACTTGTGGGATTCGTTGCCACATTTGGTATTCGCATTCTATCTTTGAAAAATTGATTCCCTCGGGATTCAACATACGTTGTAGCAAAAGCTAATCTATCCTCTTTAAAAAGACTAACCTTTGGTATAAATTTTTTTAAAATCATAATTTAAAAAAGTTAATAAAATAAAGGTTATTAAAGAGCGTAAACAGCAGAATCGCCAGCACTTGCGTTAGCTGATTTCCAACCACTCCATCCATATGTATATCGACCCATACCACTCATTTTAAGTGCTTTTGTATCGAAATCTTCTTCTTCATCAATCTCAAGAGCCATTCGTGAAATGAAATTAATATCATGATAATCTTTCTCAAGAAGAAACCATGCCGTATCACTACCACTATTTCTTGCTGAAATATAAGGATTAATAAGAACTTGGATATCATATTTATTTGAAGAATAAGCATTAGATCCAGGAGTAATAGTTTTAGTAGTTTTCTTCAATCCTCCAAAATGGATATTGATCGTATTGGAAAACTCGTGGGCTATACGTTCTGATTCTGTTGCTTGTACCACAGCTGATCTAAGCTTAGGTGGTACCATTAAAAGAAGTGTTCCAGTACCTCTGGAATCCATTTCTCCTCTTAAATCTAAAACTTCTTGCATTTGTAAAATCATTGTCTCCAATGCATCGTTACTAAAAACGTCACCAGTTGAACAAGCATTACTTTGTGTAAATGAACCATCTGGTACTGGATGTAAAGTTGAGAAAAGCGGTTTACCATCTCCATAAGAAGTATTAGCTGCCGTAAAACCATTTCTAAAAATAGAGAAAAAATCGTTATTTCGTTTTCTCACCCATGCTCGACCAAGCATTTGTGCGCGTTTTTTTGTTGGTGAATCAGCATAGAGATCATCATCAACAGCTACTTTAGAGATTTGAGTTCCTTTCATGAACTGTTTTGGAATATAAACTGTTTTATACCCGTTCTCTGGATCTTCGTAAGGCACAGACCCATTTTCTGCCGTTTCCTCAAACTGAGTAAGCCCAGCATAATCGTTATCGTATGCAAACGCGCTTGATGTTGTTTGCATATTTGCAACAAATGGAACGTAATCAGCTTCTTGCCGAATCCCGTCAACAATCCATTTTCTAAGTCCAGCTTTTATACTCTCTGGAAATGAGGTTCTTAATATAGTCATTTTTTAATTATGTTAAAAGATAAATTTAATAAACTACGCATTAAACGCACGCTCATTAACTCTGTATCGACCCTTAGTTGAATCTTTTCGACTCACTCCAAGAATTGTAAGTTGTGCTGCCCCTGTACCTGCATCACTCTCATCAACCGTGTACGCATTAAGAAGATCAGTGAAATACCCAGGAAGATTACTTCCAGTCGTTGTACCAATATCAGCATCAGGTACACTCTCAAATTCATCACCCTCCAATACATAATACCCAAGTGCTTTCACTTGTTTATCTGTTTCGTTATCAGACGCAGCAACATAATTCGCCACACCAATCCCTCCCTTTGTATAAGTCCCATCATATGTTTTTTCTGATACCTCAAGTGGTATACCATCACTATCCACAATTCCTGTTACATAAAACCAAAGAGTATTTGTAGCAGTTGCAGCTTGGATAAACCCACCATCAAAATCAGCGAATGATCCTTTATAAATTGTTGCACTATTTTCAATGATCAAAGCTTCTTGTTTTCGATCATTTACTTTAGTTGTAATTTCAAAACCTGCCATAATAATTTTTGTTAATTAATAAATTATTCTTTTTTATAAGATAATAATTCCTTCAAAGAAATTCCCATCTTATTAGCGGATTGTATCTCTTTTTTTGAAACCGTTTCTTGTTTTGTAGAAATACCTCCACCAGCCGAACTTTGTAATTTAGTTACTCCTTTTTCCGCATGTTTCTTATCAAATGTTTTAGCAAGCTCTAAAGCTTGTTTATATGTTGAAGCTCGCTTCGTTACCATTAAACTTTTTGCAATAGGTCGTAACCCTTTTAAAACTAATTCAGAATCATATTCATTCTCAATTCCTTGTGATTCCATAAACGAATCTTCAGCTAATTCGTCTTTTAGTTGTTCTTTTAAAGATCGTGTATCTTTCTCTTCTTTTGTCATCCCTTTTTCTTTATCTCGCTCATCTTCAACAACTTTCATCTTCTTTTTCAATTCACTCACTTCATTTTCTTTATCTTTCCTCTGTTGTACCAATTCTCTCACTCGATCAGAGTACCGTGACTTTTTCTCAGGGAGAGGTTTTTCTTCGTCTACCTCTTCTTCATCCTGTTCATCAGATATCTCCTCCTCCTCCAATTTATCCTCTTCCTCTATTTCACCCATGTCAGGGATATCACTCCCATCCAATACTTCTTCATCTGACGATTCTGAAGAGTTTTTTACGTCTTTGTTCATAACTCTTAATGTTAAATAATATTTTACGTGTAATCCACGATTTTAAAAAATACACCATTCACGAATGAATGGCGTATAGACTCATATTACAGACAACATGACTCAACTGTAATATGAGTCCATATATCACTCATTTACTTTGTCATGTTGTGGTTTGGTTTCAAATAATTAACTTAAATCACTCTTCTTTTCTCTGGTTAATCGTATCCCTATATTAGTAACGAACTTCCCATCTAACTCATCTAACTCTATTTCTTTTAATATATTCTTATTTACCTCAAGATCTAATATGTAATTTTTTTGACTTACTGTTTCGTTACTCAATGCAAGTTGAAATCATGTCGTTTTATTAATAAATATATTATTTAACTCCTTTTTCAAAGAATGCCACTAGGGCTTCAAGGTATTTAATGGAAATTTGTCTATCACGAAGAGTATCTTTATCAAAAGTAACCGTTGGATTCTTTAAAATCTGTACATTATTCTTAATCTTATTATTCAGAAATTTAACAACATTATTATAAGAATTTTTATGTTCTTTAAACATTTCTTTCATTGATGCTGTCACATCTGTTGGTACATTCTTTAACTCTTCCATATTTATGTTTGGTTAGTTTTACAAAGATTACACACTTTTTTGATAAAATCACTCTTACCTTTTTCTATCAACACAATAAACGGTTTTTTACACCTTATACATCTCTCAACTCTTTGCTTATTTTTTATCTCTTCCATTTTATTTATTTTTATCTCTTCCATTTTATTTATTTTTATTATCGCATTGCTGCCATTCTTCTAAGCTTTGCGTAAGAATTAAAAGTTTTATTTCTTCGTTATTGATTTTGCCAACTTCCCAGCATCACTCCTTACCTTCGTTTGCACAGACTTTGGTTTCTGTTTAGGTACATTCATCTTCGGGAATCCTCCCTCCAATCCTCCGCCTTGTGGTGTTGCTTCTCCTCCTTGTGGTGGTACACCTGCTGGACTCATTTCAGGTTGTGGTGGTTTAGGTTGCTCGCCCAAAAGACTTTTCTGCAAATGTTCAATAAATGCTTTCTGTATATTTTGTTTAACTATAGCTGATAATTTAATAAAATGCCCTTTCAGATCCTTAGATCCTTTCTTGTAATAATCACTTGCAATAAATTTCCGTAACGAATCAGCATGTGCTTTATGATCAATTTTCTCAGGTGCAATATACGCTTGTCCAAATACAAGTGATCTAATCTCTCTCACAGGCTCAGTTATACTGGCTGTCATCTCATCAACTATCTCCTTCTTTAAGAAATCATCAGGATTCTCTTTATTCTTTTTAATATCATTCTGCATCCATTTCTTCCAATCTATTTGCGCACTCGCTTCAGGAATACTTCCATATATCTGCGTTCTCTCATTCCATTTCTGTAAATCAAGTTCTTCCAATATCCCAGTCATTGACCCCTCCTGAACCTCTACCACCAACTGCTGCCTAATAAACGGACCCTTTACCTCAAATAAACTTATATCTTCAGGACTTTCCTCAAAAATTATATTTGATACATCTCCTGATTCATCATCATTCTCAATTGAAACTTTGTAATCCTCAATACTTATCTCAGGATACCCCAATTTCTCCTCAACTAATCCCTGCGGATTCAAGTAATCCCTAACTTTCTCCCGAGGGTAAAACTCCATTAAATTCTTTGCCAATTGCTCAAATAAAGTCTTTAACCCATTCATCTCATTATACTTTATTGTTAAATCCATCATTATATTGCTTATCTCCCTCTTGATCGCTGTTTGCGTAGCTTTCTCATTCGGATCAGGTGTTAAGCTTCTTGTATCAACTCCCGTTGTCATCATCTGATACTCTTCCATTAACCCAATCATATCTCCAATCGTACCAGAAATATCAGGTATATCCATAAACTGTACACTCTCCCGAACATTACTTCCTGCTGGTAACTGTAACGCTTGATTCGGTCCCCATACAATATCCTCAGGATCTATATCGTTTCCCACATACACTATAGGGCGTTGTAAAATCATTCGTTTATTATCTAACCCCAAATTAATTAAAGTATTCTTCACTTCAGCAATATGCTGAATCATTGAAATATCACTTGGACAAAATAAATTACCACTATATGGAAAACTCTTTACCATTATCAACGGTATCTGTTTATGTCCAAACGGTATTGGTCCATCATATATAACCACTCCATTCGCAATATAATAACATTCATCAGATGGTGGTAAATATATTCTGTAAACATGTACATACGTACCAGTCTCAGTAATCTCTTCATCTTTCTCCGTTACATCAGCTTCATCTTCAGCTCCCAACGTTGCATCATTTACCCCAACAGGAATAACCGCTTCATAATTTAAAAAACCCTCAAACTCACTTCTAAACTCCACTATATCATACGTATCTTTAATAATTGCAATTTTGGCACTTTGAACATTCCCGTGCAGATCAACCGCATTCTCATCAACCCAAACATCATTCGGATCTTTTCGCGCAACATATAACCCATCATACTCCAATATCCTCTTCTTCTTCGTCTTAAGTATTTCAGTAAGTGAATAAACCTCTCCTCTTTTCTCATCTTTCTTATATATTATCTCATTAATATCCCTATATTTCTCCAAATATCCAGTCTCTATAAACCCAAATCCACCAATAAATACATCAGAAAACGCATAAGATAACTGTGTATTCAAATTCGCTTCCATTGTCTTATTCTCCCACACCTTCTTAAAAGATTCTAACCTCCATATATTCGCTACATCCCTTGTACTAAAATTTGCCGATGGGGGATTCCTTACAAAATCAGCCATCTTTCGCTTAAAAACAGAAAATTCATGAGGAAACTTTACATGTGCAAAAATATTCTCATCAGCATTCGTTCCTTTCTTCGTTCTACTATCCTTAAACGTACGATCGTGCATCAAGTTCCACTCCTTTATAAAAGCATTCTTATACTCACCTAAAGTCTCAAGCTTTTCCGTTGCATACGAAATAATAGAACTGTCACGTTTGCTTATCTTGTATTGTTTATACTTATAATCATTCATAGACAACCTAATTTTATGTATTATATAAATAATACATATTTTATAAAAGAAAACAAATATTACTTATTTTTATTTATACACCAATTATATTTGAATAGTTATGTTTCTTAAACTTCTTCATTCTTGAGTTTCCTGTCTTTTGACTACTGGCAACCACATCCTCTAATGCCCTTACCGCTAAGGCATATGCCATTACCCCATCATCATTCCCTCCTGTTGGTGCATTCATCTTATTACTATCATCATACTGATACGCTAAAATCTCAAAATAAGTCTTCTCATGACTCACCATCATCTTTCCATCACGTAAACCCTCCTTCATACTCTCAATCATGTTCTCCTTAACATTTCTCGTGGTATATGTACCAGTACGCTTACCCCATTTCTGAGTCCTTTGATCATACCCAGTCTTCTCCTGATATAAATTATCATAACTATGATGACTCGCACATTCATTCATCATACTCTCCCCCACACCATTCAACTCAATATTTAACTTTGCTTCATTATATTTCAAACAATATCCAATTGCCTTATTCGCAAATACTATAATCGGTTCCTGACTCCTATATGTTAAAACTTGTACCCCTGTCTCCTTATCAATAATTGTCAAAACACTAAAATCTTTCCCCGCTCCAGTTGCCGTATCTATACCTGCTCCATAACTATGACCCCCTCTTGGCTCCTCTTCATTACACCTCTTCACCTCAGATGAATCAAAAACAGGTCTACCAGACTGTAGGAAGGCTTCTGATGCACAACAATTATGAACAACTATACCATTTGCTATAAAACTATGTATATCTGTTTCTATATCATAGGTCTTTTCAATTCTTTCTTTAGAGATCTTAACAACATTATCTCTAAATATTATCTCCTTTGACCCATACCCACTTACAGAATGTGCTTTAAACAACCTCATTTTCTTTTTATTTGAAATAAATCCAAGCGATTTCTTAAACTCATTACACTCATTCATTCTCAATGTTAAAGCTCTTCCTGTGTACACATGACCATCTCCTGATGTTTTATCTTGAATAGTTAATTTTGAGGTTATACCAAAACCTAAAAGAAGATACTGTACGTCTTTTAAAAACAGCTCATAAACTGAAAATAAAACAATTCTTGCCCCAGACCGATCTATAAATCCATCAGCCTCAAATAACCCTATTAGAAACTGCTTTATAACATTCTTTGGCGACCTAAATATATATTCAGGTATATTTACTTTTCTTTTATAACAACCACTACTATTCTGTCTTAATATTCCTAATTGTTTAAAATATCCGCTTACCTTCACATTCCCTTTTCGAATCTCAAGACATCCTTTATTCTTTCCTGTTAATCTTTCGGTAAACCCTCCTAAGAATTTATTAAATAAAAACCTTATATCTCTTGCTACTTCTATTGCAGTTACATCACAAGCAATAGACACAACCGCATTATTACTTGTATAACTACCGTCACCCATAAAATACCCTAAAAATCTGGAGAACTCTTCATTTATTTCAATAGATGATTTTACAAACGGTATATGTTCCACTTTTACCTTTTGGACACCTTTATTAAAAATAGGTTTTTCAAGAATAACTTCTTTTCCTTCCATATCTCCTAATTCAATATACCCTTCTGGTGTTAATATTTTATGATCCGAGGTAGCCGTTACCTCATACCCTAAACTTGTTAAAAGTTTATATGTTTGTTTTTCTCCCTTATAAAACCAATTCTTAATTATATCACCATCTGTCTTTATATCTTTTATTTTTATAATTCCATCTTTAGTGCTAACCATTGTGTCTCCAATAACACACGGGTACTCTTGAGCAAGCTTGCGTTTCAACGTCGTAGATTTGAAGTAATACCAATTTATCTGC
>Ga0307928_10004612_pt1 | contig 10434 bp, 20 predicted proteins | sample AceLakmetagen232_FD_201815 | JGI IMG/M metagenome (GOLD analysis project Ga0307928, IMG submission 201815) | Saline water microbial communities from Ace Lake, Antarctica - #232 | ecosystem: Environmental > Aquatic > Non-marine Saline and Alkaline > Saline | place: Antarctica: Ace Lake...
CACAAAAACGATTAAGTCAAGAGACACTTCTTCCTCTTGATGTAAACTCAAAGGAGGACGGCATTCCTCCCAAGTCTAAAGACTCGGGTATCCTGCCTAAAATTATATGAAAAAAAATAAACCAAAAGACCAAACAGTCACAGCATCATATACTAAGCCTAGCTTTTTTAAAAGCTTATACTGGCGTTTTTACATGTGGCAGCTTAGCTTACGCTTAGCTTTAAGCGAACTTAAGCAAAAAGAGCTTAGGGCTAAATACTGCAGACATGGCTATCATAAGTTGAGGAGTGAAAGTCTTACCACCAATGCTTATGGTAAGGGCTCAAAAACCTTAAGGTGGCTAAAGTGTGCCCATTGCAATTACCTTTTCTTTGTTAGCAAACGCGACAGAGAAAAATATTTGAAATACAAGCAAGAAGCTAGTACGCGACTACAGGAGCAATTCTCTGCTCTGCTCACGTACCCCTCGAAGATAAAACTGAAGCATCAATTGTCTCGGTGAGTATAACGGCAGGGAAGCTTCGGTCAGTGTGATAAATATGACAGCAAAGAGCAAGAACACAGGACATATCATAATCTATGATGAAGCCAAAGGAGCTTGGCTCTATGAAGATACAGGTGAAATTGAAACCAAGGTCAGACCCTGTAAGCATTGTGGCAAACTTCCAAAAGCAGTAAAGCTTTGCAAGCCAAGAGAGCATAGCGGTAGAACAGTCGTGCCAGTTGATGCATGCATAGCAAATTTGATTCAAGCCTTAAACGATTGTGGCTTTGAAACAGAAACTTGCTGTTGCGGTCATGGGCACATAGGACATTTACAAATTAAGCTTAACAGCAAAATTAAAAACGTGATGGTTACTAAAACCTCATTATCAATAGAGTTCAAATCAAAATGAAAGAAACAATAATAGGAGCACGTGAAGTTTTAGATAAGCTGCATAAACATAACAAATGTGTAGCTCGTAAAAATTTATATCATGTTAAACACAGGAATATAGCAAGACGAAATAAGATTTGTACTTCTTGCTTTAAACGAAAAGCTAAGCCTGGTCGTTCGCTTTGCGTCAAGTGTTCAAGGAGGAGAAAATGAAAATAGTTTTTATAAATATAGTTGATGGCAACAGTGCAGATTATAAGGAATTAACTAAAACTTTGTATGAGGTAGCTAAGAACACAGAGTATAGTTTTGTAGCTGCACCAAAGCAGGTAAGTTCAATTGGTCTGCTAGAGCTAAAAGGTTTGATAAAGGAGGCAGAGAATGATAACACAGCAGTGCATGAATAGGATACAAAAAGATATAAGATTAATTTTTGACAAGTTAAATAATGTTGAGAGGATGATGAAGGATGGTTTGCACAAAGGAGCTATTAAGTCAAGTGTGGCACCAACAGAAGCAACAGCAAAAGAGCAAGATGAAAAGCCTATCGACACAACAGAGCAGGAAGCTGCGTCAGGAAGTATCGAAGCTTCACCTAGTACACAACAATGAAGCTTCGGCTATAATAAGTTTAAGATGTGGTAAGTGCAAAAAGCTGCATCCAAAATCGCCAGCAGCATTGATGTGGTGGAAATGTCTTAAAGATAAAGACCAACTTAAGTGCTCTTGCGGTAGTACTAATTTTGTTAGGACTGATAGTAAGAAGCCACAGGGTGAATTAATGGCAGAAGTAATCAGTAAACATAGTAAAGTTTTAAAGAAACACGTAGAGGACGAAATAGGTGCAGCTTAATGGATAGAGATTTATTGATAAGACAACATAAAAAGAGGAATTTGGACGAGGTTCAGATAGCTGAGCAAGTGCTTAAGCTTAATCTTTGGGATTCTCAGAAGAAGATACTGCGTGATTTTTTTCAGCTCAATAGTGAAGGCAAGCCAAAATACGAAGAATGGATGCTGGTTTGTGGTAAAAAAAGTAGTAAGACATTTACAACAGCTGTAATAAATTTAATATTAGTTTATAAACTAATATTAATGGATGACTTTTTCAAGCGATTTAGCTTAGTACCTCAAGATGTTTTTCTACTGAATACTTGTGCTGGTAAGGAGCAGAGTATTAAGGTTTATTTGAATCAAGTTAAAGGTATTATAACATTAAGTCCTTTTATGCAAGAGTTTAAGGAAGGTGAAACTAATGATGAGATAAGATTTAATATTCCTGGTTATAAAACTATGTTTATATTAAAAGCTCAAAGCTCACGTAGTACTTCAAGCTTAGGTTATTTATGTTTTAGCGTTACCTTTGATGAGCTAGCATGGTTTCAAGATAGCAGTAACAGAAGCTGTAGCAAAGAGGTTTATGCTGCACTGTATCCTAATATTAAACCATTTGGTGGATATGGTTATAGTTTTATTTTATCTTCTCCTTCTGATACAGGTGCATGGTTTTATTCACATTTTGAATTTGCTATGAATTCTGCAAAGCGTTTGGTGATTCAGAAGTCTACATGGGAGATGAATCCGAATATTAAAGAGGAAGATTTAGAGGAAGAGAAAAAGCGTGACTATGATAAATGGATTATGGATTGGCAAGGAAATTTTATTGAGTCAGTTGGTGGAGCCTTCACTCCTGAAATTATTGAGGCTGCAATTAAACTAGACATACGTGACATAAGTGTTCGTGATAAACGTCAAAGAGTTATTGCACTTGACCCAGGATTGAAACGTGACGCATATGCTTTAGCTATGGGATATATTGAAAACTATAAACTTTATATTGACTATGTGCACTATTGGATAGGAACTAGAAATGTTCCTGTGAAGATAAGTGATGTTGAAGAGCATGTTAGATATTTATTTAAAAATTATATAATTAGCAAAATAGTTTTAGACCAGAGGTACTCGGCAAGTACTATACAACGTTTAGGTGCTGAAGGATTTCCTATATTTGAAACGTTTGTTGATTCAGGTTATAAACAAAAGATGTATCAGAATTTTAAAGAAAAGTTAAATATGCATGAGGTATTTTTACCTCATGATGAAAAGACTAAAAGTGAATTGATAGCTTTGAAGCGTAAAGGTAGTGGTGCCACTACACGTTATGAAGCTCCAACAGTTGGTGTAGTTAAACATGATGATATGGCAGATGCAGTGGCAAATTGTTGCTATCAATTGTGTATGTTGAATGAGGAAGGTACTGGCACAGACGATTTTGCAATTGATGGCGAATCTATATTACTTGATGAGGAAAGCATTAAAGAAAAACTTAAAGCAATGACTCCTGCAGAGCGAGAGAGACATGACGTAGAGGATAAGAGACGAAAAGAGCAAGAGCAAGAGGCTGTTGATAGGGTTGAAAAATCTGGGGGTTTTTGTGTTGGGTAAAGTAGAAGCTAAGAGACTTTTAGCAGAGTGTGATTTTATGGCAGAGAACGAAAGGTGCTTTAAACCTGGACATCCGTGTAGCAAGTGCGAGCTTAGTAGCGAGTATGAAAAGCTTACTGGAATAAGAATAGAGGAGGTATTGAAAAGTGAAGAAAACTAGCATAATACTTAGATGTAAAAACAATTGGAAGTTGACTAAGGCTTGTATTGAAAGCATTCAAGCAAATACAGATACATCACTTTATAGTTTAATAGTTGTTGATGATGGAAGTACAGATGAAACTAGAAAAGAATTAGACGCTATGGCAACAACAGTAGAACCAAAACAAATATTTATACATCATGAAAAATCGTTAGGTGCAGTTACAGCAACAAATACAGGACTTAAATATGTTTTTGAAAATCCTACAAGCTATATATTAATTCTTGATAACGATACTGAAGTTTTAAAAGGTAATAAATCTTGGCTTCAAGATATGATAAATTGGTTTGATGATACGACTATTGGTGCTGTTGGTGCATGTTCAGATGGTGAGGTTATTGGTTTGCAAAATGTAGCTCAGCTAACAAATAATAAAGAGCCAAAATTTTTAATAAGCTTTTGCATGATGATGAGTTTTAAATGTGCTAAGGCTGTTGGATTATGGGATGAAAGTTTAAATCCTGGCAACGGAGAGGACATAGATTTTAGTTTTAGAGCGAGAAGAGCTGGTTATAACCTTGCAGTTGCAAAAGATGTTTTTATAAAGCATATAGGACATCAAACATTTGGTTCTGAAAATTTGCAGAGTTTAGTTTTACTGAACGAACATAAGTTAATTAGTAAATATGGTGAAAAGATTTATCACACAATGAGGTGGAATTAATGGCAGAAGCAAAAGAACCAAAATTTTTAAAAGAGCATAACGAATCAATACAGCAATTGGCACAGGACATTACTAAAGCAATTGATACTTATCTTCATAAAGGTGATTATAACTTTGCAACTTTAATTGGAGTTTTGGAGGACGTAAAGACAAATATAAGTATAATGGCAAAAGATTTGTCACCTAAAGATAGAGTTATTATGCAAAGTAAACCTCCAGGATATATTGGATGAGGTGAGAGAGAATGTGGTTTAAGAAAAAAGATAAAATATTTGAAGAGAATATACGTCAAGAAAAAATAAAAATGAAACAAGCTATTCAAAAAGCTAAGCTTGTTGCTGAGTTTTTTAGCGAGTTAGGAGTAGGTTGCGTTAGAGAAGATGAGTTGAAAGAGAGACTACAGATGGCAAAGGAAAATAATCCAGAGTTCTTCATTGATAACGCTGACCTAATTAAGTCTGAGATGGCTAAACGTAAAATAGATGGTATGAAGAGCATAATAGAAGTAGCAAAGATAACAACTAAAGACACCCTTACTAAAATGGAGACTTTAAAGAAGCTTGGCAAAACAGCATTAGAATATAAAAAATGATAACTGAAATAAAAGATAAGTATATTTTAACTGTAGTAATTATTGTTTTAATTTTACTACTATCAGTTCAAAGCATTAGATATAATAATGTTTTGGGTAATATAAAAATAGAAGAGATAAAATGTAAGGATATTTACGTCGTTGATAGGACTATAACTTGTCCTGATTGTGTGTGCAATGAAACTTTTATTTGCCCTGAAGTAGATTGTCTTGAGTGTCAAAGGTGTGAATAATGAGAATGAATAAAGAGACTATTTTATTGGCAAGAATTAGAAGATTAATTAGAGAGGCATATGTTTGGCGTTATGCAGATGCTGGTATGGCAGAATTTTGGTCTACAGAAAATTATAAAAGAGCAAAAAAAATTCCATATCCAGTCAAAGGAGATTATCCATATTATTGTAAGAGTACAAGAGCTTTAGAAGATATTGCTAAAAAGATTTTAAAGGAGGTAAAAAATGCCAATACCGAAACCAAGAGCGGGAGAGAAAGAGAGTAAATTCATAGAACGTTGTATGAGTAATGAAACAATGGTACGAGAATATCCAGATAATAAACAGAGGATTGCTGTATGTTATCAAGGTTGGAGAGACAAAAAATGAAGAAACAAAACATTTAAATATTTTAAGAGGTTTATAAATGATAGAAGTCATAAATCAAAATAGCTTTAGTGTAAGAGAGAATGAACAGCAAACTCTAGGTGAGTTTGACAAATTCTTAAATGGGTTTGTGACTTCTAGAACTCACTTAGAGGCTGATATTATGAAAACAGGTATGAAGAATGGCTGTAAACGAAATGGAAGACTTTGCTCTAATTGTGGAAAGGTACATAAAGATTGCACTGGAAGCAACAATCATTTTTTTGGTAGTCACCATAGTGTTATTTTTAAATTGAAACAAAAGGTTAGAATGATAAGGCACAATCCTATGTATAATAGGAAATCTGTAAAAAAGAGGATTAAAAATATTGACTATGAAGAGATAGGTAAGAAGATAAGTATAACAAGAACATTAAGAATTAAGGAAGGAAAAATAATTTCTAGTTCTATGGGAAAGAAAGCAAGAAAGGAAAATTCAGAAAAGATGAAAAAAAATAACCCTATGAAAAATTCAAAGATAGTTAAGAAAGGTTTGGAAACAAAAAAAAGAAATGGAAATCAATCAGGGTGGATATGGTCTACTAAATCAAGACGAAAATTGTCTAAAACTAATAGTGGTGTAGGTAATGTAAATTATAAAGGTGGTTCTTCTAAAAAGAAATACGATGAAGCTTTCAATTCTACCATTAAAAAAGAAATAAGAAAACGTGAGAATAGGATTTGTCCTGTCTGCTTAAAAACTGAAAAAAAGAATGAAAGACATCTAACAGTTCACCATATAGATTTAACAATGTCTAATTCTATTAAAGATAATTTAATAGGAATGTGTTTAAGCTGTCATCAAATATATCATATGACTAGGGATGATAAAGTAAGGAAAAGAATTAATAAAAAAATTAAAACATATATGAGGTGTTTAAAATAGAAAGAAAACTAACTTCTCGTGGAATTGTTTATACTGGATATAAATGCCAACTTGATTGTGAATTTTGTTATTATCGTTTTAAGACTAAATCAAATAGGAGCCTACGAGACGTTAAAGCTGATTTAATTAAGGCTAAATTTTATTATAAACTTGACTGGGTTGACATTAGTGGCGGAGAGCCAACTATATATAAACACATAGAAGAAGTTTTAAAGTTTTGCAAGGTTATAGGGTTAAAAACTACTGTAATAACAAATGGTATATGTATAAATGAGAAGCTTGATAGCTTAGTTGATGAATGGTTGGTTAGTATTCATAGTGTAGGCGCAACTCATAATAAATGCGTTGGTAAGGATGTTTTTAATATTGTTGCTACTAACTTGCGTAAAATTAAAAAACCTTTTAGGGTTAATAACGTGATAACAAAACGTAACTATAAAAAATTTCCAGAGCTTGCTGAATGGTTAGGGTTTTTACTTCATAAGCCAACTAGGGTTCATTATATAATGTTTAATCCATTTCATGAATTTACTCGTGAACCAGAAATAGATTTTTTGGCTAATCCTACAGACGTTGGAAAATATTTAAAAGAAGCTATCGATATTTTAGAGGCTAAAGATATTAAGGTTGTTGTGCGATATTTACCTTTCTGCATGTTGAAGGGATATGAAGATAGAGTTTGTGGCATGACTCAGATTGCTTATGATTTTGGTGAATGGAATTGGAATCAGCAATTTAACTCATTAAGGTCGGACAAGCCAGAACAAGAGCATTATGGTTTAGCAAGAAGCGCAGTTATAAATAATTCAACAGATATGCCAGAGTGTAGACATTGTGCTGCAGAATTTATCTGTGATAAAATGATGCTGTCGTATCTTAAACAGTTCAGAGATTTAAAGCCAGTAGCTTATAAAGGCGAAAAAACATTTGACCCACTTTACTTTAAAAAATGATAAAAGCACCAAGCAAAATTGAAGGATGGTTACTTCCGTTGGAGATAGGTTACATTAGAAGCTTCGCTAGAAAAAATTTACCAAAAAACGGTTTAATAGTTGAGCTTGGCTCTTATAAAGGTAAGTCTACAGTAGTCTGGGGATGTGAAGCAAAAAAGAAGAATGCCAAAGTTATTGCAATAGATAACCACATTACAAATGATTTAAATAAGTTTTCAGGTCATAGCTTTTTAGATGATGTTTATCTTAGTGAATTAGTTGAGACTGTAATACCTATATTTAGTGATTTTGAGACAGCTTCAAAATTTTTCAAAGGTGATATAGATATATTATTTATTGATGGGAATCATTTATATAAATCTGTTAAACGAGATTTTAATAACTGGAGCAAGTTTATTAAGAAAGGTGGCTGGGTGGTTTTTCATGATTATAATAATAGTTTTCCAGGCGTTGTGAAATTTTGTAAAGAGCTTCAATTAAATAATAGGAATTTTAAAGTTGATAAGAGAGTTGGAAGTTTGTTATTTTTAAAACGTGTGAGAGGTGGACAGAAATGAAATTTGAAAATAAATTAATAGAAGATAGATGGAAAGGAATAAAACAACCAAAAGTTTTGATAGCAACAATTCAATCTGATGCGAATGCTTGGTGTCAAAATAGATGGTTTGGTAAAATAATGTTTTTGAAAGATTATTATGATATATTAATTTTTGAAAATTCAGATACAGACGGCAATTATGAAACCTTAAAATTGTTAGCTCATAATTATCCTAACATTATAGTTAAGCGAGGTAAGACAGGAATAAAAGATACTCTTAAGAAAATTGTTGCGAACAGAAATTTGACTTTGAGTTACGTTAGAAAATATACAGGGTATGATTATGTGATGTTTTTAGATAGTGATGTCTTTCCGCCTATACAGATTATTAAAACTTTTTTAAAGCGTAAGTTAGATGTTCAATGCGGTCTATGTTTTGTAAGTTATGACGGTTACAATGTTAGACCTGCATTAAATTTCTTCCCTGAAGACTTAGAAGGTGGTAACGATAGCAAGGCTGTAGCTTGGATTAGAGATAGAAAGCCAAGACTAATTAAAATTAGAGAAAATGGTATGGGTTGTGTTTTCATAAAAACTAATGTATTGCACAAGCATAAGAGTTTGAAATTTAAATCTAATAAGGTAAAAAGAGGAGAGAATACATTTTACAATGAAGATTTAACCTTTACAGGAGAGCTGAGAGATAAAGGTTATGACTTATGGCTTGACCTTAAGATGGAATGTAAACATGAAATGAAGGGACAATTGAAGTGATTTTTAAAAAGATTTAAATAATTGATGTTATATATAAAGCATAGAGAGGTGTAAAAATGGAGTTTAAGGTAGAAAAGCTATCTAAATTTTTCTGGAGAAAACCCGAAGAGCGCGGTGATTTTAAGGTTGGAGGAGGAGCATCTTCTAAATTTGAAATTGGTGATAATGATAGGAATAGGGCTAATTTAAAAGACCTTGAATGGTATTATTATAATTTTGGACCATTATTTAGAGGTACAAATTTAAAAGCAGCTAGTATTTGGGGTCGTGGTTTTCACTTAGAAAGTGGTGATACAGCGGCAAAAACTTTATGCGAAAATGCTACTTTAAATATGCCAGGATTTAAGCAATGGTTTGTAACAGAGAGTAAACACGCTTTAATATATGGTAAAGGTCCTGGTGAGATTATTTGGGACGATGTGAATAAATACGATAGTAAAAAACAGTTAGTTAAGGATAAAGATGGTTTTATTGTAAAGGAAACAGAGGGTAAAAATATAATAGGATATACAATTACTGACCCAAAGACACTCAGTCCTAAGTGGGATAAGCAGGGATATATAACTTATTGGGAACAAAAAATAATTAGTTCTACAGGAACAACTGATACAGCAAAGCATAAACCACGTAAATTCTGTTATTTTAAATATTTTCAAATTGCTGATAATGTTACAGGTATAGGTTTGATTGAAACTAATATGCAAACTGTGAATGCATTGATGACAGCACAGCAGGCTTCAAGAGATTTATTATTTAGACATGGGGTTCCTTTTGTGCATGTTACAAAACAGGGTGCAACATCAAAAGATGTACCAAAGCTTGATAAGATAGGAAAAAATTTCAACAATAAAACTCATTTATCATCAAGCGAGAAAATTAAGGTTGAGCTAATAGGTATTCAAGGTAAGTCTGTTGAGGTCAAGCCTCACATAGATGAGCTTCAGGAGAACTTGTGCGGTGGCTTAGGTATTCCTAGGGCTATTTTATTTGCGTCTGGTGAGACTGTCAATCGTGCAACATTAACTGAATTACTAACTATGAGTTCTGCAGAGATTAAGTCAATATATCAGGAAACGGCTTCTGACATTATAGAAAATCAAATCTTCGTTCCTTTGCTGAAAGCTAATAATATGAAGTATGATAAACCTCCTCAAGTTGTATGGGAATCTTTAGATGAGAAGGGTGAAAAAGAGATACTTGAAAATATTAAGACATTTAGTGAGAGTATGACCAAGTTGGTTCAGGCTGGAATTTATTCTCCTGAAGATGCTAAGGTTATTATAAATAAAAAGTTTAATTTTGAGGGTGAGGGAGATTAAAGGAAAAGTTTTTGAAATTCGTGGAAGATTTCGTGGCGTTACAACAATCGTCATAGATGTCCCAATAGAAAAATATACTGAACATTTAGCACCTAAAGAAGAAGTTGAAATTACTAGCGTGAAGAAAGAATGAAAAGAAAAAAGAGTTGGTCATGATGGAGAAATGGCAAGGTTAAAATCAAAACATTTAAATAATTGTTATACTATATATATTAGTATAACGAAAGAAATGCTGAGGCAGGCAAGTATTTCGTGAAATGTGAGAGATGAGAGTTAAGTAAGTACGAACTGCTTCTAAGTTAATTTGTAAATCAATAAATTATATTAAAAATAATAAACACATGGAGGTGTTTTAAAAAATGGTAAATAAAGGAATTTATGGACAGAGACAATTTTATGCAACTACAGGATATAAGACCTCAGCTGGAATGACTTTTCCAGGTAGTGATAATGTATGGTATGTTGATGCAAACAAAACATCAGCAGTAACAGGAAGTGGATATAATTGGGATGATGCATTCTTAACAATAACAGAAGCAGTTTCAG
>Ga0307928_10004613_pt1 | contig 10433 bp, 9 predicted proteins | sample AceLakmetagen232_FD_201815 | JGI IMG/M metagenome (GOLD analysis project Ga0307928, IMG submission 201815) | Saline water microbial communities from Ace Lake, Antarctica - #232 | ecosystem: Environmental > Aquatic > Non-marine Saline and Alkaline > Saline | place: Antarctica: Ace Lake...
CGTTTACGGCGGAGAAAATCAAGGGTGACGTGGCGAAAATACTGAAATCTAAAGGTGCCGACATTGATGCCTTGTATACACAATTTCTTGAAAACTGGGAAAATCAACTTACCGTATTCACTGAAGCCGGGCAATATCGCGGCAAAGACAACATTGTCGCAATTGACGTGGATGGTAAGCGTCGGTGGTTTGAGGTTTCGCCGGACTTGTATCGCTTGATTCGAGGGCTCAACAAGAAGAACCGCATACCCGGCACCTTGGGAACCGTCACCAGAAAGATAGTTGGCCTTCAGCGTTTGGGGGCGACTGGGCTTAACCCTGCCTTTGGGTTGCTTCGTAATTTCGAGCGCGATACAATTACCGGAACCATGACATACGATTACGCCAAAGGCGGGCCTCTCGCAAGTATTCGCGGGATTATCAATGATTTGCGCGATACGGGAATGGCACAGCAATACCATGCGGCGGGTGTTGATTTGGCCGGATGGATTGGCCAAGACAAGCCGGGCGCGGAAAGACTTATCAAAAAAGCAACCGCAACGACAAGCAAGGGCAAAATACTGGTGACAATTACCGAGCCGATCCAAGCCCTGAGAGCGGTTTTCGGTGTTACCGAAGCCGGGCCCAGGCTGGCGGAATACGAGGCCGCATACAAACAGGCAATTGCCGAAGGGAAAAGCCTGAAAAGCGCTGCAGTGATAGCGGCGGTCGCGGCTAAGGATGTAACCGTGAATTTTTCCAGAGCAGGCGAATACGGGAGAATGTTGAATGAGATCGTCTTGTTTTTCAATGCCGGTGTTCAATCGATTGATAAACTTGGCCGCACCTTCTGGAAACATCCGGTGCGGACAGCCCTTCGGGCCGGAAGTTATATCACCTTCTTCTCCATGATGAATTATTACCGCAATCGGGATGAGGAATGGTGGAAAGACCTTCCGGGTTATGAGAAATGGAGTTATACACATATCGCGATCCCCGGGACGGATACGGTTATAAGGATTCCACTGCCCTTTGAGTTCGGGGCTTTATTCGGAGCGCTTCCCGTGGCCGCAATAGAAGAGCTAAGAACCCCCGGGACACTCAAGAAGGCGTGGGACGTCATGGCCAACAACGTCGGGCCTGAATTGATGCCGGCGGTTCTGTCTCCAATTCGCGATATTTGGCGCAATGAGGATTGGGCTGGCCGATCGATTGTGCCGCAACATATCGCGGAAACCAGGTTGCCGGAAGATCAATTTACTCAATATACAACCGAAATCGCCAAGAAAATCGGTTCGTTGGCGGGGTGGAGCCCGGCAAAAGTGGAACACTTGATTAACAGTTATTCGGGCGGGCTTTATCGGCGTCTTGCCCGCAGTATTGATAATCTTAAGGATCCCAGTTATTTCATCGAGGAACCGGCCAAACTACCGGTTCTCGGGACTCTTTTCTTGCGGAAGGGATTGACGAAAACAGTAAATGAGTTTTACGAACGGACGGACTTGCTCAAGCAAAAAGTGGGTTCTCAAAAAGCCAGCCTTGAAGAAATCGGAGAACTGAAAGGCTTGCTCAGTCTGCAACACAAATTCAGGCCGATATGGGAAGAAACTCGCAGTCTCCAAAAGGAAACCACGGCCGAGAGCCGGGCGAAGATCAAAGAACTTCGCCGTGAAGCCGACCAGATGGTGAAGGAGTTTCAAGGCAAAGACAAGGCCGAACACGTCAAAAGAGCGATCGGGTCTACCGTTTATTCGCTGACCGCCAAGAAAAAGGCAAGGAACAGCGATGTTTTGTTGAAGCGCCTGGAGAACCTTACCTTTGCGGAAATGAGAAGCGCCTTGGTTGCTGAATACAAACATAGAGGTTACAAGCGCACGGCTTCTTTATCGAGAGGCAAATTGACGGCATTCGGGAAAAGGATGCAGCGTTTACGAAGAATGTTGAAAAAATAATGGTCTTTTAACTATGTGCCACGCCTGAGGTTAAGTGTCGCTCGATGTGGCGGCGAAAAAAAAAGACATAATTCTGCTTGACAAAACAACGATTGACGGCATATGCTTATATATCGAGAAGCAATGAGGCAAGCCACGTAATGGTCACTAATCTATTATCCCATAAACGGCGCAAGCTGTTCCCCTCTTGCTGACTTTGTGACCGGGTCACAAGAGGGTTTTTGAGCGTTCATGCCATTCGGCGGCGGAGAAATTCGTATGTTAGTTCAATGTTGTGTCTGCAAACGATTCCTAATTCATGGCCAGACCAATAATGACGGCCTTTGGGTTGAGGGTGTCCCGGTAGCCACAGACGAATCTATCAGCTATGGATATTGTTCGGTATGTCTTGAAAAGGAACTTGTAAGGCATGGCATTCGCAAAAATCCAAGTGACAAAAGGAGGAGACGATGAGCGCAGAACCAATCCCGCATGAAGACCGACGAACATACCTCGGCAGCCATGATACGTCCGCGATTGCCGGTGACAATCCGTGGAGTTCCCCGATACAGATTTACATGAACAAGCTTGGCCTGGTGGAAGACAAGAAACCAAACGAAGCCATGCTCTGGGGCTTGAGAACTCAAGCAATCAATTTGGCGGAATTCGCAGAGCGCATGGGTGTTGACCTCGAAGGCGAGAGATTCATTCGGCACAAGAAGCTCAAGTGGTTCGGGGGGACGCCGGACGCCACAATCAAGGGCAAGAAGGAAGGCGTAGACGCGAAACTGACGCGATATCTCAACCCGCGCGAGTGGGGCGAGGAAATGACCGACCAAGTCCCGCGGCATATCCTTTGGCAATGCCATCACTTCCTCACCCTCATGAATTACAATGTTTGGTACGTGTCTGTCTTGTTCGGCGGGCAGGAGCAACGGGTTTACCGCGTGGAGCGCGACTGGGAACTCTCCGACATAATCATCGAAATGGACGGAGATTTCTGGCGGGAACACGTGGAAAAACAGAACCCTCCGGAGATTGACGCAAGCCCTTCCGCCAAGGCGTATCTTGACCGGACATACAAGGATCACGGTGATGAAATACGGCTTGCAACTGACGACGAACTGGGCCTCCTGAATGAGTTGCGTAAAATCAAGGAAAGGGCGAAAACGACAAACGAACTGGTGTCTTTTTATGAAAACCGTCTCCGAGAAGCAATTGGCGATGATCTTGGTCTCGCGCATGGTTCAATCGGCACGGTAACATGGAAAGAGCAGAAGGGGCGGAAGGGTCTTGATAAGAAGGCGCTCCAAGAAGATCTTCCGGAGATAGCGGAGAAGTATACAAAAGAAGGCAAACCACATCGGGTTCTCCGGACAAACTGGAATGATGATGAATAAAAGGAGGGGCAAAATGGATTATAAGTTTTTCGCGGAAATGAATTTTTTAGGAGAAGGAAAATGAAAAAGGAGGATCAAAAAATGGGAGCTGCAAAATTTATCGAGCCAGGTGCCTTGGTAAAAACACTGAAAGGCAGACTGCAGAAATTCGCAGGGAAAAACTCCAACATGGAACGAACAATGATGGCGATCTACCATGAGTTCGAGAAAACCCCAATATTGAAACAGTGTGCTCTGCCAAGCGTCATGAAGTGTGCGCTTCAGGGTACGGCTCTGGGGCTGGAATTCGGTCGGCAGTGTCATATGATCCCGTTCAAAGTCAAGGGCGCGATGACCGCCGTCTTCGTTCCCAACTACCAAGGGCTCGAAGACGTCGCGTATCGCTCCCGCATGATCGACAGCATCAACGCCGGCGTGGCGTACGAAAACGACACCTTCGAATACATGCAGGGCACGGAAAATTATATCCGCCACAAAATCAACATTGACGGAGATCGGGGGGAAATGAAGTGTGTTTGGGCTTGCGCGAACATCAAAGGTTCTGCGGTTCCGGTCATGACAGTTCTCACCAAAGATGATATTTTGAAAATCAAAAACAACTCTCCAGCAGTGAAGAACAATAAGGAGAGCGCCTGGACCGGGCCTTTCGAATGGAAGATGTGGCGAAAAAGCGGGATCAAGGACCTCTGTAAACTCATTCCCTCCAGCCCCGACCTACAATCTCTCATTAACTTTGACAATGCTGCAGAGGCCGGCCAGCACCAAGTGTTCACTCAGGCAGTTGAAACCGAAGTCGATGGTGACATTTTTTCTGAACCCGCCCACGTTTCTCAAACGTCTGCGATCAAAGACGACATCAAGAAAAAACGCGGGAGCAAGCCACCTAGTGCAGGTCTTTCAGAGCCAACCCCGGAAGAAATCGAGGATGCCAAAACCCGCCGGGCGGAAATGAGAGAGCTGTTGGCTAAAACGGAGGAAATAAATACCGTCAACGAGGCCGCGCCCCCTGCGTATGCGAGGCTTTATCGCGCCTACGATGTGCATGGAGACCTCGTTGACGCGTGCCTCAAAGAAAGCGATCTGCCGGCTCTTCCGAATCTTGTTTGGCAGGATTTAGACGAGGCTGCGTTGAGCAAGTTGAATCGCGCGTCGGCGAAGTTCGCGAAGAAAATTTCCCAGTAGCCTTGTTTTGACACAAAGGAATCAATTATGACATCTACGCCGCATGTAATTGACATAACGACAGTAGCAGAGTACAGCGTTACTGATGCCAGAATAGCGGAATTGAAAGAACAGTACAGCGGGTTACAAATCAAGAATAAAGACGATTATAAAGTAGTTTTGTCGGCTATCTCGAAGGTAAGAAACCTGCGCTCGGCCACCGAGAAGGCCAGGAAGGAATTCAAGAGAGGTGCGCTTGAATGGGGGCGAAAGGTTGATTCCGAAGCGAAGCGGATCATGTCTGAACTTCTTGAAATTGAAGAACCACTTAAAGCCGAAAAGCAGAAGATCGACGACAAGAAAAAGAGGATACAAGAAGAGAAAGACCGCAAGGAACAAGAGAGGATCGCGGCCATCCATACCAATATCGCAAAAATAAGAACCTGCGGAGAGGACTTATTGAATAAAGATTCAACCTATCTCCAATCAGTTCTTAACCGTGTTTCGGCTATCGTGATCACTGGTGACGAATACCATGAATTCATTGAACTCGCCAATGACGCCGTAGCCGAAACAATCGCCGTCATCGACACAGTGCTTGATGAGCGACTCCTGTTCGAGCACGAGCGCAAAGAACTGGAAATCCAGAAGAAACAACAAGCCGAGGAACAGGCGGAGTTTAACAAGGAACGCGAAGCAGAAGTTCAGAGACGTCGCGAAGATGATGCGAGACTCGAAGCGGAAAGGCAGAAGATGGAGACAGCCGCAATCGAAGCGGCCCGGGAGCAGGCCGAAAGGGAAGCGAAGGAGGGTGCCGAAAGGGAACTACAGGAACGATTGGAAAGAGAGGCGGCGGCGAAGTTGGCGGAAGAAGCGGAAGCGAAGGAGGGTGCCGAAAGGGAACTACAGGAACGATTGGAAAGAGAGGCGGCGGCGAAGTTGGCGGAAGAAGCGGAAGCGAAGCGCCTTGAGGCACTACGACCTGATCTCGAAAAGCTTGCTCTCTTCTGCGCAAAGATAAGCAGGGTTCTGGACGAAGAAGCCCCGGGAATAACCGACGAAACGCTCGCCAGTGAAATGCGTTTGATGGTGAGTCAAATCATGGCCGCAATAGCCACCACTTTATCGAAAGGAGAGTAAAACAATGTCAGGATTTTCAAATGTTGTGTTGATGGGCAACCTCGCGCGCGACCCGGAATTGCGTTACATCCCACAGGGCAAGGCGGTATGCAACATCACGCTTGCGATCAGCAAGGGCAGGCGCGACGACCAAAAAACTTTATTTATTGACTGCACTCTGTGGGGTAAAGCCGCGGAGACCGTATCCGAATATTTCCGCAAAGGCAAGCCGATTATTATTCAAGGCGAATTAGAGCAAAACACGTGGGAGGATCGCGGGACCGGTCAGAAGAGAAGCAAAATCAAAGTTATCGGCAGAAGTTTTTCCTTTGTCCCGAGAAGCGAAAGCGGGGTTGACGAAAACGGCGCCGCAGAAGAGATCAAACCGGCGCCCGAGAAAGAGCAAAAACCAGAAGTAAACAATTCCGGCGACCTGGGTATAGATGATATCCCGTTTTAGTTCATCAAAAGGAATGAAATGCCAACCGTAAATCCAAAAAAAAGAACCCGCCGAAAGATATCTCAGTATAAAATTGAGCAGGCTCTACGACGCCTTGGGGTGTTGTGGAAATGTAGAGTTGAAATCGTAAGAAAAGGAAAAACATAATGGCCGGCGACTAGACAATTAAAGGGCTGTTATCCACAAATAATCCACAAATAATCCACAAGGTTTACAATGAGCGGATACATAAAAATACACAGAAACATTACCAAAAACAACTTTTGGCGCAAGGGCAAGTTTTCTTACGGGCAAGCGTGGGTTGACCTTTTGCTTGAGGCGGCGTGGAAAGACCATAAAGTGCTGTGTGGGCAAAAACTTATATCGGTTGAGCGGGGGCAAATAATCTACTCTATGCGGGCTCTTGCAAAAAGGTGGTCTTGGGGGATTGGCAAAACTTATCGGTTTATCGAGAGGCTGAAAGCCGAGGGACTAGCGGAACACAAAACGGAACACAAAACGGAACACAAAACGGAACACGAAATAAACCTATTAAGTGTTGTTGATTATGACCTTTACCAAGATGATAAGACGGCGAGCGGAACACAAAACGGAACACAAAACGGAACACAAAACGGAACACAAAACAAAACGGAACACAAAACGGAACACAAAACGGAACACAAAACGGAACACGAAACGGAACACAAAACGGAACACGAAACGGAACACGAAAAAAACCCATTAACCATTGACAGCTATAATGCTTACAAAGACAGTGGTGAAGGCTACAAAACAAAAACGGAACACAAAACGGAACACGAAACGGAACACGAAACGGAACACAAAACGGAACACAAAACGGAACAAACGAAAGAACCTAGTATTACTAGTCTTAGTAGTTCTAGTATTAATATTAAGACTAGAGGGGGTATTAAGGGGGGGGGATTACCAGAGGAAAATGAAGATGGGGAAAACCATACCCTCCACTCTGAAATTGTTCTTCGGTGGAATACGCTTGCATCTGAGTTCGGGTTGATTGTCTGCAAAAAGCTGAGCCCAAAACGCAGGCAGGGAATCAACGCGAGACAGAGAGACGGAATGCTGGATGTTCTCGACCAGATATTTAAGCAAATCGAAACGAGCGATTTTCTTCAAGGGGCCACCGGCAGGGATAGCTGGCGGGGCTGCTCGTTCGATTGGCTGTTTTGTTCACCAAATAACTGGGTTAAAGCTTTCGAGGGGAAATATGCAAATGGAACCGGAAAAAATCAGCAACATCGGACTGGATTTAAGCCTGGATCAACCCTTGATCGCGGGAACAAGCAATTTGAAGACCTTTAACCAGCATAAGGATGCTGCTGAGCTACCTCAGGCAGCCACAGACTTAAAGCAAACGATAAACCCTAACCATGAGCCCGGAAACGACAGCGAAGAGCTTAGACCGCGTGTAGAACTCGCTACACGGAAAAGTTTAGAGAAAGCCATGGTTCAAGCTGGCGTTGATCGAGCATATCTTCCCTGGTGTCTTAAGAATTTCTCCATCGACAAGCACCTGGACTGGGATCACGGAGGATATTACATTTCAGGCATCCAGGGCTGCGGAAAGTCGTGTCTGGCTGCGGCGATCGTGGCTGACAGGATGCGGCCATCCCACCCAGCGACACTGGCGGAGCAAAAAGAGTGTTTAGCGGGGCCTGACGAACGCTATTTGGTTTGGATGTGGCCGGCGACCGCCGTGCGCTGGTTCAACGCCAGGGAACTCTGCGACTACTTGCGGGAATCATGGGGGCAGGGAGGCGAGGATAAAGCGATACGGGCATTACTCAAATACCAGGTCATCGTGATTGACGACATCGGCACGGAGCGAGGAACCACGAACCAGGACGCGGTCAACCTGCCGGGCATCAGGCGAGTCATCGACAAGTGTGGCCACAACGGCATCGGGTTGATTATCACCACCAATTTCGCCATTTCGGAACTGAATGATCCACGGCTTGCGTCACGGCTTTCCAATCTTGATGAAATTGAGTTGCCGGAAGTCGATTTACGGTGGCAAGCAAAACGTCAGAGGAAAAAGATTAAGGCCGAACCGTCTGGAGGGTTTAAGAAATGAGACACGAAGTAGTTTTTACGGTTCCCGGGGCACCGCAAGGTAAAGCCAGGCCGCGTTTCGTCACCAGAGGGCGAGGTGGGCAGCCATTGGCTCATCCGATTGTCTACACGCCAAAAAAGACAGTTCAGTACGAGGCTTTGATCAGAGAGTGTTTTTTATTGGAAACCCACCGCATCTTGCGGTTGGATTGTCCCATAGAGCTTGAAGTGAAGGCGTATTACCAAATACCGAAAAGCGCCAGCAAGAAGAAGCGAGCAGCCATGTTGAGCGGGGAAATCTGGCCGACAAAAGCCCCCGACGCCGACAATGTTTTGAAGGTTGTCGCCGATGCGCTCAATAAAGTTGCGTATGAAGACGACAAGCAGATCGTCATCAAGTCAATCGTTAAGAAATACGGGGAACCGGCGAGGGTAATGGTTTATCTACGATGGGAGGATGACAAAACGGAGCTGGCCGCTTTAGAGGAGGTGAAGGAATGAAGATGTTCATGATCGAAGTTGAGAAGGCAGGTGTGCGCGGTTGGCTCGACGACGCCTTGAAATTCACCGCGCACCAGGACAGGGCTGCACTGCCAACTAAACAGACGTTCGCCCTGAATAATTTTGAGACGGCGAAAGCAGACGACCATGAGTTGACTCTGGTAAAAATCTGGTCGGCGGATGAAAAATTCGTGGCGGTTTCTTAGTTTTCAGACTCACGGCGGCGGCGTGGCAGCGCTTGGTAAGAATAGCGGAAACTCCTGCCAGAGTAAGAAGGCATAGGAGCCTGTGAATTAGCGTTCACTCAAAGAGATAGCCGCATTGGCATGGGATGCCGGGTGGGGAATCCGGCCCGTCGTGAGTCTGTTTTTTATGGGAGGGACATTGATTGAAGAAGAGAAAAAGAAAGCCGAAGCCGCGAACGGCGGAAGCGATTTACGCTGACTATTCCGCCCGAGGCTATTCCCATGAACGCCTTCGCGCGATCGGTCGGGTCATGGCTGACGGTGGCAATCGTATCGGCGAAGAGCTTTTGGATCTTCTGGAGGAGCAGAGATGAGTAAAGAAAATGTACTAAACGGGAAATATATTTCACGGCACGAGAACGGTAAGAAGTACGTCGAATGCACCTACAAGGACGGCGAGCGGCATAGCGAATGCACCTTCAAAGACGGCGAGCGGCACGGGACATGCACAACCTGGCACGAGAACGGTAAGAAGTATAGCGAATACTCCTACAAAGACGGCGAGCCGCACGGGAAATGGACGGAATGGCACGCCAACGGAGAGAAGTACATCGAGCGCAACTATGTAAATGGCAAACTCCACGGTAAATGGACATCCTGGCACGAGAACGGCGAGAAGAAAAGCGAGCGCACCTATGTAAATGACAAGCTCCACGGTAAATGGACAGACTGGCACGATAACGGCGAGAAGTCCTACGAGAGCAACTACGAAAACGGCAAACTCCACGGGAAATCGACAGACTGGCACGAGAACGGTAAGAAGGAAAGCGAGCGCAATTACAAGGACGTCGAGCTCCACGGGAAATCGACGTTCTGGCACGAGAACGGTAAGAAGGCTTGCGAGGGCACCTACAAAAACGGCAAGCTCCACGGGAAATGGACATCCTGGCACGCCAACGGTAAGAAGGAAAGCGAGCGCAACTTCAAAGACGGCGAGCAGCACGGGAAATGCACAGACTGGCACGCCAACGGTAAGAAGTACGTCGAACGCACCTACAAAGACGGCAAGCGGCACGGTAAATATATGGTCTGGGACGAGAACGGCGAGAAGTACGTCGAGCGCACCTTCAAAGACGGCAAGCGGTACGGTAAGGAGACCCTCTGGTTATGAATATTCAACCTGAAGGAGAATTAAGATGAGTAAAGAAAATGTACTAAACGGGAAATATATTTCACGGCACGAGAACGGCGAGAAGTACGTCGAGCGCAACTACAAAGACGGCAAACTCCACGGGAAATGGACATCCTGGGACGCCAACGGTAAGAAGAAAAGCGAGCGCAATTACAAGGACGGCAAGCGGCACGGGACATGCACATACTGGCACGCCAACGGTAAGAAGTCCTACGAGGGCACCTACAAAGGCGGCAAGCGGGTCGGTAAATATATGGTCTGGCACGAGAACGGCAAGAAGGCTTGCGAGGGCACCTTCAAGGACGGCAAACTCCACGGGAAATGGACAGACTGGCACGCCAACGGTAAGAAGTCCTACGAGAGCAACTACGAAAACGGCAAACTCCACGGGAAATCGACAACCTGGCACGAGAACGGCAAGAAGAAAAGCGA
>Ga0307928_10004614_pt1 | contig 10433 bp, 27 predicted proteins | sample AceLakmetagen232_FD_201815 | JGI IMG/M metagenome (GOLD analysis project Ga0307928, IMG submission 201815) | Saline water microbial communities from Ace Lake, Antarctica - #232 | ecosystem: Environmental > Aquatic > Non-marine Saline and Alkaline > Saline | place: Antarctica: Ace Lake...
CCAACTTGTTTTACTCCAAATTCTTGCATCGTGGTCTGTCTGTCCTCTTTAACTTCCATGTAAATCTAATAATTAATTTATTATATAAAGACAGTTATGCTCTAACATATATATTGCAGTATATATGTCTTTAAATAAGATTTAATATTTTTTTTATTGATTTAAGAGGATATAATGGACGAAATAAATTTAGAAAATATAAAGAAAAAAGTCTCACAATTAGTAATGGCAAAACAGTCCAATAAAAAAATTAATCATCTTGTCTCTAAATGGTTAATGAAACATTTTGAATTTAGATGCATCGTTGGAACAGCTTCAAAAGACCCAATTTATGTTTATGACGACGGCTATTTCAAAAATAAAGGAGAAGCATTCATCTCTAAATATTGTGAAAAAATTTTAGAAGTAGGAGCTGATAATAATTCTGTGAACCAAATTGTCCAAAAAATTAGACGATTAAATGAATTTAAAAGACAAGATTTAGGATGCAAAAATTTAGATTTAATTTGTTTAAATGATTGCGTTTTAAATTTGAAAACGAAAGAAAAATTCCCACATGACAAAAAGTATGGCTTTATGTCCAAGATCCCAATTGATTATAATCCCAAAGCAACATGTGAAGTATTTAAAAATTGGTTAGCAGACATTTTGTGGGAAGATGATTTAACCACTTGTCAAGAATGGTTTGGATTTTTAATGTATAGAAGATATCACGAGAAGATAGCTCTTGTATTAATCGGCCCAAAACATTCTGGTAAGACAGTTTATTTGAATGTAGTTGAACACTTTGTTGGAAATAGCAATACCTCTTCTGTTGACTTCCATGACATTACAGAAAACAGATTTGCATCAAATAATCTTTATAATAAGCTAGTCAATATTAATGATGAGCTAGATGCTAATGATTTGAAAAGCACAGTCATGTTTAAACGGCTTTTAGGAAGAAGTCTTATTCCTGCAGAAGCTAAAAATCAAACACCATATAATTTTACAAATTATGCAAAATTAATTTTTGCTACAAACAAGATGCCATTACCAAGAGTTATTGATGACCCAGCTTCTTATTATGACAAATTTATTACATTTGAGCTTGACAATGTTTTCGATAAAGACAATCCTAAAACAGACAAATTTTTAGATATAAAATTAACTGCTAATGATGAATTGTCAGGCATTTTAAATTGGGCTATTGAAGGGTTCCAAAGATTAATAAAGCAGAACAGCTTTACTAAGGTACAGCATTGGGAAGATATAGAAAAGATTATGAAAAGAAGTGGTAATACAGTGTCGGCATTCCAAAGCCAATGCTGTGAGCAGGATGATAGAAATTTAATTCCAAAATTAGAAATGTATAATTATTATTGCAAGTTCTGTGAGCTGAATGAAAAAAATGTTGAAGTAGATATTCAAGGATTTGGAAGAAAATTTAAACCATCTTATGTTGTCAACAAAAGTGCAGGACCAGTCCAATATAGAGGATGGCTAAATGTTAAAGTTAATCAAGCAAATATGTTAAAAATTTAAAGGAGGTAATAATGGAAAGACAAAAATGTGAAGTATGGAGTAGGGTTGTAGGTTTTTTAAGGCCAACAAGTAAATGGAATGAAGGCAAGGCTGAAGAATTTAAAGACAGAAAAATGTTTGTTACAAAATAAAAATAAAAAAAATTATTGTTTGTATTTATAAGACATCAAAGTTTTCGCTCCAGCTAGATATTTCATAATTTTTAGATTGTTTTTTCCAAAATGTTATTAAGTCCTTTCTGGTAGCTTTTGATTTAATTTTTTCTTTAATTAAATCAAATACTTTAGAGCTACAATTTAATATGTAATAACTATCATCAACAACAAGAGCTATTTCATCACCAAATGCAAAACTAAAATATCCTCCTTCAAAGTGAATAACTTGATTTTTTGCTTTACCTATTGAAGCAGATGTAAGTCCATCTTTATTTCCCATTTTATTTAATGCCTCCTTTCATTTTTTTTATTTCTAAATGTTTTTCAAATATTCTTTTCAGAAGGTATACTAACTGAAAATCATCATCCACAGTAATGATTGGGATTTGATGTTTGACTAATATTGATGCCATCTTTCCTAAAATGCAATTTTCTTTTATCATTGAAGTTCTATTTTTTATGCTACCTGATATTAAGATATAATTGTATTTAAAATCTCTTTTCATTTTTTTGATTTGTGAATTCAATCTTCCATCCAAAATTGAACCGCAAAAATCATTTATTTCTTTGCGCTCTATACAAACATCTTCAAAAATATAATCGCCGGTTTTTAATCGTTTTCTTTCAAATTCAATTCCTCCAACTACTAATGCAGTTAAGTCCATTGATTTTGGTTCTCTGTCATCACATATTATTTTTATTGATTTTGGCTTCATAATTCCTCAGTTCTTTTTTGTTAATATATATCAATAAATCCATAGCTATTATTTGAAGGAATTTTCTAAATACCCCACTAGGTTTTATTATTTCTATTTTTTCTATTTCAACGAGTATAAAATGTGGGTCAGCGACTTTACGGTTGCCCACATTCTCGTTTCCGAGTGTCAGCACGGTTAGGTTAATAGTAAGCCTCATGCTAACCGACTTACCCCAAAGCGAGAGGCAGGATTCGAACCCGCTTACTTTTATAGCAGACCATCTGCCGAAACTTGTTCTCTCGCGTTATATTGTTTGACTGCATCATTAATTATCCAAGCAATATTAATTTCAGTTTTCATTCTTTCATCTCACTTGAGACATTCTCCTGTAAGGCGTTGTCTGAATTTTGGTATTCATTAATTTTCTTTAATTCATCATTCCTATTATTTTTTAATAAGTTTTTTATTAAATTTAATATCGACAGTCTATCAATACCTAAAACACTACATTCTTGGAAAAATTGTTCATATTCTTCTTCTATGTCATCTAAACTTCTTAATAATTTATCAGTTATTAAATTTAACATCCACTTATAATTTCCTATCTCCTCTTCACTATTGGAGTAAACGTTCTTTTTACCAGTATTGAAATAATCTATATGGTCTATCCTTCTTTCTCCACAATTACTACATTTTTCTTCTGCTATTTTTTTACATGGAACATGTATGTCATAATTTTCCCCAGCAACCCAAATACTACAATTGCTTGTATTCATTGGTTTTTTACATAATAAACAATATCTCATGCCTTCACCTCGCTATCTTTTTGATTTATGAATTCTTCCTTTAATGCTCTTTTTACTTCTATACTTTCTTCAGTATTACCAAAACAAAAATTATCAATTACTTTATTAGTTAATTCCATAGCTTTATTCCATCCAATTCTAAATCCTTCTGCATATCCTTCTGCTCTTTCATTTCCCATCTGCCACCTCGGCTTTCTCATGTAAGGCGTCATCAATTTTCTTAAACTCTTCCAAATCCTTTATAATATCTGATAATATACTTTCAACTGAAACCCAGCCTTCTTTGCCACTTTTTGAATCATACGCTCTTAGCCACATATTTTTTACAGTCATTTTACCGTCTGCAAATAAATCTGCTACATCTTTATCTTTCATCTTTATCCTCCACTTCTGGATTCCCAACATTTGCGAATATCATCCTGCATTAAAAGAGCTACAGATTACTCCTGCTTCACTCCCCTCCTTTGCTTCTCCGATATATTCAACACTAACACTATCTAGTTTAGTTGCCCAAGTTCTGCATAAATCCTCAGGCTCATATTGTTCTTTGTTTGTACCAATATTACACCACCAATGAAATACTCCTAACTTTTCGTTATACGCATAAAAGTCTCCAGCTGGAGTTGTTCTTTTAGCAGCTTCTTCATCTTCAGCATAAACTACAGCGGAATCATATGTATCATAACCATCATTCTCACCCTGTGATATTAGAAAAATTTTCATTCGACGTCCACCACTCATTTTCTCACCTCGCCTTTTTCATGTAAGGCGAACTTCATTTTTCCCACACCCATCCAGTTTCTACTTCTCCGCTTCCACAGAAAAAACATTTCATTTTATCTACATTTTCTGGTATTGAAGTTATCCTACCACATTTTTTACACACTAAGTTTACAATTTTCTTATTCATCTTGCACCTCATCTCCGACATTTAAAGCGTCGTGATTAATTCTTTCAATTTTTTTAACAAGATGTGTTATTGTAGTTTTATTTTGCAATGGTAATTCTAAACCAACTCTCATCTCTATTGTATCTACCATTTTGCCATTCCATACAAAAGCTTGAAATGGCTCATAATGTATAACTTCTCCTCTTGCATCTAAATACCATTTTAAGAAGTCTTGTCCATCATCTTCAAACTCAATAATATAACAAGTCATTTGTTTTAGCCATTTTTCAAATTCTTCTTTAGATTTAAATTTCAAATCTTTATGTATTGGTTCTAATTCTCTCATTCTTTTTGCTCCTCGTATTTTTTTTTAATATCATTAATTATCCAACTTATGTTAATTTCACTTCTAAATTGTCTGGGATTAAATTTTTGAGTATTACATTCATCTATTATTTGTTGTGCTATCATTTTTCTTTATAGTCCTCCAATTCTTTTTTTAATTGTTCATCAAATTCTTGACTTTCTTCGCTCATCTTCCACCAACCAAATCTTTATTTATATTCATACAGATATCAACTTGGTCATCCATTAAAGTTCCATCCAAATCTGAACAAGTATGTTTTGAATCACAATGCTCACAATATTCTTGTTTGTAATTTTCTATTTCTTCTTTTTTCATTTTTTGTTTTCGATATTGCTTTATTATAATTTCACCACAAATTGCTTTTAATGATGTGGTTGGTTCAGTTTTCTTTTGAGTTGCTGAGTCAAGGGCTTCTTTATCAAATTTATTTATTTCAATTATTAATTTCATTTAAAGTCTCCAATGGCAACCCACATGTTACCTCTTCGTTTATCTTTGCATTTAAAAAATATTTTAGTGCTTATTGTGGTGTCACTTAGAACCAATTCTACATCTCCAGTTATGCAAAAAGCATTTTTAATAAAATTACATAATTCAATAGCTTTTCTTTTGTCTGTCTTTTTTGATTCTTGCTCTTTTCCTTGTTTCATTGGAAGTAGTCCTTCTCCTTTATCATTTTTTGCTAATATTTTTTCAATTTTCATTTTTATATATCTCCTAGAACAAGTTTAATTTTTTTTAATTCCACTTCAACATTAGATAATCTTTCATTAAGATTTTCTGTCTGTTCAAATAGCGCCAATAGATAATCAAAAGTTCCCATTATTCAATCACCTCATGTTTTTCGTCTACATGTTGCATTGGGCATCCACAGACACATCTTACATAAATGATATTGTCAGATTTTTCTTTTGCTCTTTTACAATCTGGGCATTTAAATATTTTCATTTATCTTCTCCCATATTTCTTTTATTTCTTTGCAGTTTGGACATTCTCCAGCACAAGGATAATGAGCTCCAACTCCTGTCATCCACATTTCATTACACCCATCCTTAAATTTCTCGTAGATTTCTTTGGCTTCTTGTTTCCATTTTTTCTTTGCAAAATTAATAGCTTCTTCATCAGTTTTAATACCAAATGCGAAAAATTCAACTTTAGCTTCTGAAATTTTTTTTTCAAATTCCCTCATCCGTTCTACTGCTTGTTTAGAATTCATCTAAGCCTCCTATAATTTCTAATTGAAATTGGTATCATTTTTGTTTCTCCAAATTTACTTGTTCTTCAAATGCACTATCATCTTTAATATTAAGAAGTAATTGAATTACTTGATATAGTTCATCCATATGATATTTGTATTTGAGTTCTGACAAATTATCTCTTAACTTTTTTGGAAGTTTTATTGTTGTGTTTTCTTTTTTGTTTACCATGATTATATTAATATATTTTAATATATAAAGACATATATTCCTGAACATATATATCGTACCATATATGTCTTTAAATATATTAATATATTCAAATATTGCTTGTTTTTGGTGAAATAGTGGGAATTTTATATAATTTAGAGTTTCACGTCTATGTTGACGATTACCACTTTTTTTGTTTTTTTATAACATAAAGTTTGTCAGAAAATATCGTGTTTTTTGGTGCTTTTTAGAAATTTTAAAAAAATCTATGTTGAGAATTAAGGGCATTAAGCCCTTTTTTATTACCTTATATATAAATTAATAAATAATAAGGGGAATAGGTTTTTTTTCTGCTTAACTCCCTTAAATAGAATTAATTGATAAATTATATAATTTAATTCTATTTATTTATAAAGATTAATATTATTGTAATATTAATGATATCAAGAAAAATAATGATTGGCGGTAATAATCAATTAACTATTACATTGCCTAAAATTTGGACCATTAAGAACAATCTTAAAAAAGGAGATTATGTTGGAATATGCATTTTGAATGAACCCACAATTAGCATCTTAGAAAAAATTGATAAATGCAAAGGCTGGGTAAAATTGACAGACATCAATAATAAGAGCATTGAAGGAAAAGTAAATGAATTTGTTGAAGATGGAGTATTATTGGATTCTAATCGTTGGATGAAATTTACTGATATTAAAAAAATACAAAGGAGGTTAAAATTATGAGCAAAGAAACATTTAGACAATTATCAGATGAAGAGAAAAAATTTACTGAAGCAAATCTTAAAGGACGAGAAGAAGAATTGAGTCATATGAAATTGATGGTTGAATATAATGACTTTATGATTGACAGAATGCTTTATAGTAATTATTTGGAAAAGCAAAGAGGATATGCTAAACAAAATAGAGATTTTAAGGCTGAAGTTGATGAGATTGAAGCAATTATTAAAGTTACAAAAAAGCAATTAGTTCAAGGTGTAAAGATTATTAAACAAGAACCAAGCATGGTCAATTAGTATTATGTGGGTTTTACATGTGTAGACAAGGTTGTAAGGAGTTTAAATGAAAAAGCTGATAAATATATTAACGAACATGAAAGGAGGTAATAATTAAGATGGCAGATAGTATAGGAATTAATAGAGTTCCATCAAACGAAGAGATGCAAGATTATAAGCAATTAGGTTCAACTTCACTCAATATGATATTTTTGAAAGAGCTGGCAAGAGTTAATGCAGAATTTACAAAAAATCATGAACCATTTGATGCTCAATGTGCAAGATTAGATTTTAGCGATAAAATAGAATTGGCAGAAAAAGAAAGTCAAAGACGATTTGGATATGTAAGACAATCAGATATTTTAAATGTCAAATTTGACAATTTGGAAAGATATGGTGACAAGAGCCGGTTCACAATTGAAGCAGATGATGAAGAAATTGAAATTCAGAATGTGAATAATACAAGAACAGCAGTCATGGTTGGTCATACAGTAAAATATGTATGTAAAGAAAGGAAGCATGGATGTAGTGTTTATATCCCTTTGGAAACTTATAAGGAAAGGTTTGAGAAGAAAGATAAAACTAAAGTTGTAGGAGCATAAGTAATATATTTATTTATATTTTTATATAATATTATGGCAAAAGCTGGAAACCCAAACATAAGGAATATTGGCTTTGGTAGTAGACCTAAAGAAGTGGACGATGAATATCGTTCAAGAATAAAAGGAGTGCCAAGGAAACGAGTCTGGACTAAAGAAAAATGTATTGATGAGTTGGATGAATGCATGACACTTTTCAAAAAGATTTTAAGAGATGATGACAAACTCAATAAAGGCAATCCTGCTAAACTGAAAGCTGAAAGTATTAGAGATTTGAATAATATGCAAAACAGAATGCTGCAGTTTATGCAATATTTGTATCCTGTAGTTCAAAAGAGTGTAAATCTTAATATTGATGTTACCGCCGACGCTGTAATTGAAAGATTGAAACATTGGAAGAAAGAACAGATTGCTGTTAAGGTGAAAGAAGTTGAGGTGGTAAAAGATGAAAATTGATAATAATTTTTTAATGCAAATGGAGGTTGAAGGACTACTAATGTGTCTGGATAAAAAGTTTGGTGGAACTGGAAAAAATCTTTCAGATATTAGTTATTTAGAATTTAGGAAAAGATTATATAAAAAATATTATGTCGAGGAAGAAGATGACATTTGATAGCTACAGAGAATATTTAAAGTCGGATAATTGGCGAGAACGACGAAAAGAATTAATGGAAGAAGCCGGTGGTATATGTGCCGATTGTGGAGATAAGGCGACACAATTGCATCATTTGAATTACGATAATCTTGGAGAAGAGGAATTGGATGTTGATGTCATAGCATTGTGCAATGCATGCCATAAAGAGAGACACGGAAACAAAGATGGTATGGATGGTTATGGCGATTATGGAATGTAACCATGAGCTATATGAAGTAATGATAGATGACCATGGCGTATACGAATTTGTCGATTTCTTTTTTTGTAAGAAATGCAGAAAAATGTTTAAGAAAACATTAAATGAAGTAACATGGTAGATGAACAAATTGAATTAAGCACAGAAGACTTTGAAAATCCTGTTGGATTTCAAGTAGGTTATCTTAATCAAATTCCCCACAAAAAACAGGAAGAAGTATTGCTGAGCCCAAAAAAGAATAAAGTGATTGTTTGTGGAAGACGAGCTGGCAAGTCTCAGATGATTGCTGGTGAGTTGATTAGGGGAGCTGCATTAAAGCTTTTCCAAAAACAAATTGTTATTGCTCCTACCTATAAGCAGGCAATTATTGTTTTTAATAAAATGATTGAGTTAATGCAAATTGCAAAGGTGGATGATGATATTGAAAAAATATTAAAGTCTCCGCATCCGACAATTGTTTTTAAGAGTGGGTGCATAGTGGACTTTGGTAGTGCAGATAATCCGGATAGTTTAAGAGGTGAGGCATATGATAGAGTATTTCTTGATGAGGGTGAGTTTATTAAAGAGGAAGCAATGAATGCTATCAGACCATTGATATATGACACTGGTGCTCCTTTGTGGATTACTACGACTCCTTGGAAAAGAAATTTTGTTTGGGAGTTTTGGAAAAGAGGTTTAGCAAATGATGATGATTGGGCTAGCTTTAATTATTGCTATTTGGATAACCCATATATTACTGCTGAGGGTAAAAAGGAAATAGAAAAAGATATTTTAGAATGGGGAAAAGATAGTCTGTATGTTCAAGCAGAGATCTTTGGTAAATATACAAGTAATACTGATTGCTATTTTGACATGGATGATGTAATGTTCTGTGTCCAAAAAGATTGCGATAGTGGACAGGCCCATCCAAAGAAAAGATATGTTGCTGGTGTTGATTGTGCAGGAATGGGAGAAGACAAAAGTGTTTGTGTGGTATTGGAGATCGATTCAGCAAGGCAGAGATATATTGTTATTGAAGTGTTTTTTTTAGATAAGAATAGACCAAGGGAGCTTGTTGTTATGCTACAAGATGTTGATAGGAAATATAATCTGGAGAAATTATATATTGATAAAACCGGCTTAGGAGAAGGACCAGCAGATTGGATAGGAATGGAAATTGGTTATGATAAAGTTGAAGACATCAGATTTAGTACAGTGAGCAAAATGGATATGTATAGCAATTTGAAAATGTGGTTGCAAAAAAGAAAAATAAGTTATTCTGGTAAAGAGAAAAAAGAAGTGCCAACTTTAATATTGCCGGATAATAAGATGTTGCTAAGAGAAATGATGGAATTGCGATATGAGAGAATGCCAAATAAGACAATCAAGATACATCATCCTGATGGCGATAAGTATCATGACGATTATGTAGACGCTTTGGCTTTAGCTTGTTTGTGGTTGAAAGAGGAAGAGACAGAAGAGTATGAGAGCTTTATAATGTAAAAAATAAAAAAAATAAAATTGTGTTTTGGTTTACTTCTTAGTAGTCTTTTTAGTAACTTTTTTTCTTGGAGCTCTTTTTGGAGAAACTTTCTTAATAACTCTTGTCGTTGATACTTTTGCTACTTCAACTAATTTGTATACTGTTACTGCTGAGCTTTCTGTCTTAGCTCTTTCAACAGCATCTTTATAATTTCTTTCAAGACTTACATAGTTCTTGCAACTATCTATCAAGATAACATATAATTCTTCTGGGATTACTTTTGTCTTTGCTGAAGAAGATACTTTTCTAAATCTATTTGCAAAAAATCCATAAGACTGTTCTCCATTCATATTAGTAATCTTTGCATCTGACATATAACCATCATTAGTAAAAACATCATTGATAGCTGTAACAATTTCTCCATTGTGTATGACACTTTTGTTACCACTATCAATAACTCTTAACTTATCTCCTGCTTTCCATTCATATTTCATATTTTTTTACCTCCTTTCATTTTTATGTGTTTAAGTCAAATAATTAAGAAGGAGGGTGGAAAACAAAACCATAAGATTTAGTCTCCTCCTCCTCTCAATAAATTGAGTTTAATTTAGTTCCTCCCTTTTTCTGCAATCTTCTTGCATCTTGTTTTGACACTCTTCGCATC
>Ga0307928_10004615_pt1 | contig 10432 bp, 15 predicted proteins | sample AceLakmetagen232_FD_201815 | JGI IMG/M metagenome (GOLD analysis project Ga0307928, IMG submission 201815) | Saline water microbial communities from Ace Lake, Antarctica - #232 | ecosystem: Environmental > Aquatic > Non-marine Saline and Alkaline > Saline | place: Antarctica: Ace Lake...
CTGGCAATCTTGTAGCTTTTGAGTCTGATGTATTAAAGGGTGGAGTTAGGCGTTTTGCCTATACCGCGAAGCAGACCGCATTGACTGGTGGGGTTTCCGCTAGTTATGCCGGCGTTCCTATTGATGTGTTTATTCCTGATGACTGGAGTATTAATGGTGTTTGGGTCAATTTGAATGTAACGGGGACAGCGGTATTCTCGCTTTCATTGGACGGTATTTCTGGTGTAATGGCCATCAGTGCTTCACAGCAAATGGTTTATATCCCGTTTGATGTTTTAGAATACAAGAGAGATTCTGGAAGTGGCTCCTTGGATGTAGAGGTTGTTGCTTTTGATTACTCTCCATTTGGTAAATTCTAACTAATATTCGGATCTTATTTAATGATTCTGAAAAATTAGTTATAATAAAAGAAGAAAGAAAGGAGAATTTCACGATGAGTAAAGAGAAAATTACAGAAGAAGACCTTATCAAAGCAATTGACCAGGTTATTGATGAGTTGGAATCTGAAAGCGAAAACAAAGTAGTGAAATCTGAAGACGAATCTAAGAAAGAAGAAGTAATAGTTAAGTCTGAAGAGGAAGCTAAAAAAGACGGCGAAGATGGTGACGATGATGATGACGAAGATAAGGACAAAGAAAAAGTCAACAACTTCGAAAAAAAGAAAAAGACCGTTAAGAAGTCTGTTGAAATTGATGAGGGAGAATTAGAAACCCTTAAGAAGGCGAAAGAAGAATTGGATGTCTTGAAAAAGACTGAAGATGAAAGTTCTGACCTTAAAAAGGCTTTTGATAAAATTGATTCCCTCCAAAAGGCTTTTGATGAGCTTAAAAATGCTCCTCAAGAAAAAAAGTCTGTGGACGGACTTGATGTGATTCAGAAGTCCAATCCAGTAGAAGGTGATGACAAAAAGGGACCTGTGGATGTTAAGTCTGTTTTAAAGAGACTTAAGAAGGGGCAAGTCGCCGACATCATGTATACTGAATTGATTGAAAAGGGCGTTGAGGGAGTTTCTTCCAGAGACGTTTGTGAATATGAATCAACAGGCCACATCAGTAATGAGTTTGCTCTGAATAAGACACTCGAAGCTATTGGTGAGAAAATTCAAAAGGGCTTGTTGTAAACTAAATGATTGAGAAAGGAGAATATTTAAAATGATTGATCAAGATAATTTTGTTAAGCAGGGGTTTGGTGGTTCCAGTGTAGCGGAACTAGAAGCACTCCGAAAAGCTTTAACAGTTGATCATACTTATGCTGGTGCTCCTGGGACCTTTACTGGTGCTGGGTCTCTTCAGGTTGAGTCTTTGGACAGTGCTTTGAAGAGTGTAACTTTTTCTGACAGGAACTTGGCTATCTGGCCTCGTATCCCTAAAGACAAAGCGTATAGTACGGTTGAAGAGTATGTGAGACAAACCAGTTATGGTGAAAGTCAAGATGGAGGCTTCTTTGATTCTGAAGCAGGAGTTACTCCCCATTCTGAGGACCCTAACTGGAATCGTCAACTCCAAAGAGTTCGTTATATTGGAACAACCCGTTCTGTTTCCCACGTTTCTACGTTGGTGAAAACAATTGGGTCTCCAATGGTAGCGAAAGCTGTGGAAGCTGGGACAAAGTGGATCCTTCAACAGATGGAACGTCAACTTTGGACAGCTAATGGTTATTTCGGAAATGCTACTGGTGTTTTCGATGGCGATACCGCTGATGTGCCTGCTACTTCTTTGAAGTACAATGGTTTGGATCAGCAAATTCGTGCTGGCGATAGCGACACGAAAGCCCAATATACTGGGTTTGAAGGATATGATGATGACATTTCTGTTATCGTTAATGTCGAAGGTAATGTCCCTGATGAGGATGCTATCGAAGAAGGAGCGCGAATTCAAGCCTCTAATTTCGGAGTTCCTACTCACTTGTTCTTAGACTATAAGGCACACAGTGATATCAGTCGTACTTTCTATCCTAAAGAATGGTATCCACGTCCTGGGATGATGCAAAATGGACAAGCTGGATTCATTCTCTCAAAATTTATCAGCTCCGCTGGTATTTTTGAATTAGTCGGAACACGTTTCTTGTCTCCGCGTAGATCGGTTTTGAGTGCCGCTCAGTCTGACGCCCCTTCTACTCCTGTGAGTGGTGGTGGAGTTGCTGTTGCGAATACCTCTTCTAATCTTGCCGCTGGGACTTATTTTTATCGTGTCTCTGCTGTTGGGCAGAACGGTGAATCTCTTGCATGCGCAGAGTTCCCTGTTGCTGGTTTAGCGATTGCCGCTGATCAACATGCCGCTTTGACAATTAACCCAGGAACCGTTGGTGCTCAGTATTACTCTGTGTTCCGTACGGAAACTACTGGTGCTGATTATCTATTTGTTGGCTTGGTTTCTGATTCTACTGGGAACGGTGGAGGAGCAACTTTTGTTGATGCTGGTAATTGGGAAGCTGGAACCGCTAGAGCTTATCAGTTGTCATTGACTTCTGACGAATTGGTTTGGAGACAGTTAGCTCCTCTTATGAAGATGGATCTTGCTGTGATTTCTCCCGCTTATCGTTGGATGCAAATGCTTTATGGTACTCCGATTGTCTTCGCTCCTAGACATCATGTTATCTATGATAACATTGGTCAGGGCATTGCTATTGGGCCGTAATAAGATAGTGTTTGATATTTAGTGAAATATCAGGGGGAGGGGATTTAACCCCCTCCCCCTTTTTTGTTTAAAATAAAAAAATAAGAAAAAGAGGAAAATATGGAACCAGAAAAAGTTTACCGCACGGATAACTTGGCTTTGGCCCCTTACCTGTTTATGGAGGGGTTGAAATATATTGGTTGTGACATAGAAAGTAAGAACGGGAACAATCATAAAATTGTTTTTTGTTTTGAAGACGGAAAGAATATTGGTGGGGAATTGGCTCTAAATTTTTCAAAGTCTAGGGAGAGGCTGTACAAGACTACCTGGTCTTTTTTTAGAAATCAAATCGAAGAAAAAAGGGCTAAATAATGAAGATAAAAGAAGCACTTTAATATTTTAGAGAAAAGAGGACTTAATGGCTGGACAACAGTTGGTGTTGAGGGTTATAGGTGACGCGGATCAAGGTGTTATTGATGAGTTCAGGTTCTATTCTGGTGAAGAAAGAGTCCTGAAGCTTCAAGTCATTGCTGATCAGGATAAGCAAAAGTGGCCTATCCCTGATGCCAGCACCGAAATCACGTTGACAATTTCTGGTACACCTGACGACGTTGAAATAGCAACCGCAGATATCACCGTCGATTCTGTCGACAGGAGTATCTTTACCACGACATTAACAGAAGACGATACAGAGAAGATGATCACAGGGCAAATTTTTGCCGAGATACAATATAGTGATGGAGTTCAAACTGTCACTCGTTTTGCTTTAAAAGAACACGCGACTAGCAAAATAGCGAGTTAATAAGTTTCAAGAAAGAGGCAATTCAAATGGGAGAAAAAAACTTGTTTAATGATGATGTTACTTTAGGAGCTTTAAAGGGGTATTTGGTCGGCAAACTAGAGAGCATGGAGAGTACCAATCATACACAAAATAAAAATTTAGAGTTGATCAAAAACGATATGTCTGAGGTGAAAATCGAGATGAGGGCCCTCAACGGTACCGTTACTGATGTCAAAAGTTTGAAGAAAGTTATTTACGGCGATAAAGAAGGCAAATCAATCGGGCTCATAGGCGAGCACGAAAAGCTGAAACTTTCACATAAAATTAAAAGTGGCTCTTATGGGCTAGTCGGTGGTTCAATTGTTGTTGCGACTAGTATCTTAATGGCTTTTGTTATTGCTTATCTAAGAGGGGGCGTGGTGCTTTAATGGGTACGAATATTATTTACCCCCCTAATTCGACCACTCTAAATGATTTCAGAAGAACGGAACCCATCCTTTCTATTAAAAATTTAAAGGACAGGTATTTGTTTGCGGTTGATTTAAGAGACAACCAAGGCAATGTTTTACCTGATGAGGTTTTGGCTTTTTCTATTGATGCGGCAATCACAGCTTTTGAGCAAGAATGCAATCTCCTGATAAACCCAGTTAAAATTGAAGAGGACAGGGACTACGTAATTACTGATTACATGAGTTGGTCTTTTATAGACCTAGAGCAAACCCCAGTGATTAGTTTAGATTCTATGCAAATTAGATTTAGAAAGAATAGCTCTTTTGTTACTTTCCCTGATAATTGGCTTCGCTTAGACAATCATACTGGTGTTGTAAGAATTGCGGCAGTAGAAGGTGAAATTCAAAATTGGATTTTTACCCAGTTCAGTTATTTGCCAAAGTTGATCACAAGGGTGAGGGACTTCCCGCATTTCTTCCATATCGAATACACCGCTGGGTTCGAACAGGATTCTATTCCCAGAAACATAAATCATTTAATCGGTATGCTGGCCGCGATTTATGTGTTGAATATTGCTGGTGACATTGTTTTGGGCGCAGGTATTGCCGCTCAAAGTTTAAGTATTGATGGATTGAGTCAATCGATTCAAACTACTTCTTCTGCAGAAAATTCTGCCTATAGCGCACGTATTATTCAATATGCTAAATTAATTAAGGAAATGAAGGCTCAGATATTAAAATATTGGGGCAAAGATATTACAATGGTTGTTGTATAGGAGCAAGAATATGGTTGGAGAAATTAATTTAGATTTTGGCGAAAATGCCGAGAAGCAGATATTCGAATCTTTTCACGTACTTTTCGCTTTAGACATCGGTGATTTGGAAATTGATGCATGGGTTGCCGACTATAACCGAGACAAAACGATGGATGAGTTTTATAGCAAACCCCCTAAAGAAGGCAAATATCTTACGGTTAATATAAGTGACGGCACAAAATATAGTGATTACCTTTCGGAGGCTGTTTCTTGTTGTGGCGAAGACGGGTTTTCAATGCAAGAATTGCGGGACAAAAACCAAGACGATTGGTCCCCAGAAGATTATAAAATTGCCAAACAAATTTTGGTTAGTTATGTCGAATTCGTTTTAAGCGGTCGCGATAGTTATCACGACACCAAAAAGATAACAAAATCCAAAGGTGTTGTTATTATAAAAGGTTTGGTTAAGAACGGGGAAACTAGTTTTATTAAAAAGCTAAAAACTGGCAGTAGCCAAGAAACAATTTCTAACAAAGTAAAAGAATTACGCCATGAAGGTTGTGAGCAAGATCAAGAGGCGGGTAAGTCGAAAAAGAAAGGGGCGAAAGCCATGATGAGTAAAACCAAAGAATTGGTTGGAGAAATGCTTAAGAAGGGCATGACAAAAGAAGAGATTAAAAAATCTATTGTTGACAAGCATCAATCGAAAAATTTAGTCAAGTCTGAAGGCATTTTGCAGGGTAACGGCAAAATCTTTGAGATGACTGATAAGATTGATAAGCCAATTGACGATTTTTTAAAGGCTTCTGTTGTTACTTCTGATGTCGTAGAATGGGAAGGAATTGAAAAATCCCAATATGATAAAGAAGGGCAAGACTTAACAAAGGTTGAGGTTGAAAACGGCTCCAACGTGCAAAGAAATAGCGGTATGGATTGTTTAGCCTGTGTGATTGAAGAAAAATAAAATATGCCTCCAATAAAAAGGAACAAATACGATTGGACAAATCCGTACGATCCAAAGTTCCCTGGTCTTAATCTTGACCCTAAAGTCTATAATGCCATGCTCAGGGAGTACGGGGTTCGTGTTAATCACGAAAAGGCCGTGGCTTGCCCTAATTACAAAGGCAACATAAATAGTGGTAACCACCCCGTTGCTTGTCCTTTTTGTAAGGGGCAGGGCTTCGTTTATTATGGCGCAGAGCAATTCACTGCGCTTTTCCAATCCAATACTTTGCAAAGAATGTTCAGGCAAGAAGGCTGGTTGGATCCAGGCACTGCGACATTAAGTTGTCCTTGTCTGCTAGAGGATAAAAGAACCATTGTTTACCTCCAATATTTTGACCGCATAACCTTAATAGATTTTGAAGATAGGTATAATGAATTGATTCAAAGGTCTAAGGGGAATGTCGATCCTTTGAGATACACGGCTTTACAGGTGGAATACTTGGTCACTAAAAATGCCAGTTACACCGAAGGTAAAGAGTTTGAAATAGACGACAACGGGAACATAAAATGGCTTAATAAAACAAGGCCTGGACTTAATGAGGTCCCTGTTTACGGAGAAGTCTATACCATTGCTTATTTGTATCGGCCCGTTTATAGGATCGTTCATTTGTTACACGAGGGCAGGTTTTCACAAAGAAAATTGAAGACCCCTAGTGTCACGCCCGAAAGGTTCCCGCAACAAGTCATCATCAAAAAAGATTTTCTATTAGAAAAAACTGATTCTGAAACTGGGGACACAATACAACGCCCAATAGTCCCTTAAAATGGATATCAAATTAAAAGTTAGAGCAGAAGAACTTGGCTTGAGCTTAGACGATATTTCTTCTGACATCAAGGGCGTCTTAGATTTCGCAATCTCCACTATAGCGGACGCTACCTACAACCAAGCGGTCTCCTTGGCTCACGAAAAATTAATCACCACACAACAAGATTACATCGGTGCTTTGGATAAAAGAAGTTATGCCGAATGGGGCTCTACTGTTTACGAGGTTAGTTTGGGCAACGAGGCCAATTGGATTGAAGACGGATATTGTGTCTTGTATTGTCCAAACAGCCAAAAAATTCCCAAAGTGCACACAAGTAAAGGAGAACAGCCTCTTAGTGAAATAAAAATAGGGGATTATATTTTAAATCATTTGGGAGAATTTACAAAAGTATTAAAAATTTATGAAAAAGATTATTTGGAAGATTGTAGGGTTTTTAATTTAGTTTCTAAAAAATATATGGGGAATGGTTGTTATAAGAAAATATTTCTATGCAAAAGATGTGGGCATCAATTTGAAAGGTCTTTAGATCAATCAAAATCTGCTATTTGCCCAATTTGTTCAAAAAAGAAAAATTTTGTAGATATTATTTACAAAAGAAAAAAAATAAGAGTAACAGGGGAGCATAAAGTTTTAACCAAAAGAGGTTGGGTTAAGGCAAATGAATTAAATGATGAGGATTATATTTCTATCCCAGCATTTAATGAATGTAAATACTGTAAGAAGCCAACTAATACACAATTTTGTAGTAAAAGTTGTATATGCTCTTATGGCAATTATAAAAGAATGGAAAGCGGGACTCATCCGAGCCAAAGGGAAGACGCTGGGCATAGGTGGAATCAAGCTTGTTTGAAAAGCCGTAAAAACAACGGGTTAGAAGCCGCATTTGCTTTTTATATGCAAAAAAAATACCCTGATTATAATTTTGTCCATCATAGGCGATTTAAATTGAGGAAAGATGATGGGGTTATTGTCTCTTATGAGACCGATTTTTATTTTTCTGATTATAATATCGCTGTTGAAATGGATGGTGAAGATTTTCATAATGAAGAAAAGGATTCTATAAGAGATCATTATTTAAAAAAACATTATGATATTGAAACAATTAGAATAAAACGAAAAGCTTGGATGTTTGATTATAAAAAGATTCTACAAGAATTAAATCGTAGATTTTGCAATCACGATCATTTGTACAACTTCAAGTTCATAAAACCACGAAAAATTATTAAGTACCACGGGATAAAAAATGGGTTCAATACAATAAAACAATGGGACATTACAGTCGAAAATGGCTCTAGTTTTATTTGTCAGGGGTTTGTCATACATAATAGTTCATATGATATGAAGCCGGGTCTTCTCAGCGGTCCCAAGGCAAAAGTTTCCAAAGACGGCAGTCGTTATAACATAATCCCTTTTCAACACAAGCCCTCTAGCAAAATTCAATATGGCGCAGGCAGTAGGAAGCAAGAGCAACAAAATGAATTGCGCAACGTGGTTAAAAATTACGGGCTTGATAAAATTATCCGTGGCTCTAGAAATAAGGCTCTCCAAGGCAAAGTTAAAACTCTCAAGGCTTTAGGTATTCACAACAACCTTCAGGGGCTTACGAAGTACCAAAAGAAGTACGGCAAGGTAACGCAGTCGACTTACTTTACGTTCCGTGTTGTTTCAGATAAAAGTGATCCTGGAAGTTGGATGAACCCAGGCTATAAAGGTGCAAACATTTTCCCCGAATTAGAACAATTCGTTTCCGAAGAGACCACTAATATCCTCCAAAAAGTGTTAGGTTAACCTCACTTATTCTTTGGCCCATTCAGGCCAAACCCCTCTCTTTACAATCAATAGTTTCATGAAAAAAATAGCGTATAGCCCAAAAACGTCCTAAGTGGTTGTTTTTAAAAGGGAATTATTTTTGTTTTTAGTGTATTTTTTCCTTGCTTCATTTGACAATATGGCTTATTCTAAAAATGGAGGTGGAAGTTATGATACAGGGAATATTGACAGGAAAGGAAGTTTGGGGTCACCCAATGGTGTTGTTTCGTCACTTCGGTTTTAAACATTCCATCAGACTTCTCTGGTGGGCAATCGACAGCTACCCTCATAGGTTTGTCGGGAAGGAATTATTGATATGAAAAATGAATGTGGAAAAACAGTAAAAGTCGAGAACGCATACGAGGTCTGGCAAGCCGGGGACTGGACATGGAACGTCCTCAAGAAGTACCAGAATCCAGAGAAGGAAGCCGGGAACCCATATGCGAGATGGTTCTGTTCAGTGGTCACTCCGATGTGCCCCAATGGCGAACTTGGCGATGTGTATGTCAAAGAAATCAAATCACAAGCAGTGCGAATCAAATAAGGAGAAAATATGTTAGTAGATAAAAAAACAGTAGATCAAAATGATATGGCGTGGTTGGATGAAATCACGCTGTCCGATGGATCGTTCGCCTATAACATCGTGTTCAAGACCCAAGCGAACTTTGAGATCATCTGCGACGATAAAGAACAAGCCGACAGGTTTTTCAAAAACTTAAATGAAATGTGTGTAAACCTCAAATAAAAGGAGAAAAAAATGAGTCAAACTCAAATCAAACGAATCAGCAATCCCATCTTAGATATGGTGGAGATCAAAGCACAAATTGCTAACTTAAAAAAGGCTGAAGCAAAAGTCAAAGAAAGGATTGCGAATTTAATGGACGGAACCTTAACTGACAAACTAGTAATAGGTAGCAGTATCGCACTGCGATCCATTATTGTCCAAGAGAGACTTAATGCATCTATGGCAAAGGAAATGCTTGGTGACGATGCCCCAATGAGAGAGGTTGAACAGATCAGATGGGTTTTCGAATAAATGGGAAAAATAGGGTATGGCCTAAAAATGCCCTAAGTGGCTGTTTTAAAAGGGGAATTATTTTTGTTTTTAACGTATTTTTTCCTTGCTTAATTTTTCATTCTGCTATATATTGACGGCATGGAAACAAAACACACAACTAGCGGTTATTTACTCGGCATTGATAGTCATTGGATCAATCATCAGTGCCTTGCTTGTAATCGTTTAAACAAAGGGGTTTTATTATGAGATTTTACAACCTTCACAAGCTTGACGAACCTGTATCAAGTGAAACCTTGATTGAGACTGTAGCTATTACAGACGATAAAGACACAATAGGGATTAATTGCATTGTATCCAATGGCAAAGCCGTTGACCTTGAGGAGATTGAAGGGGAAGAGAAAGTTATTGGAGATGATGGTCAAGTGAGATTTTTAATCAAAGGCGATAAAGACCATCACAAGGAATTTGTCAAAGTATCAAAACAGTTTTGGAATGTCATAGAAGTAAGTAACTAACTAACTAAGGGGGATTATTATGAACTATAAAGAATATTATAAAACCCTTAAAGATCGTCAAGAGATTATATCTGATAATAGATCAAGACGCATGAGGGGTCTTGACTCTTTAGTTGTTCCAGAATTGCCCGAATGTCCTAAATGGCCTGTAGCTTACGAGAAAGATGGAACATTCGTGGGCAGGTTATATAAAGAGTCTGAATGTCCTAAGGGATGCGTGGTCAAATGGGAACCGATGAAATATCACGACAATCGATATTAATCAAGGGGGAATTGTGAGATTAGAATTTAATGTGGATTTTGAGAAGGGTAAAATGATTATGAGAGCCGTAACTCACTATGACAAAACACTTATGGAGGATAATATGGAACATTCAATGCAAGATTTAGAGAAAGCGGTTGATAAAGTTGCCGCAGAAAAACGGTGGGTGTATGGCACTCACTCCGACAAGTGGCATTTAGTAGGCCCAGACGATCGAGATTTTGATTACGGCATAACAACACGACAATTAAATGATTTGGGGAAGGAAAAAGCTAGGGTACTTTATTTGCAATCTTCAATATATAAATAACAGGCCACAAGGCCAAGAAAAGGGGACAATTAGACTCACTTATTTAAATAACCCCCACAAGGGGAGAAAGAAGGGGAAAATGAATACAATTAAACAGAAAGACTTAGAAGTCTTGGTGAACATAATTAATATAAAAACAGGGAGTC
>Ga0307928_10004617_pt1 | contig 10429 bp, 14 predicted proteins | sample AceLakmetagen232_FD_201815 | JGI IMG/M metagenome (GOLD analysis project Ga0307928, IMG submission 201815) | Saline water microbial communities from Ace Lake, Antarctica - #232 | ecosystem: Environmental > Aquatic > Non-marine Saline and Alkaline > Saline | place: Antarctica: Ace Lake...
TATCCTTTTTGTTATAGGTGTGATACTAAACTTATGTATCGTGCTTTACCTGCCTGGTTTGTAGATATTCAAAAAATTAAAAAAAAGCTTTTAAAATTAAATTTAGAGATTAATTGGATTCCTAGTTTTTTAAAAGAAGGTAGAATGAAACACAATATTTCTACTGCTCCAGATTGGAATATTACAAGAAATAGATACTGGGCTACTGCAATTCCAATATGGAAATCTAAATCAGGTAAGATAAAGGTTTTGGGTTCTATAAAAGATTTAAAAGAGTTTGCAAAAAAACTACCAAAAGGAAAAATAGACCTACATAAAGATTATCTTGATCAGGTGAAATTAGAGGTTGATGGAGAAGAATACACTAGAATCCCAGAAGTTTTAGATTGCTGGTTTGAATCTGGTTCTATGACCTTTGCCCAGTTCCACTATCCTTTTGAAAATAAAGCTTTTTTTGAAAAAAACTTTCCAGCACAATTTGTAGTAGAATATATTGGTCAAACCAGAGCTTGGTTTTATTATATGATTGCCCTTTCTGCAATTTTATTTGAAAAAATACCTTTTGAAAATGTTTTAACAACCGGAACAATTTTAGCAGAAGATGGTCAAAAAATGAGTAAATCTAAGAAAAATTTTCCAGACCCAATCAAAGTTGTTGAAAAATATGGTGCAGATGCTTTAAGATTTTATTTATTGCAATCTCCTGTAATGAATGCAGATAATTTTAATTTCTCTGAAAAAGGTTTAGAAGAGAGTTATAGAAAGATAACTATTTTATTGTATAATGTTGGAAGATTTTATTTAGAACATAAAGAAAAACCTAATGAAAAATATCTAAAATCTAAAAATATAATGGATAAATGGATTTTATCTAAAACTGAAAATCTTCTAAAAGATGTTGAAAAATATTTAGAAGAATATAATACTGTAAAAGCGTGTTCAAGAATAAAAAACTATATTGATTTATTGTCAACTTGGTATATTAGAAATTCTAGAGAAAGATTTAATGAAAAAGATGTTCATGCTGAAAGCACTTTAAGATATGTTTTAGAAAAACTCTTAAGAATGTGTGCTCCAATAATTCCATTTGCTACAGAAAAGATTTTCCAAGACCTAAATGGAACCTCAAAATCAATCCATTTAGAAAAATGGCCCAAACAAAATTCAAAATTAATTAATAATTCTTTAGAAAAGCAAATGGAATTAGTAAAAGAAATTGTTTCAATAGGTTTAAGACAAAGAGATCAAAATCATGTTGGATTAAGATGGCCCCTTAAAAAAGTTGATGTTGCATCAAAAATAAAATTAACAAAAGAATTAAAACAAATAATTATTGAAGAATTAAATGTTAAGGAATTTATTGAAAGACCTTGTAAGGATTGTGAACTTGAAGTTAAATTAGATTTTAATTCCAATTCTGAACTTGAAGCAGAAGGTTATGCGCGTGAAATTTCTAGAAAAGTTCAAGCCTTTAGAAGAGAATTAGGGCTTGAGAAAAAAGATAAAATTAGCTTATTTGTTGGTTCTAAAAAAGATCTTATTGAAATATTTGAATCTCAAAAGGAACTTATAAAAGATAGAACAAATTCTAAGAAAGTTACCTTTAGCGAGGACATCTCTAAAAATATTAAGAAAAAAACAGATTTTAAAATTAAAGATAAAAAAGGAAAAATAGGTGTTTTGTTGAACTGATTGGGAGTAACGATATAATTACCTCTTAAAGATAGCAATCTTTAAAAAGGAATAACTCCATATGATAATGTAAAAAATGATAGTTAAAGAAGAATTTTTAAGCAGGCTAAGAAAAATATTTGATTTAAATCTATATGAAGTTAAAGTCTGGACTGCATTATTATCAAGAGGAACTTCTACTGCTGGGGAACTAAGTAATATTTCTGATGTACCAAGATCAAGAACATATGATATTTTGGAAAGTTTAGAGAAAAAAGGGTTCATTGTTATGAAGATTGGAAAGCCAATTAAATTTGTTGCTTTGAAGCCAGAAGAAGTTGTTGAGAGAGTTAAGAAAAATTTGATGAATCAAGCTAAAGAAAGAACACAAAGATTAGAAAAACTAAAAGGTGATGATGTTCTTCAAGAACTTAGCACACTATTTACTAAAGGAATTAAATTTGTTGAACCTTCTGATTTGTCTGGTAGTTTGAAAGGAAGACAAAACCTTTACAATCATATAGATATGATGGTAAGAGATGCTGAAAAATCAATCACAATTGTAACAACATCTGAAGGATTAAATAGAAAACTTGAAGCATTAATGCCAAGTTTAGAAAAATGTAAAAAAAGAGGAGTTAAAATAAGAATTGCTGCTCCAATTGATAAAAATAATATTAAAGTTGCTAAAGACTTTAAGAAAGTTGGTGAAGTTAAAAATATGGGTAATATGAAAGCAAGGTTTATTATTATTGATGGAACTCAATTAATGTTTATGCTTTTAGATGATGAAAAATTCCATCCAAACTATGATGTTGGTGTATGGATTAATACAGAATTCTTTTCTCAAACTCTTGAACAATTGTTTGATCTTGCATGGAAAGACATGAAAACTGTAAGATAAATTTATAAATTGTTCTTAAATCAAAAAAGGAGGATAAAAAAGTGGTGAAAAAAACTAAAAAAGCTTCTAAGAAAAAATGTTGTAATTGGAATAATCGTGTTGGTAATATGACTTATCATGATATTAAACATGCAAAGTTGGCGACTGTTGCATTTACATTTTTCTTAATAAGTGTATGGTCTGGACTTGCTACCTGGGTTGTGAAAGTTCACTGGGCATGGTTTTTAGGATTAGCGATTTTGTTTAGTATAAAACCGTGGGTAAGTTTCTGGAGCAAGAAATAATTTAATTTATTTTTTTTATTTGTATTATTTTTTAATAGTTAGTAGAGTGTGATAATCTTAACTTAATTCTTTTTCATCTTTAGCTTGATATAACTGTCCTCTCATTTGTTTAGAACCTTCCAAACCTTTTGTAAAATTCATTGCTTGGAATTTTAATTGTCTAAATGGTAAATTATATTTAACTGCTAACTTAGAATAATCTTTGTAAGATCTTTTGAACTTTTTATTTCCTGTTAATTTTGCAAATATCTCTGGATGGCCCATTGCTTCTCGACCAATCATTACAAAATCAAATTTCTTTAAAAGTTCGTGTGCATTTTCTTCATTTACATTTCCTGAATAAATTACAGGAAGTTTTGTTGCTTTTTTTATTTTTAATGCAAAATCTAAATTAGGTTCGCCAGAATATCCCTGTTCTTTTGTTCTTGAATGAACTGCAATTGCATCACAATATTTTTCTGCAATTTTTAAAACATCAAATGCTATTGGAGATTTTCTTATCTTAACTGTAACTGGCTTTTTTGTAGATTGCCTCATTTCTTTTAAAATATCCTCTATAATATCTAAGTCTGTTAAATATGCCCCAAAACCATGTTTTTTAGCTAAACGAGAAGGGCATCCTAAATTAAAATCCCATAAACTTACTTTTTTATCATATTTTTTAATAAATTCTTTAATCTTTTTTGTAGAATTACAAAAGATTTGCAATCCTGGTTTATCTTTTAAATCAATCTTATTTGGATTTTGAGGATTAAGAAGACCTGTATATGTTAATCCTGCTCCTGCTTTTTTACAAATAAGTCTAAAAGCAATATCATTAACTTCTTCCATTGGTGCTAGAAAAAATGGATTTTTTATTTTTAATTTTCTTATTTTATATTTGATTTTCATGAGAATAATTGGGAAAAGAGATTTAAGAAATTATCACTTCTTTACATTCACATCCACCTGAGGAAATGGAATCTCAATTTTAGCTTTATTCAATGCATTGTAAATCTTTGTGTTTGCTTCATCAATTGCATTAAATCTATTTTCAAAACTATCTACAAAGAAAAATGCCTTAAAATTAAGTGATGAATCTCCCATTTCTAAAAATCTTACAGAAGGTTTTGGATCCTCTATAAATCCTGTTACTTTTTTAATTTCAGCTAAAACTATCTTTCTAACTTTCTCAATATCTGAACCATAGGCAACTCCAAAAGGAATTACAACTCTAGACTTTGGTTCTGGTTTTGCAACATTATGAATATTTCCATCTGCTAATTTGGAATTTGGGACAATAATTATTTCATTATCAAAGGTTTTAACCTTTGTACTCCTTAATCCAATATTTAATATCTTACCTGAAACTCCATCTGATAAATTTACTAAATCTCCAACCCGAACACTATCATCTAAGATAATTGAGATTCCTCCGAAAATATTTCCTAAACTTGACTGTAAAGCAAAGGCAATTGCAACTCCCCCAATTCCAATTCCTGCTAATAATGGACCTAATTCAACTCCCCAGAAATTAAGAACAACTAAAAGAATTACAATTACAAAAATAACCTTTAAAGTCCCTATAAGCAAATAAAATAATCCTTGATTTTTTCCTTTTACATGTTTTTTTCCAGTTTTATTTAACCCTCTTTCTAAAATCAAAAACAAAATAGCATAAACTGTTATAAAAACTGCAATTAAGATTAATGAAAATACAATCTTATTCAAAATATCTCCTAATTTCTCTCCTAAGATCAATTCCTCTAATGCTATTCTAAGAACAATCATTAATATCAAAAAAGTTAAGGGTTTAGATGTTTTCTTAAGAATTATATCGTCTAAATCTGTTTTTGTTTTAACTGTTAATTTTACTATTACTTTCTCTAATAAATAAACAAATATCCTAACAACGAAAAATCCTCCTACAAGTAATACAGCAAATCTTAGGTAATCATTTAGAATATATTGTTCTAAGATTTTACATTTCCTCCAATGTTTCTATTCCTAAAAGAAATAAAGAGTTCTTTAAAACTTGTTTAAATGATTTCACTAACTTTAATCTAAATATTTCTTTTTCATTAGATCCAATTACAGGACATTCATGATAGAATTCATTAAAGATTTGTGCTAATTCGTAAGAATAATTTGCAAGTATTGTGGAATTTAAAGAATTTGCAGCTGAGATAATAGCTTGTGGAAAAAATGAGATTTTTTTAATTAATTCTATTTCTTTAAGTTCTAATTTCTCAAAATCCTTTATTTGGGTTGCTTTGTTTTTTGTTTTCTTTAAAATTGAATTTGCTCTTGCATAAGAATATTGTAAATACGGACCAGTGTTTCCTTCAAAACTAATTGATTTTTTTGGATTAAACAAAGTGTTCTTTTTTATATCTGTTTTTAATAAAAGATATTTAATTGCACCAAGAGCAATTTTTGAACCTTCTTTTTTAAGTTTACTCTTAGAAATTTTAGTTCTTTTTTTTAATTCTTTCATAACTAAATCTTTAACTTTTTCAATTAAATCGTCTGCATCTACAACTGTTCCTTCTCTTGATTTCATTCTTCCATCTGGAAGATTTACCATGCCATAAGATAAATGTGTTAATTGATTTTTAGAAATAATTTTAAGTCGTTCTAAAACCTCAAATAGAACATTAAAATGATATTCTTGTTCATTTCCAACAACATATATAATTTCATCTAAATTATATTTTTCTAACCGAGATTTTGCTAAATAAATATCTTGGGTCATATAAAGAGAAGTTCCATCTGCTCGTAATAAAACTTTTTCTCCTAGTTTTTTATTTTTTAAATTAATATAAATTGCTTTATCTTTTCTCTTTCTCTTAAAAACTCCATCTTCAACTCCCTTTAAGATAATATCTTTTCCTTTTTTGTAGATTTTACTCTCATAATCTTCATGGTCATGGGCAATGTTAAAATTCTTATATGTTTCTTTAAATCCCTCTAAAGCCCATTTATTCATTTTTTTCCAAAGCTTTAAAGTTTCTTTATCATCTTCCTCATATTTTTGTAATAAATGATGGGATTCTAATTCTAATTTTTTATCTTTTTTTGAATGTTTATTAAACATCACATAATAATCTCCTACAAAATGATCTGATTTCTTTTTTGCTTTTTTTGGATTTTTGTCTCTTCCGTATCTTTTGTAAGCTGCCATTGATTTGCAAATATGAATTCCTCTATCATTGTTTAAGTTTGCTCTTATAACTTTAAACCCTGTAAACTCTAAAATTCTTGAAATACTTTCTCCAATAGACATATTTCTTAAATGTCCTAAATGTAAAGGTTTATTTGTGTTTGGAGAGGGAAACTCAACTAAAACTGTTTTTTTATTTTTAGGTAATTTTCCAAAATTTTCTTTTTGTTTGATAATCTTTTTCATTGTTTCAAATGCCAATGCTTTTCTATTCATAAAGAAATTAACATAGGGTCCTGAAACTCTAACTTCTTGAAATTGTTTATGATCATCTCCTATTTTTTCTCTTATATCTAATGCAATATCATGAGGGTTTGATTTTAATTGCGCTGCTAGAATATAACAAGGAAAAGCATAATCTCCTCTTTCATGATCTTTTGGAACTTCTATTGCTTTTTCTATTTCTTCTGGATTTAGTTTTGTCTTTAATTCTTTCAAAGCTTTTTGAAGAATTTTAATCATCTCTTCTTTCATAAAAAGAGTAAGGAGAAACCATTAATAAAGTTTTATAAAATCTTTCTTCTTGAATAATTTATGGCAAAACAAATTATAGAAATTCAAAAAAAGATTGCTCCAATTTTAAAGGAGTATAATATAACAAAAGCAGGAATATTTGGAAGTTATGCTAGAGGAGACTTTAAGAAAAAGAGTGATGTAGATATTTTAATTGAGTTAGATGATAAATATGATATTTTAGAATTAATTGGAATTAAGCTTAAATTAGAAAAAATTTTAAAGAAAAAAGTGGACCTTGTAGAATATGCAACAATTAGAAAGGAATTAAAAAAGAATATCCTAAAAGAAGAGGTTAGAATAAAAATATGAAAAGAGATTACAAATTATTTTTAAATGATATAGAAGAAAGTGCAAGGTTAATTCAAGAGTATATTAAAGGAATATCTGAAAAAGAATTTAGAAAAAATTCGCAAATCCAAGATTCTGTAATAAGAAGGATAGAGATAATCGGGGTAGCAATTAAAAACATTCCAAAAAGTGTTAGAAATATTAATAAAGAATTCCCTTGGGAAGAATTTTCAAGTTTTCGGAATTTCATTTCACATTCATATTTTGAAGCAAGCATACAAAGAATTTGGAAAATGTGTCAAGAGAGAATTCCTCTTGTAATTGAAGAAATTAAAAAAATAAAACTGTTATAAAATGGCAATTAAAAAAGATATTTATGATTTGATTATTGTTGGTGCAGGACCAGCAGGTTTAGCTGGTGCAGTCTATGCTGCAAGATATCAATTAAAAGTTCTTATTATTGGGCAAATTCCTGGGGGAATTGCTGGAACAGCACACAAAGTTTGTAATTTTCCTTCTTATCCGGAAATAAAAGGCATGGAGCTTATGATGAAGATGATTGAACAAGTTAAAAAAAATAAAGTTGAGATAAAACAAGAAATTGTAGAGAATATTCAAAAAGAAAATGATCTCTTTGAGATTAAAACAAATAAAGAAGAATATGCAACTAAAAAAGTTATTTTAGCTATGGGAACTAAAAGAAGAAAATTAGGAATTAAAGACGAAGAAAAATTTATTGGAAAAGGAGTTAGTTATTGTGCAACTTGTGATGCAGGATTTTATAAAGGTAAAATTGTGGGTGTTGTTGGGGGTAGTGATGCTGCATTAACAGCTGCTTTGCTTTTAGCAAATATTTCAAAAAAAGTTTATTTAATTTATAGAAAATCTGATTTTGTTAGGGCTGAACAAGCATGGGTTAAACAAGTTTCAAATAATAAAAAAATACAAGTTCTTTTTGACACAGAAGTAAAAACTTTACTTGGAGATAAAAAGATTTCTGGAATTGAAGTGGAAACAAAAAACAAAAAACAAAAAATAGATTTAGAGGGTATTTTTATAGAAATAGGAAGTGTTCCAAATACAAAATTAGCACAAAAACTTGGATTAACATTAGAAAAAATACAAATTAAAGTTGATAAAGAACAAAAAACAAATGTCGAGGGTATTTTTGCAGCAGGGGACATTACAAATAATGTCTTTAAGCAAATTGTAACTGCTTGTGCAGAAGGTTCTATTGCAGCTTATGTAATCTATAAAGAATTAAAATCTGAAGAGTAAAATATACTTTCTAAAGTAAAAATATTTAAAAAGAGATTCTAGTTTAGTGTTTAATGAAGAAAAATTTACTTTATTTAATACCTATTTATGTAAACCCAAAAGAAGAAGAAAAAGGCCTTGGAATTTACATGCCTTATTATAATCTTTTTAGTGTTCTAAAGGGCACCAGCATCAATAGAAAAGGACCCTCAAGAGACCAAAAACATTAATTCTTTCCAAAACTTTATAAGCTCCTTCTTTCTGGCTAAATTATGGCAGAAGTAAATAAAGATAATCTTGAAAAAGCACTTAATTCAGGTCAACCAAAAAGTTCAGAAGTTAAGACTGAGGCTCCAAAAATGCCTAAAGAAGTTGAAGTTGGATTCCATCAAGGGGCAATTACAACTTTAGTTAATGAAAGAAATGAACTTTTAAAAATGGCAGGAAATGTTGAAGCAATTGTTCAAGCGCACATAAAACGACTTGAAGAATTAGGTGTTAAGGTTCAAACAAAAAAAGAATAATATATTTTAAAGAACCCTTTTATTTAAATACTAAAATAGTTTTTATAAGTTTATGTCTAAAAGAGATTTACAGAATACTATTTTATATGTTGGTTTAGACGACTCCAATCATGCTGGAAGAAGAAAATAGTTTGACAACAATAAAGGAAAAGAGCCATTACAATTTATGATGGGGCTGGTCAAATGTTGGTTGGTTTTGAAAATGGGATTATAGATATGGAAGAAGGTTCTGAAAAAGAGATAATTATCCCTATTGGAAAAGGTTATAAGAAAGGAGAATTAACAGGGAAAAAATTAATATTTAAAATTAGGTTAATAAAAATTGGTTTTTAAAAAATAAAAACAGAAAGATTTATATATCATGTATGTTTACAACATACATATGGCTGTTAATAACATACAATTCACAAAGATTGAAATTCAAATAGCTAAATACCTATTCAAACATTATAAAGATAAATATAATGCCCGACAATTGGCTAGAATTCTAAACATAAATCATGCTCATACAAATAAACTTTGCAATGTTTTAGCAAACAAACAAATTCTAATTAAGGAAGAAATTGGGAACTCAATTTATTTTTCATATGATTATAATAATAAATTAGCGATTAAATTTATAGAATATATGTTAAGTCGAGAAGAAACAGATTTTCCAAAATGGTTAGTTGTTCTTTTACATAGTTTAAAAAAATTTAAACCTTTTATAGAGTTGGGTCTTGTTTTTGGTTCATCTATAACAAATAAAGAATTCCACGATGTAGATATTTTGTTAATGTATAAAAAAGATAAATCAAAAGAAATTAAAAAAATAAAAGAAAATATAAGGAAATCTCAGTTACTAGAAAAACCAGTAAGGTATATTGATATAACTGAAAAAGACATATTATTAAATAAAAAAGATAAAATATTTTATAATCTTATATCAAGTAATTTAATATTTCACAATCCAGAAAAATATGTTAAGGTAATTAAAAAATGCCACAAATAGATAGTCATTTAAAATGGTGTTTGAAAGACCCAAGAAGATTAATAGAGATAAAACCAGATTTAGATTTAGCACAAAAACATTTGAAGAAATCAGAATACAATTATAGTGTCTTGCAAACACTTGAAAAACTAAAGATATATGATTGGGCCTTAAATATTGGTTTTTATGCAATTTACCATTGTTTTTTAGGAATATTATCTAAATATGGTTATGCATCACAAAATCAATCTTGTACTATAACAGTGCTACTTAATTTAATAGAAGAGAAAAGATTAAATCTTGACAAAGATCTTATTATGCAATTTGATACTCTTGATGTTAAAGAAAGTTTAACTAATCCTACATTAAGACATGAACGTGAGATTTCAACCTACGGTGTTGAAACAAGCATAAATTTAAAACAATTAAATAAAATCAAAAAACTTATTTTAAAAGTGCAAAGAGAAACTATTAAGATATTAGTTGAGAATTAAAAAAGAAAGAAGAAAAATAAAGATAATTGAGATACATACAAATGTTGGAATGAATGTAAATAATTTAAGAAAAAATCAAATTCCTGTTGAACAGAATTTTAAGCAAATAGTAACTGCTTGTGCAGAGGGTTCTATTGCTGCTTATGTTGCATATAAAGAACTTCGGATATTAAAATAAATTTTTAACAAATAACTTTATAAGCTCCTTCTTTCTGGCTAAATTATGGCAGAAGTAAATAAAGATAATCTTGAAAAAGCACTTAATTCAGGTCAACCAAAAAGTTCAGAAGCTAAGACTGAGGCTCCAAAAATGCCTAAA
>Ga0307928_10004619_pt1 | contig 10428 bp, 9 predicted proteins | sample AceLakmetagen232_FD_201815 | JGI IMG/M metagenome (GOLD analysis project Ga0307928, IMG submission 201815) | Saline water microbial communities from Ace Lake, Antarctica - #232 | ecosystem: Environmental > Aquatic > Non-marine Saline and Alkaline > Saline | place: Antarctica: Ace Lake...
AGAAAGTCAAATAGCTTGTTCCTGCCTACATCAATATTCTCATCATTTACTAACTTTGAGAAAGTTCCTATGTCGATGGCGTCCGATGTATTGGCTACTTTGTTTGCGAATGTTACAAGAGGTTCATCTTCTTCGGCTTTAATTTCAAGTGCCTTTATTCTTTCCCCTCTTCTTTTTAAAGTTTCCTGTGCTACTATTAGGGCTCTTGCCATTATTTCCTCTGGAGTGTCGTTTTCCTTTTCGATGAGATAACCGCCGTGTTTTCTTATAGAAGGTATCACTTCGTCAAACATCCATCTTTCGAACTTTTCAACACTAGGTAATTGGCTACTGATTATAAGTCTGTATAAATCTCCTTCTGGAATAATCTTTAACGGATATCCGCCGTTATTCTTTAAGGTACTTGACTCCAACGTACCTTTGCATTTATCCCTTATAATATCATTTGGTCTAGTGTATCCTAGACATTTCGCTACTGAATTAGCATCAAAATATTCCTTCCCATTATGTTTAACAATTCCTATATTTCCAAACTCTTCATTCTTGAATATTTCTAAATTCATTTTACTCCATCTCCTTTGATTTTTGTGCCAGTTCTTTAACTAACCTTCTTACTTTGATATGTATAGTGCTATCTACCGAAGCACAATATTCCTTTGCCAACTGTAATTCGTTCTTATCTAACTGTGAACTACCCACAGGCTAAACCCTGTGGGATTTCTTTTTATTCTTTAAATCGTTTTTATTTTCAATAGTATTATAGTATATAAAAGAGTTTGTTCTATATTTATCAAACATATAACCATCATCTTTTATATAATTAGTAGGTATACATACTTTCCAGAATTTACGAAGTTTATTATTTATAATTCTTTCTCTATAGTTTAATTTCACATTTAAGTATTTAGAAATATCTTCCAGTATTTGTTTTTCAGAAAGCTCTATTATAATATAATATCTATTTTTGTTATGTTTTTAGAAAATCTAGTAATAGCAGTTCATCCTGATAAAATTAAACCGTAAATATATTCTCTCATCATTTTTCTCTCACCTCTAATATTTTTTTTACTTTATCTAATAGTATTGGGGTATAATTTATTTGCTCTACGCTAACATTATATACTCTTAAATTTTTTGAATTAATTAAATGAGTATGCCCTGAGATATTATAATAAGGATCGCTGATATCTTCTATTGGTTTGTGAGTTAAAAGATAGTATTCATCTAATATAACCCCGCAATCTAATGCAACATCAAACCCACATTCCATATACCATTTTGATGAGTTCTTACAATGATTCCCCTTTATCAGTATCTTCCTCCCATTCAGCCTATTAACTATCTCACTTATCTGTTCTTTATTGCCAAATGCAAAATCTCCGAGATGATATATTGTATCCTTGTTTGAAATAGTTTTATTCCATCTCTCAATCATATGTTCATTCATCTCTTCAACTGATTGGAAATCTCTGTTGGCATATTTAAGAATATTTTGATGACGAAAATGTGTGTCAGAAATTAAATATATCATTTTAATTCTCCTCCTTTAACCTATACTCCGCAACTTCTTTCCAACTTTTACCGTAAAATTCATTCTTTTTATCACATATTTCGTTATCTGTTCCATAAAAATCTCTACCTAATTGCTTACAACTTACTGCTGTCGTCCCACTTCCATAACATAAATCTATTACAATATCATTTTTATCAGTATAAGTTTGAATTAGATAATTACACAATTTGACTGGCTTTTGCGTATTATGATATTTCCCCTCTCTCCAGTGTGGACGATTAAAGGGTAATATTGTAACAGGTTCTTTTAGCCCCTTTGAATCATAATTAGTTTTTTCTTTAGACTCAAATCCAATTACATCATATTTAGTTTCCTGTCTATATTTAATCTCCCTTCGCCAACTATTCACAATAACTTTATTAAATTTACATTGTTTATCATAAAAAACAGATATATTCTCGTGTTTTCTTAATGGCTGTTTATTTTTCATAAATTGATTAGTTCCTTGTTCTTTATCCCAAATCCAATCATATTTATATTTGCTTAGATTACTAAGTCTTAATGCACTTGAGAAAGGTTCTGTCCCAAATAACACTATAGGAGTATTATCAGAAATTATTGGATTTAATTTCTCCCAAAATAATTCTAAATCAATTTCACAATCCCAAGAACATTCACTTACATTGTAAGGCAGATCACAAAATATTAAATCCGGTTTTACATTCCTTTCTTTCAATTCATCAAGATATTCAAACATATCTAAAGTTTTTAATTCTATCATTTTTATCTCCTTTTTTGTATTTTCCTAGTAGGTAGCATAACACTTGATCAATGTCTGCATTTCAACACTACTTTCTCTTTCGAGTTAATGAGTATGTTTTATATATGTCTTAACTTCTGTTTCAGTATATTTTTTCATTTTACTTATTCTCCTTATTGTTCGCTTCGTTATAATATTTTTCAATTAATTTTTTGATTAAGTATTGCCTATTTTGCAACTTTTATATATTTGCTAATCCTTGATTTTACAAGGCTAATTTTTTTATAATAGCCCTAATTTCAATTTAAAATTCTAATAGATATATTTACATTACTAGCCACTGTGAACTACAATATTACTACATTATCTTCAATTCATTTTTAAGTTTTATCATTAATTTTTTATAATTTTTACCTACCCCTGCTTTAGACATATTTAATTTTTCTGCTATTTCACTGTAATTAAATTCATAAATAGCTTTTAAATTATAGATAGTAAATTCTCGATTATTTAATATTTTTTTTACTTTAGCCAAAAATAGTTTTAATTCAATATTCTCATCAACGAAATCATTTTTACTTTTACATTCTACAGTTTTTAATTTATTAATATTATATAATTCTTGCGATTTAATTTCAAAAAATTCTATCTCTTTTGGGGTAGCTTCATTTTTTTGCACTTTATTTTTTAATTTAACAAATTCATCCATTTCTTGATTCCCCATTTTATTTGCATAAGTTATATTTTTATTTATATATCTTGTCATAAAAAGAGTTAATGAATGAATATAGTAAGTAGTGAATTTTATTTGCTTAGTTAAATCGTATTTTCTATAGCATTTAAGAAGTAGTATTAAGCACTCAGAGTATAAATCTTCATTCGAAACCTTTAAATATTTGTTCATTTTACCGTAAATGACATAAGTAAAATGTTTAATTATAGAATCTGGAATATCTTCATTATTATGTATAGCATTTTCTATAATAATTTGAATTTCATCATTTTTAAGTTTTCTTGGTATTATCTTAAAAGAATTCATATATTTCACCCCCTTATTGGTATTCATTTTATATTCATTTTGGTATAATATTATTGATAGCCCTATTGTACTAAATGAAATGTATTTAATTTATATAATAATATTATAGCATATAATTATATAAATGTCAATAGGATTTTAAAAATAAATTAGCTTCGTTAGTATAATCGGAAATACATATAACTTGTAATTATAAATCGGAGGATCATAACCCCCACGAAGCTCCAATTATTAATTTACAAAACGATATTATTCTCATTATTTTTTCATTTTACCTCCTAGTGGTTAAGAAACGGATTTTTTAGCCACTCTCCTAATTTATAAGAATTTTAACGAGACTTAGCAGAAGTCTCCCAATTCAAATTTTTTAATGCGAAAGCGAGAAAAATTAAGTGAGAAATGAATGCTGATAGTATTAAATAAAATTCAGGATAGGGCTTATCCGTAGAGCTTGGTAATTATAAGTGGCTATTAAAAAGCACTTACGTCCCAAGAAGCCCCACCTCAAGTTTTGCTAGGTGGTGGGAGTATGTCACATCAATTGAATTGAAGTCAATTCATATATAAAAGAAATAGAAACTTTTGGAAAATAAATATAACCAAATAGGGAATTGGTAGTTCCCTTCCCTACTTTCGGGATATAAAATATAGAAGGGCAACAATTATTCTTAGAAATAATAACTACCATATCACTAAGTTATTGTTAATAATGGCTTTTCAAGCATTTGTTAAAAATTCAATTATAAACTCATTCAAGGATTGGACGAGTCAGGAGGACACAACAGTCCTCCATTTTATATTTTAAGCATTTCGTATATATAGGGAGTATTTTATACTTCCTACTTTTCTTATGTCACAACTTAAAAGGAATACAAAAAATAAAATCAAAACGGAGGAAAATAAATGAGTAAATCAGCTTTAGAAATAAGTGAGAAAAATTTAGTTGCATCTGTTCAGAATTGGTCAGAATTAGTGGCATTAGTAGAAGCAAATAGAGATAATGCAACACTTGTATATGTAGATTCAGCTGGCAAATTACCCTTAGCAAGTGCAACAGTAGCAGCTACAGGAACAATTATTTCGGATGCAACAGCATTAACAGAACAAATAAATGTAATAACAGATGCAGATGGGGCAAAAGGGGTTATTTTACCCGTTGCAACAGAAGATTCAGTAGTAATTGTTATAAACTCAAATGCTTCAAGTGATTTATTAGTCTATCCAGTGTTACTTAGTCAAATAAATGCGTTAGGAGCTAGTAATGCTTTCACAGTATCTTCAGGACAAACAGCAACTTTTGTTGGAAGGTCTGCTATATTATGGAATACAGCTGAAATGTCAAATGTCGTAGCAGGTTTAACAGCATCCGGTGCAGAAATTAATAAAAATGATGTTACAGCACAAGCAGAGACAATAGATTCTGGTGTGGCAGCAAGTGTATTAGTTAAAAACACTAAAATTGATAATACCACAAGCGGTGCAGGTGCAATAACTTTAGGCGTACCAGATGCAACAATGTATGGACTTGTTAAAACTATCGAAATGACAGTAGCTGATGGAGATGTAACTTTAGCTCTTACAAATGTTCAAGGTGGAACAGAAGCAACTACAGCAACTTTTGCAGCAGTAAATGATTGTTTAGTATTAATTGGTGGAACTTCTAAATGGCACGTAATTGGAGAATCGGGAGTAGTTTTATCGTAATAAGACACTAATCTTATAACTTAGAGGCAGTTATAAAATTTATATATATTAGTAAATAATGGGAGTCACTACATAAAAAAGACTTACGCCTCTGAGTCTTGTTTTGGCTCCCGCCTTTATAGGAATTAAAAAAAGGAAGAGGCGTTTGAAAATGGCAAGACAATCTAATTTAAAATTACGAGGCAATTTGTTAAAAAAATATTGTTTGGAAAATTTAATAGATAGAAATAATAAATGTAAAATTAGTTTACGGGATTTTATGAAAACTTCTTGGAAAGACATTGGGGGTGCATATAAATCTATTGGAACTATGCAACAATGGCTATATAAATTTGACGAAATTAAAAATTCAGAACCGTACCGAGGAGAACACGTCACAGAAAAGTTGACTTATAGATTTGCAATTGATGAGGGATATTGGACTGAAGATGAAGTTCCCTTTGAAAATTTTACGAATAATACTATGATAATTAAAAGTAAAATTGATGAAAATAAGTTAATTGAAATGAATGAAATTGATATATTAGGGTTTGTTCAATCAAATTTATTCTCTGCTAATAGAAGGAAAGAAGTTTTGATAATATCCTGCGGAGATGAAAAATATTATGAACAAGTTAATAATGATAATAAAAAAAAGATGTTGGGGGTGCTAAATAATGGCTAAACTAAGTAAAGATGATATGACAAAAGAAGCACTTGTTTTGCGATTTACCACTCAACTATCTCAAAAAGATGAAAGAATTAAGGAATTGGAAAAAGAAATAACTATAAAAGATAGAGAATTTAAAGAGCTAGAAAAAGAAGTTGTTGTTTTTAAGACTCCAGAAAATATACAGAAGAAAATACTTGAATTAAAAGCACAAGGGCATCAATATTCAGTTATACTCGACAAAATGAAATATTCATCCTTAGATACAGATATAAATGAAATAAGAAATATATGTTTAAATATAGACAGTCTTAATCCTGAACTGCTTTTATATTATAAAAAACAAGTTGAAGCCTTTGAAGAAAGTATTAAGATTAATCCCGAATTGCTCAAAGATACTCTTACTAAAAGGTATGAATTTTTATATAACGAGGCATCAATGGATTTGATTACTGTAACAGAAGTTGAGGAAAGAAGAAAAATAAGAGTTGAAATGAAAGATCATTTAAAAGAATTAAATAACGTATTAAAAAATATAGTGGGTAACGGAAAAGACTTAGAGACAAATGAAACTCTATCCAAAATAGCTAAAGGATTAAATAAAAGTTTATCATCAAAATCTAATGATTATGAAGAATTTTCTATGGATGATTTTGAGGTGATGTAATATGATTTTTATAGAAAAATATGGATTAACTTTTAAAAAAGATGAAACTGGTTATTTTATACCCGACAAATACGATGTAAAATTAAGTAATGATATGAAAGGTAAAGGTAAAAAAATTGCATATGATTCCGAAGAAAATTTAGGAAGATGTTTATTTAGTTTTATATTATTTGCAAAATCAAGTGGAGTAGAGACAGATGTGGACACAGGAAAGGAAGAGGAAGGATATTTAGATATTTATCAATATATAATTGCATATATTGTAATAAAACATTTATTATTATTAGATTCTTCTGATATAATTACTGCAATTGCACGTCAAAGTGGGAAAAGCCATATTTCACGAATGTTAATAGCTTTTAGCGTAACATTTATACCTTTGTATATAAAAGTAAAGCAAATGAGGTGGTATTCTACTTTATGTTCTTTTAAAAATGATACAGCAGAGGATCAATTAGGTAAAACTCATCCTCATATTTTAGATGCTTTAAATTTATTTAACAAAATTTACCCTAATAAACCTCTTCAATATGATTGCAATATCGAAGAAAAGGGTAGGAATAGAAAATTAAAATGGAACTCAAATTTGATTGAGATTAATAGATCGGTTAAAGGGAAATCTATACCTTATTCTGCAATAGATATATTGGGATTAGATAAAAATACAAAAACTCCGGGCTATACATCTCATTTTTTATTTGTAGATGAATCACAAGATATAAATGCGGATGCTTTTAATACAAACGCTAAATTATTTTCTCAAAGAACCGGTGGAATTTGTTTTAGTATTGGTACTGCAAACAACGAACCCGAGAGCTTATTAAGGGATATGTATAATGATAAAGCTATAGATGAAACTTGCAGAGTTTTAATTGATGTAGAAGAAGTGATTAAATATCAATTAAAAGTAAGTGAAACACATGTTAAAGAATATTCTCAAAGATTTAATAAAGAAATAAAAAAATATGGTAAACATAGTGATTATATACAAACTCAATATTATATTAATTTTAATATAGTAGGAGATAATTTTACATCCTTAGAAAGGCTTAGGAGTAACAATTTATTTTTAGGGGATATAGAAATGAATTTTATTTGTGATAATCACGAATATAAAATTGGGGCGGTGGATCCTGCATTAGGCAAAGATATGGCAGGAATGATGGCTGGATCAGGTAGGTTTGGGGAATCATCTGTTATAAGTGAATTGAAAAATGTTATAGTCTTACATGATAAAAATACGGCAAAAAAATCGCCAGATGAGTTAGTAAATTTAATAACAAACCATTGTATAGCTCAACAATTAGATTATTTAATTCTTGACACAACTGGAAATCAGAAAGATAGAGCCTTTTATTTGTATAAAAATTTTAGAAAATATGGATGTAATACAATGATTGTTCCATACGACTACAGTGGGCAAAATAAAAAAACTATGATGGGTTATTTAGAAGATAGTATTTATAATCAAAGTTTAATTTTACCTAAAGAAAGTTATAGGGAAAGTGACTGTGCTTATGATGAAGCTATAAAACAATTATTATATTTAAAGAAAAAAAGAAGTAAGACTAATGGGAATTTAGAATATAAGGCACCAGAGGGTAAGGATTTTTATGATGATTTACCTATGACATTAGCTCAATTTAATTATGCTTTAGAATATATAAGAAGGAGTATTGCTAAAAAACTTCTTATAGATTTAGGAGAAGGTGTAAAATATTATATAACTTATAATAAATATAAGAAAAAAGAAGAAACGCCTTATATATTTCCTTGCACTTATATGACGGTATTATAAATTTGAATAAATAAAAAAGGGGGTAGCAATTTGGCAACGTATAATTGGCTTTTTGATTCAGAAGAAGACGTAAGAATATCTACGATAGGTACTATTGAAAAATTAATTTCTGGTGAATCTTTCCAACTTTTTAAAGATAAATTTATTTTAGAAAAAAATTTAAAAAAAGAAGATGGAAAGATTTTAGTAACTGATGAAGAATTAAAAAAACTTTATATAACTTATAATTTTACTCATTTGGTCATAAAAAAAATAATTGCATATTGTCCTAATTTAAGAAAAGTAAAAGTTAGAGATAATAAAAAAAGAAAATTAATAAAAAAAGCTTTAAATGAAATAGCTTGGGATTCTATTGAAAATGAAAATTATCATAATCTTGAAGAAAAGGGTGATAGTTTTTTTGAAATATATTTTAATGATTTTAATGATAAAATTCCTAAATTAAGAGTTTTAAATTCAAAGAATATGAAAAGAGCTATTCTTGATGATAAAAATAAATATACTCAATATGTATATAAAGAATGGGTTGAAGATAGTTATGCAGATATTGCAACTGGAAATGTAAATAATAAGGGTCAGAGAGAAAGAATAATTATATTTGAAAAGGGTAGGAAAATAATATTTGATCAAAAATTTGATGATAAAAATAATTTAAAAAAAGATAGTAAAGGTAATCAAGAATATGAAACAGATATAATTGAAAATAGAGAAAGTTATAGAAACGATTTCCCTATTATCCATATACCGGGCTATAAAAAACAAAGTTCAGAATTTAGTGAAATACCCGCAGAACAGTATATTGATCCTGCACTTGTTCTTGATCAAATAACTACGGATATCAGACAGATTAACAGATCTCTCGGATTTCCATTAATTATGATAGTAGATGGAGAACCCGTTGCAAATGCAAGACGTACTGTTGCGGGAATTTTTGGTGTAAAGTCAGATACTATTAATACTTCTAATAAACAAGCTCAAGTAAAAGATGTTCAAATTTCAAACGATTTGAACTCTATTTTTAAAGAATTTGAAATAGCAAGGAATAATTTATTTGATAAAGTTGGTTTAATATCCCCCGCCTTACTTGAAAAACTTAATGTAGATTCATCTCGTGTTGTACAACAATTAAATTTACCAAGTGAAAATAAAATTGAATTATATGTTGATAATATAATTAAATATATGCAACCTTGGTTTAAAATTTTATTAAAAGAAAATAAATTATATGATGAAAAAACTGATGAAAATTTATCATTCTCAAAACCTAAATTCATAATCAAATCTTCTCCTTTTGATGAATTACTTTATGAACAATCTGAAATAAAATCGACTAAAAAATCAAGAAATGAAATTTATATTGAAAATGGAGATTCTGATGAAGATATAAAAATTAGAAAAAAAGAAATAAATGAAGAAATGGGTGATGAAAATAAAGATAAATCATTTGCTAAAAATGAAGTAGTAGATAAAGTTACAAATGGTCAAAATGTAGATAAAAATATGATAAATACATAATTTAAAATAAGGAGGCAAATAAGTTGAAAGGTGATAATATGTTTAAAACTAATCTTCAAATATTTGGAGGCGATAATGAGGAAGATTTAACTGGGGATAAACCCCTAGAGGATGAGCCTAACAAGAAAGAACTAAAGCAACCAGAAATTCCTCAAATTAATGTTGAAGAAATTACTAAAAAAGTAGCAGAGGAGTTAGCTAAATCTGGTGAAGAGAAAATACAAAATATAACAGACACATTTGAAAAAAAATTTAAAGCTATGGAAGATAGTGCAAAGGAAAAAGAAATTAATTATACTAAAATAATTGAAGGGTTGAAAGAAGGTATTAAAGGTAATACTGATGTTAAGGATATCTTATCTGAAATTGAAAAAAATAAGGCAAATGAAGAAAAGGCTCAAAAAGATAAGGAGCTTTTAGAACTCGCACAAACATCTCAAGCAAAGGCAAGGGTAGCGATTGAAGAAAAAGAAGATTTATTAAAACAAATAGAAGAAAATAAAATAGCTTCTGATTTAGCACTCGAAAAACAAAAATTTAGAAATGCTTTAATTGAAGAAAAAACAAATAAACCTTGGTTAGCTGAAAAACTTGATAGAGTATTAGTCGATGAGGATTATGAAGCTCAAAAAACTGATTATCGAGCATTAATGAAATTCTTTGATACAGAAGATGAAAAAGATAAATATGAATCTAAAAAGAAAGCCGGAAGTTCAGCTTTTAATGGTATAAGAGTAACAGATGATAAAGGGAAAAAAGAAGGAATATTAGAATTTGGAACAA